>ERZ1649853.30-NODE-30-length-62136-cov-17.563393_pt1 | contig 62136 bp, 50 predicted proteins | sample MGYA00575353_ERZ1649853 | MGnify/ENA primary metagenome ERZ1649853 (study PRJEB40853, sample SAMN11349654) | freshwater sediment metagenome | isolation source: river sediment | host: Sediment | place: India: Okhla Barrage, New Delhi | collected 2017-02-21 ...
AAGACCTCCCCGTATCCCAACCCAAAACCCCTTCCACAGGCTCCGCACCACCATGGATGATATGGTTCCCGCCGGAACCCGGGAGGACCGCCATGTTGCCCAAGCTGATCGCCGCCCTTCCGCTCGCCCTCTGTCTCTCCCTCTCGGCCGCCGCCGCGACCCCCCCCGACCCTCTCGACGAGGCGCTCGCGACGGCCGGCCTCTCGGCCGATCGCCTGGGGTTTTCGCCGAAGGGGTACTGGCTCCGCTATCCGGACCCGAGGCAGATCCCGTACGTGAACCGCATGTTCTCGGACCTCTTCGAGCGTCCGGAGCGGATCGAGGACACGGTCCGGCTCCTGGCGCGCGCCGCGCAGGATCACCTCGGCGAGCCGTACCGAAGTGCGAACGACGACGGCCTGTTCCGCGCCGCCTACTACGTCGGATGGGACCTCAGGCTCTCGGGGCACCGCGACTACACCGCCGGGCTCGAGGATGCGGCGCCTGCCGGGGAGGGCGCCGAGGATCCTCTCGTGCTCGCCGTGGAGCGCCTGTGGCTCGACGCCGGGAGGCCGTTCGACCTCGTCGGGCTGGACAAGCCCGCCGACTGGCCGAGACGGAGGGAGGATGCCCGGACCGCCGCCGCGGCGCTCGACCCGGAGCTCCGCGCCCTCGTTGCGCGGGCCGTGCTCGGCCTCGCGGACGCGCTCCGCTGGCACCGGCTCGCGTTCCGCGACGTGGACGGGAACGATCGGATCGCGGCGTTCGGCCTTCGCGACCTCGGCGCCGCGCAGTTCGACGGGATGGAGTACCACGCGGAGCTCGACCGGATCGCGCGCGACCTCGACGAGTGGTCGCTCCAGACGTCCTCCCGGAAGGTCGTCGCCGCGGGCGAGAGGCTCGCGAAGGCGGCGAAGGCCTGGCTCGGCACGACCCGGGCCGACCCGGCGGCGCAGCGTCTCGACCTCGTCACGCCCGCGGGGCGCATCGTCGTCTCGGGCTCGGGCGACGACGTCCACGAGGAGCCGGACGTGCTGCTGCTCCTCGATCTGGGCGGGAACGACGTGTACCGCGGCGCGACCGGGGCGACCGGTTCTCTCCAGCAGCCCGTGTCGCTCGCCGTGGACCTCGCGGGCGACGACCGCTACCTGGCCGAGGACGAGCGCACACCCTCGCAGGGGAGCGGCATCCTGGGGACCGGCGTGCTGATCGACGTCTCCGGCAACGACCGCTACCGCGCTCGCGGGTCGTCGCAGGGGTACGGCCTGTTCGGGACGGGGCTCCTCGCCGATCTCGCCGGCGACGACCTCTACGAGCTCGACGTGGAGGGGCAGGGCGCCGCGGAGTTCGGCGTGGGTCTCCTGTTCGACCTCGCCGGAGACGACCGCTACCGGATCGTTTCGGGAGGCCAGGGGTTCGGAGGGGTCGGCAACGGCATCGGGACCCTGGTGGACCTCGCGGGGAGCGACCGCTACTTCGCGGAGCCCGACTCGTCGAAGGCATACCGGCCGGACTACCACTCGCAGCTCAGGGTCAACTACTCGTACGCGCAGGGAGCCGCGGCGGGCCGCCGGGGCGACCTGATGGACGGCCATTCCTGGGCGGGGGGGATCGGAACGCTCCTGGATCTCGGCGGCAACGACGAGTACCGGTCGGGGAACTGGTCCGCGGGGTCCGGATACTGGTACGGGATCGGATGGCTTTACGACGCAGAGGGAGACGACCTGTACAGCGCCTCGGTCTTCTCGCTCGCCGCGGGTGCGCACTTCTGCATCGGCGCGCTCTTCGACGGAGCCGGGAACGACCGGTACGAGGGGTACGGCGACTCGCACACGGGCCTGGCCTTCGGCCACGATTTCACGATCGCGATCCTCCACGACGCCGCGGGCGACGACACGTACCGCCTCGGCGCCGACGGGTTCGGTTACGCCATCAACATGAGCCTCGCGTTGTTCATCGACTCCTCCGGAAACGACTCGTACGCGCTCGATCGCGGCAAGGAGGGGTTCGGCGTGACCAACTTCACGCCCGCGGACCTCGCGCCGCCGCCGGCCCGGAACTACCTCGTCCACGGCGTCCAGGTCGGCCTGTTCCTCGATGCGGCGGGCGAGGACGCGTACCTGGAGCGGGATCCCGAGACGGGCGCGGAGAGCCGGTCGTCCGCCCGAAAGGACGGGGCGAGGATCCTCCGCCCGGCGTCTCCGGCGCGAGAGGCCGGCGGACGCCACGCGGGCGTCTTCGTCGACCGGCGCTGAGACTCCGCGCCGCCGCGCTTGATTTCGCCCCCGACTGCTCGTACCCTCGCCGGCCACCCTTCGGAGGCGCGCCATGGAGACCTCGAGCCGCTCCCTTCCCGAGAACGCCTACCGGCCCCTGAAGCCGGGGGAGTCGTACCAGCCGGTCGTCCCCGCGCACATGACGGGGCGCGAGTGGACCGTCCGCTCCGTCGTGATCGGCATGGTGATGGCGGTCGTGTTCTCCGCCGCCGCGGCGTTCCTGGGATTCAAGGTCGGGCAGGTGTTCGAGGCCGCGATCCCGATCGCGATCCTGGCGGTCGGGTTCGGGATGCTCTTCCCGCGCCGCTCGACGATCCTCGAGAACGTGATCGTGCAGTCCATCGGCGCCGCGTCGGGGCTGATCGTCGCGGGCTCGATCTTCACGCTCCCCGCGCTGTTCATCCTCGGCCTGCCGGTGGATCTCTTCAAGCTGTTCCTCGTCGCCCTGTTCGGCGGGATCCTCGGGGTGCTGTTCCTCATCCCGCTGCGCCGCTACTTCGTCAAGGAGATGCACGGCGAGTTCCCGTTCCCGGAGGCGACGGCGACCACGGAGATCCTCGTCGCCGGGGAGGCCGGGGGGCAGCAGGCGAAGGTCCTCGCGGCGGCGGCGGGCGTCGGCGGCCTGTTCGACTTCCTCGTCATCCACTTCGGCGCGTGGGCGGAGGTCTTCACGACGCGGTCGATCCCCGTCCTCGCGACGCTGGCGGAGAAGGCCCGGCTCGTGTTCAAGGTGGACCTCCTGGCGTCCGTCCTGGGCCTCGGCTACATCATCGGGCTCCGCTACGCCGCCATCATCTGCACCGGCTCCTTCGTGTCCTGGTTCCTCCTCGTCCCGCTGATCGGCTACTTCGGCGACCTCCTGACCCAGCCGTTCGGGGCGATCGCGCAGGGCAGGCTGATCCACGACATGGACGCCGACCAGATCTTCCGGACCTACGTCCGCCTCATCGGGATCGGCGGGATCGCGTGCGCGGGGCTCCTGGGCATCCTGCGGAGCTGGAGGATCATCGTCTCGGCGTTCGGCCTGGGATTCCGCGAGCTCTTCGGGAAGAAGCAAGTCGCCTCCGCGTCCGCGGAGCGCACCGACCGCGACTTCCCCATGCCGTGGGTGCTCGGCGGGATGGCGGCGACGACGCTCGCGCTCCTCGTCTTCTTCCTCTTCGGCGTGCTGAGGGGCCAGGCGAACTACGTCGCACTGTCGGTCGTGGCCCTTCTCGTCGTGATCGTGATCTCGTTCCTCTTCACGACGGTCGCCGCGAGGGCGATCGCCATCGTCGGGTCGAACCCGGTCTCCGGGATGACCCTGATGACGCTCATCCTCGCCTCCGTGATCCTCGTGAACCTCGGCCTGACCGGGCGCTCGGGAATGCTCGCCGCGCTCCTCATCGGCGGGGTCGTCTGCACGGCGCTCTCGATGGTGGGGGGGCTCGTGACCGACTTCAAGGTCGGCTACTGGATCGGCGCCACGCCCGCGGTCCAGGAGAGATCGAAGCTCCTCGGGACCCTCGTCGCGTCCCTCGCCGTCGGCTCCGTCATCCTCCTCCTGAACAACGTGTACGGGTTCGTCGAGACTCCCCAGCACCCGAACCCGCTGCAGGCGCCGCAGGCGAACGCGATGGCGGCGGTGATCCAGACGCTGATGTCGAGCGAGCCCGTGCCGTGGATCCTTTACGGCGTGGGAGCGCTCCTGATCCTCGTCCTCCAGATGGTCCACATTCCGGCGCTCCCGTTCGCGCTCGGCATGTACCTCCCCCAGGAGCTGAACACGCCGATCCTGCTCGGAGGGCTGATCGCCTACTTCGTCGCGCGGTCCGCGAAGGGGGACGAGAAGCTCGCGCAGGCGCGCGGCAACCGCGGGACGCTGATCGCGTCGGGGTTCATCGCGGGCGGGGCGGTCCTCGGGGTGACCGCCGCGCTCCTCAAGTGGATCGCGATGGAGTCGGGCGTCGGCCTCGGCGTCCTCCTCTTCGACAACACGGAGGGAAGGCTCGCCGAGCTCCTCGGCGTCGTGCCGTACCTCGGGCTCCTCGCCTACCTCTACTGGGACGCGAAGCGCGCGAAGGCGTGAGGCGGCCTCAGTCCGAGTCCAGGCTCCCGCTCCAAAGGTAGGCGCGGGTCTCGGACGCGACCACGCCGGAGAGGGCGATCAGCGAGACCAGGTTGGGGACGGCCATGAGGCCGTTCGCGATGTCGGCGAACGACCAGACCGACCGGAGCGACGTCACCGAGCCGACCATCACCGCCACGACCCAGAGCACGCGGTACGGAAGGATCGCGCGCCCCCCCAGCAGGTACTCGGCCGCCTTCTCGCCGTAGTAGGACCAGCCGAGGATCGTCGAGAACACGAACGTCAGGAGGCCCACCGCGAGAATCGCCGGGCCGACGACCGGGAGCCGCGAGAACGCCTCCTTCGTCAGCGCCGCCCCCGAGAGCCCCGAAGCCCATGCCCCCGAGTTGACGAGGACAACCCCGGTCATCGCGCAAACGACGACGGTGTCCCAGAACGTCCCGGTCGAGGAGACCAGGGCCTGGCGGACCGGGTTCCTCGTCATCGCGGCGGCCGCCACGATCGGGGCGCTCCCGAGACCCGACTCGTTGGAGAAAAGCCCCCGCGCGATCCCGTAGCGGATCGCCTCCCTCGCCCCCGCCCCGAGAAATCCCCCGATCGCGGCCTGTCCCGTGAACGCCGACTCGAGGATCAGCGTGACCGCCGCCGGGACCGTCCTCCAGCCGAGGGCGAGCAGCGCCAGGCATCCGAGCACGTAGAAGACCGCCATGAACGGGACGAGCGTCTCGCACACGCGGGCGATCGAGCGGATCCCGCCCAGGATGACGACCGCGGTCAGGACGGTCATCACGGCGCCGGACCACCAGGGGGAGACGTTCGCCGTCTCGAGGAGCATCTGCGAGATCGAGTTGGCCTGGACCATGTTCCCGATGCCGAAGGCGGCGACCGCGGTCAGCGTCGCGAACACGATCCCGAGCCATCTCGCCCCCATGCCGCGCTCGAGGACGTACATCGGCCCGCCGGCCATCGTCCCGGCCGGACCGCGGACCCGGTACTTCACGGAGAGGACCGCCTCGCCGTACTTCGTCGCGATCCCGAACACGCCGGTGAGCCACATCCAGAGGACCGCTCCGGGGCCCCCCGCGGCGACCGCCGTCGCCACGCCCACGATGTTCCCGGTGCCGATCGTCGCCGCGAGAGCCGTCGTCAGCGCCCCGAAGTGGCTGACGTCCCCCTCCCCCTCGGCTTTCCGCTGGAACGAGAGCCGGATCGCCTTGCCGAGGAACCGCTGGACGAACCGCAGCCGGATCGTGAGGAAGACGTGCGTCCCGAAGAGGAGGACGAGGAGCGGCCAGCCCCAGATGAAATCGCTGACCGCGCCGAGGACCTTCTCGACCGTCTCCATGCTCGCCTCCTCCCGCGGGCCCCTCCCGCGTGGTGCGCCAGCGAATCTTCAGGCCCTCTCCTCCGCCCACGACGCCCCGCAAGCACCCAGACGGAGACGGGTCGCGGACGTCTTCTGCTCCCTGGCCTTCGCAAAGGTCTACACGTCGGAGATGCCCGTCACCGGATTCGAGCCGCGGGATCGATGGCCGAGGCCATCGCGGTGCGCTCGACCGCAGGCGCTCGTGCGCGGCCGCCCCGGCGCCAGGGTTGAACTCGTCGTTGAGCACCGAAGCGGGAGAAGACACATGCCTGTCGTCGCTCTTCGACGCGCCGCGTAACGAGCGCATCCCCGCGGAGAAGCTCTGGTACTTCTCGGGAGACGGTGTGCCCGATGCGTGCTTTCGGGCCTCTCGAGTGCTGCGTGCAGCCTGTTTCCGGCTGCCTCGAAGCTCCGTCGTTTGCATCCGTGGTCACCAGGCAACCCAACTCGCTCCAATTCGTGTCGATTTCCGCCTGCTACTCTCGCTGGAGCGCTACACCTCAACAATTTGGCTACAAGCGCCACGCGAGCAGATGAATGCTCTCTGCGGTCGAGAGGGAGAGCATCCCGCCCGAGTCCGCCCCGGCTCACTCCGGATGGGCGCCCTCGAGGTGCCGCGCGATGAGCATCTTGATGAGGGATTGCCGCGGCACGCCGAGTCTCGAGGCCTCGCGATCTAAGGACTCGACCATCCAGATCGGGAAATCCACGTTGACGCGCTGCTGCTCGTGACCGGGCCGCCGGGCCTTCGACACGTCGAGGTGCCGGGTCACGTCCTTGCCCTCGTCGAACGCCTTGTCAAAGTCCCGCGCTTTCATAGATCTCGATCTCCTCTTTCCTCGCCCGCCTCACGGAGATGATCCGCGTCCGGCCTCCCCGCGACGTGATCACCGCCGACCAGTGTTTCCCCGCGATCCTCCCGATCACGATCCATCGAGGCTCGTCCACCGTCCGCGCCGGGACCTCGACGAGGTCCTGGTCACTCCACAACTCCTGCGCCGCATCGAAATCGATCCCGTGCTTCCGTGCGTTCGCAGCGCTCTTCCGACGGTCGAACTCGAACTCCATGGGTATATTTAATATACCTCACAGGGGTGTAGTGCGCAACCCTGGGAACGGGCGAGAGGAGCCCAGCATGCCGGCGAGCACAAACGCACCCTCGATTCTTTGGGCCCCCTCCTCCACCCCCAACGTCTCGCACGGCGACGACTGATCCTGCCTTCGGCACGGACCGATCCTGCACGGCCCCCGATCGCGCTAGACTCTCGCCATGAGAAGGCGCCTCGCGGCCCTCCCGCTCCTCGCGGTCCCCATCCTCGCGCTCGCTGCTGCGCTCACGGGCGCCGACGGCGTCCGGACCGCGGGCGCCGTCGCCGCGGCGGACCCCCTCGCGGTCGAGGCGGGGTTCTCGGCGCTGCGCGCGGGCGGGAACGCCGCCGACGCGGCCGTCGCCGTCGCCCTCGCTCTCGCCGTCGTCCACCCCGAGGCCGGAAACCTCGGCGGCGGCGGCTTCGCCGTGATCCGGCAGGGTGGAGAGGTGAGGGCGCTGGATTTCCGGGAGACCGCGCCCGCCGGCGCGACGCGCGACATGTTCCTGGCGCCCGATCGCTCGCCCGTCCCGGAGCGGTCCCTCGTCGGCCCGCTGGCGGCGGGGGTTCCCGGCTCGCCCGCGGGCCTCTACGAGCTGCACCGCGCGTGCGGGCGCCTCCCGTGGCGCGACGTCGTCGCACCCGCGATCGACCTCGCGCGGCGGGGGTTCCCGGTAGGCGAGCACCTCTCGCGCTCGATCGAGGACAAGGCGGACCTCCTGTCGCGGTTCCGCGAGACTTCCCGCATCTGGCTCCCCCGAGGGCATGCGCCCCGACCGGGCACCGTCATGAGGCTTCCCATCCTCGCGGGCACGCTCGAGGCTTACGCCCGGCGCGGGCCGAGGGCGATCCTGGAGGGACCGGCGGCCGAGGCGATCGTCCGGGCGTCCCGCAGGCACGGCGGGATCCTGACGGCGCGCGATCTGGCCGCCTACGAGCCGGTCTGGCGCGAGCCGATCCGGTTCGAGGCGTTCGGCTGGGAGATCGCCTCGATGCCGCTCCCGTCCTCGGGAGGGATCCTCCTCGGAGAGACCCTCGGCCTCGTCGAGCGGCTCGGCTACGACGAGATTCCGCGCGATGACGCGGCGCGCGGGCACCTCCTCGTCGAGGCCTGGCGGCGGGCGTTCGCCGATCGATTCCTGCTGGGCGACCCCGCGACGACGCGCGCCTCGGCCGCGGCGCTCCTCGCGCCCGCCAGGCTCGACGCGCTCGCGGCGGGGGTCCCGAGGGAGCGCGCGTCGCTTTCCCGGGACGCCGAGCCCGGCTCCCTACTCCCCGGCGCGGAGCGGCGAGAGACGACGCACCTCTCGGTCGTGGACGGAGACGGCGATGCCGTGGCGATGACGGTCACTTTGAACGGCAACTTCGGGTGCGGCCTCCTGGTCCCCGAAGTGGGATTCCTCCTCAACAACGAGATGGACGATTTCGCGACCGCCCCCGGGCGGCCGAATCTCTGGGGGCTGGTCCAGGGAGAGGCGAACGCCGTCGCCCCCGGCAAGCGGATGCTGTCGTCGATGGCCCCGACGATCGCGTGGCGCGGGCGGGACGTCCTCGTCCTCGGCTCGCCGGGAGGGTCCCACATCCCCACCGCGACCGCCCAGGTCCTGCTGAACGTCGTCGTGGACGGCGACCGGCTCTCCGGCGCCGTCGAGCGCCCGCGCATCCATCACCAGTGGCTGCCCGACGAGGTCGCCGCGGAGCCCGCCTGGCCGGACGAGGCGCGCCGCGCTCTCGAGGCGCTCGGCCACCGGGTCGTCGAGGAGGACCGGATCGGAGAGGTCCACGCGGTGCGGCGCCGCGCGGACGGCACGATCGAGGCGGCCGCGGATCCGCGCGGGCCGGGGGCGTCGGGGGTGGAGCCCGGAAGACGGCCCTAGGACCCGCCGGCTAGCGGCGCGGGAACCGAGCCGAGGTCCAGGCGGACCGCCAGGCGCCTTCCCTCGATCTCCGCGACGCCGAACGTGCCCGACGGGTCTCCGAAGACGATCCGACCCGGGCCTTCCGCGAGGACCGGGCGCAGCGGGTCGAGGTGCGCTCTGAGGTGCGCCAGGGCCTCCGCGGCGCGCTCCGGCGTCGGGTACTCCGCGACGATCCGGGTCGTCGTTCCGCCGCCCTCCTCCCGGTAGTCGCCGGCGACCGCGGTCACGCCCCCCGCGAGCAGGAGCACGTCCCCCTCTCCGAGCGTCGCGATCGCCTGGAGCCCGAACGGACCGCGCACGATCCGCGTCGAGCCCGGGACGAGCCCCTCGGAGGGAAGGAGCCCCAGCTCCGCGACCGGAGGCGCCGAGGGGATCCCTGCGGCGACCCGCTTCGCGAACTCGACGAGCGCCGCGGCGGCCGCCGCGCTCCCGCTGTCGTTCCCGATCAGCACATAGCGGCGCCCCTTCACGAACGAGAGCTGCCACTTTCCCGCCGTGTGCCTCTCCTCGAAGCCGGGCGCCGGGGTCTCCCGCCCGCACTTGGCGAGGTAGATCCCGAGTGCCGCCGCCGCGTCCTCCATCCGGTAGACCTCTACGACGACGGTTTCCTCGCCGTCGCGGTACCGCGCGACCGTCGCCGCCTCGAAGCCGAGCTCGAGGAAGACCTCCGCGCCGCCGTCGATGTGGTCGTAGAGGGCGGCCCCCTCGAAGACCCTCGCCCCCTCGAAACGCGAGTAGCCGCCGATGCTCCCGTCTTCCGGGAGCGCCGCCGCGTCCCCCGCGGCCGCCGCGGGAACCGCCGCCGCGAGAAGCGCCGCCGCGAGCGCGCGCCTCATGCGCTCAGGACGCGGAGCTTCTCCGGGTCCACGACGCCGAGCCCCAGCTTCTCCGCCTGCCGGAGGTAGTCGGTGAACCGCGGGTGCTCGTTGACCTTGATCCCCATCTCCTTCCGCTTGGCGACGATCCGGCGGTGGCACTCGGCGTCGGCGGCGAACGGGTCGGTCGCGAAGTAGAGGGTGTGGTGGGCGTAGGTGAACTGCTCGTTCCCCATCGGGCCGCCCTCGTACAGCCCGCGGATCCCGTCGGTCACGTTGAGGACCAGCTTGTCGCGCACGGCGGGGGCAGCGAGGACCTCCGTGCAGACCCGGAAGAAGACCGGCTGGTGGAGCCGCCCCGTGTTGCAGATCGCCCCGTAGCCGAGGTTCTTCGTGGCGCAGGAGATGCCGTTCCCCGTGTTCTTGAACGACGAGAGGTTCACGATCTTCGTCAGCTCCTTCGTGACGAGCTTCCCGAAGTACGAGTACTCGCCCCCGAAGACGTGCTGGTTCATGTACGCGTCGTCGCTGTCATAGCCCGGGACGTCCTTCGCCTCCACCCCCTTCGCGAGGTAGAAGGCCTCGCGGTCGAAGTTCTCGGCGCTCACGTGCTCGCCCCGGTCGTTCTTCCAGGACTTCCCCTCCGCGGCCATCGTCTGGAGGGAGGCGATCCGCACGCCCGGGAATCGCTCCGGCGTGTAGCCTGCGTCCTTCAGCATGTCGTCGAAGCGGTCCCAGATCACGACGTTCCGGCGCGGGAGGCCGCCCCTCTCGAGCCACGCGATGACGGCCTCGACGAGCTCGGGCTTGACGTGGATCAGGGGCGCGCCGACCGGATTGACCTTGATCCCGACGACGTCCCCCTTCTCGAAGAACATCGCGAAGCTCTTCCTCATGTTCTTGCCGGTCAGCGCCGTGACGCCGCGCTCGAACATCTCGGCGACGACCTTCGCGTCCACCTTCTCGTCCTTCAGGCACCGGACGTCCCGCACCGCCACGACCTTGCCCGGGAACGGGCCGGGGATCGCGTGCTTCCCCTTCGGCACCGCGAGGAAGTCGGCCAGGTTCGTCTCGACCTCCGGGGCCGGCTTGGGCGGGGGGGCCTCCTCTCCGAAGGCGGGGGGGACGCCGAGCACGACGCGCCCGGCGGCGACCACGCCGGCCGCGCCCAGCGTCCTGAGAAACTCGCGGCGGTCCGCTCCCAGAGCGGGGGTCATGGACACGTACCGGCGGCTCGTCATGGCGATCCTCCTCACCACGAGGTCCCGAGCGGCCCGACCTCGGCCTCGACGGCCTCGAGAATCTCGCAGCGCTCCACGGCGGCTGCGATGGCGTTGTGGTCCGGGAACAGCGGCCGGTCCTCGTCGAGATGGGCGACCCGCTCGCGCACCGCGGCCCTCGCCGCGAGGCAGCCCCTGCCCGGCGTGAACGTCCGGAAGTCGAGCGCCTGCGCCGCGGCCATCAGCTCGATGCCGAGGACCCCCCGTGCGTTGTCGAGGATCTGTCTCGTCTTGAGGGCGCCGTTCATCCCCATGCTGACGAAATCCTCCTGGTCCGCCGCGGCGGGGATCGACTGCACGCACGAAGGCGCGCTCAGGATCCTCTGCTCGACGATGAGCATGTCCGCCGTGTACTGGCTGAGCATCATCCCGGAGAACATCCCGGCGCCCTTCGTCAGGAACGCCGGGAGCCCGACCGAGAGCGCCGGGTTCAGGAGCCGGTTGAGGCGGCGCTCGGACAGCACCGACACCATGCAGATCCCCGCCCCCACCATGTCCATCGGCATGCTGATCGGCGTCCCCTGGAAGTTCGCGCCGGTGAGCACCCGGTCCTCCTCCCAGACGAAGATCGGGTTGTCCGCCACGCCGTTGAGCTCGATCTCGAGCTGCTCGCGAGCCCACCGCATCTGGTCGCGGAGCGCCCCCACGACCTGCGGAGTCGAGCGCATCGAGTAGGCATCCTGCACCTTGACCTTGAGCTTCCCGGTCCACAGGTCGGAGCCCGTCATGATTTTCCGCAGGTTCGCGGCGGTCGTCATCGCCCCGCGGAAGCCTCGAAGCTCGTGGAGCTTGGGGTCGTACGGCTTCATGTTGGCCATCAGCGCCTCGAGCGTCATCGAGGCGGCGATCTCGGCCTGCTGGACCCACCGCTCGGCGTCGTGGAGGAGCAGGCAGCCGATCCCGGTGATCAGGTTCGATCCGTTGATCGCTGCGAGCCCGTCGCGGGCCTCGAGGCCCGGCACCGGGATCCCGGCCCTCTCCATCGCGGCGCGCGTGGGCATCCGCTCCCCTCGGTAGAAGGACTCCCCCTCCCCCATGAGCGAGAGGGCCATCTGGCTCATCGGCGAGAGGTCGCCGCAGGCTCCCACGCTCCCCTTCTCGCACACGACCGGGGTCACGCCGCGATTCAGCATCTCGACGTACGTGAGCGTGATCTCCGGGCGGCAGCCCGAGAACCCCCTGGCGTGAACGGCGATGCGGGACAGCATCGCGGCGCGAGCGTGCTCGATCGGGACCGGCTTCCCGATGCCGGCGGCGTGGTTGTAGATGAGGTACCGCTGGAACTGCTGGACCTGCTCGTCGGACAGCACGATCTCCGAGAACTCCCCGATGCCCGTGTTGACCCCGTACATGATCTCCCGGGCGTCGACCTTCTTCTGGAGCATTCTCCTGCAGCTCCGGATCCGGTCCAGCGCCTCGGGGGCGAGCCGCACCTCCTCGCCGTGGCGGGCCACGCGGACGACGTCTTCGATCGTGAGGCTCTTCCCTGCGATGGTCACGGGCATGGGGCGTCTCCGTCTCCAACGGTCGCGTGCGAAGCGGGACGATTCGGCGCGTTGGCGGACAGGGTACTACAGGGGCCGGTTCCGGCGCCCCACCGCCCCCGCGTCAGCGGGACCGGGCCACGTAGTCCCGGCGGAGGGCGTCGAGGAGCTCCTCCCGCCGGTCGTAGAGCCTCCGGAGCGGCCGGGGCTCCCGGCGGGTCGTCGCGTACGCCGCGAGGAGCGGCGCCACGATCGTCGTGTCCCCGTAGACGACGACCGCGTCGGACATCTTGTCCGGATCCACCTTCCCCCAGGAGACCGCCTCCCCGGGCGTCGCGCCCGACAGGCCGCCGGTGTCCGCCCTCGCGTCGGTGACCTGGACGAAGAAGTCGTGCCCCCGCTCCTCGAGCCCGAGCACCTCCTGGATCTGGGGCTCCGTCTGGAGCACGAAGTTCTTGGGAGACCCGCCCCCCAGGATCAGCACGCTCGAGCGGCCTCCGCTCCGCTTCGCCGCATAGACGATGGCGGCGGTCTCGTTCACGTCGCGGGACACGTCGATCCTGGGGCCGCGGCTCCTCAGCCAGAGCTCCGCCACGTTCATCCCGATCGACGAGTCGCCCGGCGAGGAGACGTAGCAGGGCACGCCGCACCGGTAGGCGGTCGAGAGCACGCACGTGTCGGAGAGCCCGAGCTCGTCCTCGCGGGCCGCGAGGTACTTCCCGAGCAGGTGGTGGAGCTCGGCGGTCGACATGTCCTTCTGGAACTCCGGCGCGCGCAGCACCTCCCGGAGGTAGGCGTCGGTGCGGAGGAGCACCCGGTAGTCGAACAGGACGTCGTAGATGCGCACGACGCCGTCCTCCCGGAGCTGCCGGTCGTCCACCCTGTGGTCGCCCTGGTGAAGCTCCAGGCTGAGGCCGAAGTGCGCGTCGTGGTAGAGGTTCGCCCCGGTGGACACGATCCAGTCCGCGAACCCGGCGCGGATCAGGGGAACGAGCACGGAACGGCCCAGCCCCGCCGGCGTGAGGGCCCCGGCGACGCTCACCCCCACCCAGCTCGAGGGGTCGAGCATCTTCTCCGTGAAGAGGCGGGCCGCTTTCTGGAGACGGCCCGCGTTGTAGGCGAGGAACGTCTCGTCCACGAGGTCCGCCGCCGAGATCCCCCTCCGCACGGGGGAGGGGTCGATGCGCCTCCCGGTCAGCCATCGGTTCGCCGTGTCGGACACGCTCTCCTCCTCCGGATGGGACCCCCGCGAAGGCGGCCGAATGCTAACACGCGGGCGGGACTCGCGGCGGCCCGGCCCCGCGGGTGTTACCATTCCGGGCATGCCTCCGGCTCGACGTCGAAGCGCGTTCTTCCTCGCCGTCCTCGGGCTCGCCGCCCTCGGGGCCGCGGGGTGCGGCGGCCCCGGGCGGTCGCCGGGCGGCGCCTCCGCGAAGGCCGGCCGCGACGTCCTCCTCGTCACGATCGACACGCTCCGGGAGGACGCGACGGGGTTCTCGGGCAGCGGCAAGGCGGAGACGCCCTCTCTCGACCGGCTGGCGAGGTCGGGACGCGTCTTCCCGTTCGCGCACGCGCACGCCGTGACGACCCTCCCGTCCCACGCGAGCATCCTCACGGGCCTCAACCCGTACCAGCACGGCATCCGCGACAACGCGGGGTTCGTCCTTCGCCGGGACGTCCCGACGATGGCGACGGTCCTCCGCGCGTCCGGCTACGCGACCGCGGCCTTCGTCTCGGCCTTCACGCTGGACGCGCGATTCGGCCTCGGCTCCGGCTTCGACGTCTACGACGACCGGACCGCGGGGTACTCCGGAAGGATCTCGACCATCGCGGAGCGTCCCGGGGAGACGACCGTCTCCGAGGCGCTCGCCTGGTGGGACGCCCAGGCGGGGCGGCCCCGCTTCCTCTGGGTCCACCTCTTCGCGCCGCACTTCCCGTACGAGCCGGGAGAGCCGTTCGCCTCGCGCCACGCGAAGGCGCCGTACTACGGCGAGGCGGAGCTGGCCGACGCGCAGATCGCGCCGCTGCTCGAGCGCGTCCGGGCCGGGTCCGCCGACGGTCCGGTCGTCGTCTTCACGTCCGACCACGGGGAGGCGCTCGGCGACCACGGAGAGCAGACCCACGGCGTGTTCGCGTACGAGGCGACGCTCCGAGTCCCCCTGGTGATCTGCGCGCCCGGCCTCGTCCCGGCAGGCGAGGACCCGAGGCCCGCTCGCCACGTCGACGTGCTGCCCACCGTTCTCGACCTCCTCCGGATCGCTCCTCCAGGCGGGCTGCCCGGACGGTCGCTCGTCCCGGCGTGGGACGGGACCGACGACGGGTCGTACTTCGAGGCGCTGACGTCCTGGCTCAACCGCGGGTGGGCCCCGCTCTACGGCCGCCTGGAGGGGAAGCGGAAGGCGATCGACCTTCCCGCGCCCGAGCTCTACGACCTCGAGGCCGACCCGCGGGAGTCCCGCAACCTGGCCCCGGGCGAGGCGCAGGCGATGCGGGCCATCCTGTCGCGCGTCCCCGCCGAGGCCCGGGGCTCGGCGCGGCGGGAGGTCCCGGATCCGGAGGTCGTCGAGCGTCTCGGGAGCCTCGGCTACGTCGCGGGACCGACGCCGCGCCCCCCTTCCTCCCTCGACGAGGCGTCCGATCCGAAGCGCCAGATCGGGCTCATGACGCGGGTGGACGAGGCGGTCCTCCTCTACCGCGAGAAGCGCGACGCCCAGGGGGCGATCCGCGTCCTGCGGGAGATCCTCCGGCAGAGCCCGAGAATGGAGTACGTGAGCAAGCACCTCGCCGTGATCCTCGCGGAGCAGGGCCGCACGCAAGAAGCGGTCGCGGTCCTGTCCCGGGCGGTCGCGCTCGGCGTCGGCGGCGAGGACCTGGAGGGGAAGCTCGCCCTCGGCCTTCTGCAGACCGGCAAGGCCGAGGAGGCGTGGAAGCTCCTCGAGCGCCGGACCGACTCCGAGGATCCGGAGACGCAGCGGACGCTCGGCGTGATCCTCGCGACCCTGGGCCGTCCCCGGGAGGCCGAGGACCGCTTTCTGAGGGCCCTCGCCATCGATCCGACGTTCCCGGCGGCGCGGGTCGATCTCGGCGTCCTCCTGCTGCAGCAGGGGCGCGAGGCGCAGGCCAAGGACGCCTTGCGGGCGGCGCTGTCGGAGGACGCCTACATTCCGGACGGCTGGAACGCGCTCGGCGCCCTGCTCGCGAAGGAGGGGGACCTCCGGGGCGCGGTGGAAGCGTGGGAGAGGGCGGTCCGGCTGAACCCGCGGCTCGTTCCGGCCTACCTGAATTTGGCCGTCGCCGCGGCGAAGCTCGGCGACCGAGAGCGGGCCGCAGCGGCGCTCGAGCGGCTGATCCCCCTCGTCCGGGGGGAATCGCGCAGGAATGCGGAGGCGATGCTCGCGAGGCTGCGCGCTCAGGATCCCGGGAGATAGGCGGTCCCCTCCGCCCCGCTTGGGGAGGGATCCCTCTCTCTCCCGCCGGCGGCTATACTGCCGCCCTCTCGCCGATCGACCGGGATCGGCCGCACGGAGACGCGCCATGAGCCCTCGCACCGCCCGTCGCCTCGTCCCCATGCTCGCCCTCGTCGCGACGCTCGCCGCCCCCGCGCTCGGGGGCCCGGCCGCCGAGCCGGCGCCCCCGACCGCCGAGGAGGCGCGGGCCTTCCTCGCCTCCGCGGAGCGCGACCTGCTCGACCTCTGGACCCGCGCGGAGCGGGCCGCCTGGGTCCTCAGCACGTTCATCACGGACGACACCGAGAAGATCGCCGCCGACGCCCGGAAGGACGTCATCGCCGCGACGATGAAGCTCGCGGCCGAGGCCACCCGCTTCGACGGACTGAAGCTCCCGGACGACGTGGCCCGCAAGCTGATGCTCCTCAAGGTCTCGCTGTCGCTCGTGGCGCCGAGCGACCCCGCCAAGCAGGCGGAGCTCGCCGAGATCGCGGCCTCCATGGAGGGGGCCTACGGCAAGGGGACCTGGTGCCCGGCCGGAGGCGGCTGCCTCGACATCGGCGAGATCGAGAAGCGCCTCGCGGCGACCCGGGACCCGAAGGAGGCGCTCGATCTCTGGCTCGGGTGGCATGCCGTCGGGCCGCCGCTCCGGCCGAAGTACGAGCGGTTCGTGACGCTCGCCAACGAGGGGGCGAGAGAGCTCCGGTTCTCCGACCTCGGAGCGCTGTGGCGATCCGGGTACGACATGCCCCCGGACGCGTTCGCGGCCGAGGTCGATCGCCTCTGGTCACAGGTCCGGCCCCTCTACGAGTCGCTCCACTGCTACGTGCGGTCGAAGCTCCAGGAGCAGTACGGCAAGGACCTCGTGCCCGACGGGAAGCCGATCCCGGCGCACCTGCTCGGCAACCTGTGGGCCCAGGAGTGGGGGAACCTGTACGACCTCGTGAAGCCCCCGGCGGACGACCCGGGCTACGACCCGACGTCCCTCCTGCGCGCGAAGGGCCTGGACGCGAGGGGGATGGTGCGCTACGGCGAGGCGTTCTTCGGGTCGCTCGGGTTCGCGCCGCTCCCCGCGACGTTCTGGGAGCGCTCCCTGCTGACGAAGCCGAGGGACCGGGACGTCGTGTGCCACGCGAGCGCGTGGGACATCGACTGGAAGGACGATCTCCGGTTGAAGATGTGCATCGAGATCACGGGCCAGGACTTCGTCACGGTCCACCACGAGCTGGGACACAACTTCTACCAGCGGGCGTACAACCGGCAGCCGCCCCTCTTCCGGAACGGGGCGCACGACGGATTCCACGAGGCGATCGGCGACGCGGTCGCCCTGTCCATCACGCCAGAGTACCTCGCGGAGGTCGGCTTGCTGGACCGGGTCCCCCCGGCCGAAGGAGACCTCGGGCTGCTCCTCCGGATGGCGCTCGACAAGGTCGCCTTCCTCCCCTTCGGCGTGATGATCGACCAGTGGCGGTGGAAGGTCTTCTCCGGCGAGATCCCGCCGTCGGGCTACAACGCGGGCTGGTGGGCGCTGAAGGAGAAGTACCAGGGGGTCGCGCCTCCGGCGCCCCGCACCGAGGCGGACTTCGACCCGGGCGCCAAGTACCACGTTCCGGCGAACACTCCCTACACGCGCTACTTCCTCGCCGGCGTGATGCAGTTCCAGTTCCATCGCGCGCTTTGCGAGGCGGCGGGCCAGAGCGGGCCGCTCCACCGGTGCTCGATCTACGGCGACAGGGAGACGGGAGCGAAGCTGATCCGCATGCTCGAGATGGGGCAGAGCCGTCCGTGGCCCGACGCCCTGGAGGCCCTGACGGGAGAGCGCCGGATGGACGCCACCGCGATCCTCGACTACTTCGCGCCGCTCCAACGCTGGCTCGACGAGCAGAACCGGGGGAAGGCCTGCGGCTGGTGACCTGTCCCGCGGCGGATCGGGATCGAGAGCCCGGTCAGCCGTCTCCGCGGGGATCGAGGAGCCGCCAGAAATCGGGCGTCCTCCGGAAGTGCAGGTGGGCGAAGCGTCCGGTCGCGACGTACCGGCGGGCGCATTCCAGGACGGCGTCCGCGAGGTCCGGGATCGCGTGGGGAAGCGCCGCGCACGAGACCAGCGAGGCGGTCGCGAGCACCGGCGTCAGATCCTCGAGCCTCGGCTCCTCGGCCCGGAAGAGCCGGAAGATCCCGGCGACCGGGAACAGGGATCCCGGCGGCTTCGGCGGCGCCTGCTCGAAGCTGGCGAACGGGAGCGCGGGGGCGGCCCACCTGCCTCCCTCCGGCAGGATCACGGCGAGATCGTCCCCCAGGTCCTCCGCGACCCCCCTGGAGAGCGCGACGGCGGTCGTCTTCCCGGACCGCGAGGGGCCGGCGAGGAGGTACGCGCTCCCTTCGCGCAGCGCCCCCGCTGCGTGGATCGCAAGCCCCCCCTCCGAGGCGGCGAGCCTCACGACCGCGCACCGCACGGCGTTCTCCACGATCCTCTCCGCCGGCTCGTCGGAGGCGTCGGCGAGGGCGAGGCGCCAGGCGCGAGGGTCGTCCTCGGGCGTCATGGCGAAGTGGTACGAGCGGACGCACGGTCTCTCTCCCTCCAGCGTCCCCTCGATGCGGTAACGCTCCATCCGCTCCCAGTGCGGGAGCCAGAGACCGGACGCGCCGCGGACCGCGCGCAGGAGCAGCGTGCAGGCGCCCCCTTCCTCCGCGAGGAACGGGCGCCAGCGCCTCGCGAGGCCCGAGACGAGCGCGCCGTCAAGCCCCGCCACCCGGATGCGCCAGCGCCCGAGCTCGAGCGAGATCTCGCCGCCTCCCACCGGGGTCTCGCAGGCGAGGACCTTCTTCGCGAAGCCCCCTTCGCACATCGCGGGCGAGTGTAGCAGGGAACGCCCCTGCCGGAGCGAGGGGCCGCTTCCGCCGCGACGGAGCCGGGGCTAGAATCGCCGCCTCGCCCAGGAGGAACCCCGTGGAACCGAGCTCGAGCCAGGTCCCGGCCTCGCTCCCCGAGAACGCCTACCGGGAGCTCCGGCCGGGAGAGATCTACCGCCCCGTCGTGCCGCCGGAGAGCCGGATGCCGGAGGTCACGCTCCGGGCGATCGCGCTCGGCCTCGTCCTGACGGCCGTCTTCTCGGCGGCCGCGGCCTACATCGCCCTGAAGCTCGGCCAGGGGATCGAGTCGGCGATCCCGATCTCGATCCTCGCGATCGGGTTCTCCGCCGCGGCGGCCCGCAAGTCGACGCTCCTCGAGAACGTGATCGTCGTCGCCCTGGGCGCGACGGCCGGGATCGTCGTCGGGGGCTCCGTCTTCACGATGCCCGCCGTGTACATTCTCGGCCTCGAGACCCACTCGGGCTTCTGGCAGATCTTCCTGGTGCCGCTGTTCGGCGCCATCCTGGGGGTGCTGTTCCTGATCCCGTTCCGCCGGTACTTCGTGGCGGACATGCACGGGAAGCTGCCGTTCCCCGAGGCGACGGCGACGACCGAGATCCTCGTGACCGGCGAGCGGGGCGGCGGGCAGGCGGTCGTGCTCCTGTACTCCATGGGGATCGGGATCCTCGTCGACCTCCCCTGCCTCGTCCTGCGCACGTGGAGCGACGTGTTCACGACCGCGCTGGTCCCGCGCCTGCGCGCGCTGACGGAGAACGTGAAGGCGGTCTTCAACCTCAACACGTCGGCCGCCGTCCTCGGCCTCGGATACATCATCGGCCTCCGGTACTCGACGATCATCTGCGCCGGGTCCTTCCTGTCGTACTTCGTTCTGATCCCCCTGTTCGGGCGGCTCGGCGCCCTCGTCCCGGGAGGCGTCCTGTTCCCGGGATCTCCGTCCATCTCCGGAATGGACTACCAGGGGATCTTCGAGAGCTACGTCCGCTACGTCGGGATCGGCGGCATCTTCTCCGCCGGGATCCTCTCGATCCTCAAGATGTCCCCCGTGATCGTCCAGGCGATCGGGAAGGTCTCGTCGGAGATCGCGAGGCTGCGCGGGCCCGGGCGCGCCGGCGCGGAGTCCCCGCGAACCGAGCGGGACATCCCGATGGCGCGCGTGCTGGCCGCCGGGATCGTCCTCACGCTCGCGATCGGCCTCTACTTCCGGTTCGTCGCGCTGGCCGGCGTTCCGCGCCCGACGTCGACCGCCGCCGCAGCCCTCGGCCTCACGCTCCTGATCTCGTTCCTCTTCGCCGCCGTGTCGGCGTGGGCGGTCGCGCTGATCAGCATCACCCCGATCTCCGGCATGACGCTCACGACCTTGATCGTCGCCGCGATCCTCCTGGCCCAGCTCGGCCTCTCGGGGGCGCGGGGCATGCTCGCGGTCCTCCTGATCGGCGGCGTGGTCTGCACGGCCCTGTCGATGACCGGATCGATGGTCACGCTCCTCAAGGTCGGCTACTGGCTCGGGGCGACCCCCCGCAGGATCCAGCTCGCCCTCGCCGGAGGGGCGATCCTCGCGTCGATGACCGTGACCGCCGTGATCCTGCTCTTCGCGCGGACCTACGGCTACGTCCGGGACGCGGCCCACCCGAACGCGGTCATGGCGCCGCAGGCGAACGCGATGGCGGCCGTGATCCGCTCCGTCATGGAGTCGGGGCAGGCCCCCTGGTTCCTGTACGGTCTCGGCGCGGTCATCGCCGTGGTCGTGATGATGCTCGAGATCTCCCCGCTCGCGTTCGCCCTGGGGATGTACCTCCCGATCGAGCTGAACACGCCCCTCCTCGCGGGAGCGCTCGTCGGATGGCTCGTCAAGCGACCCTCCGGGAACGCGGCCCTCGACCGCGCGCGGGGCAACCGCGGGACCCTGATCGCCTCGGGCCTGATCGCCGGGGGGGCGCTGGCGGGCGTCTTCGACGCGACGCTCCGCTGGTTCGGCTTCGGCTGGGTCGAGGGCCTGGCGGGAGCGCTCGACTACGGCGCGTCCGCCAAGAACTGGGCCGGGCTCGCCGTGTTCCTGCTCCTCGGAGCCTATCTCTACTGGGACGCGCGGCGGGCCGGGGCCGAGGAGGGGGCGGGCCCGGAGATCTCCCTGTGACCCGCCGCCCGCCGGGGAGAGCCGCGCGATCTGCTACGATCGCCCCGTGACGGCCGATCTGGCGAACGAGCTCCGGAACGCCGGGTTCCGCGGCGAGATCCTCCGCGAGGAGCCCCTCGCCGGCCACACGACCTGGCGCATCGGCGGCCCCGCGGAGGCGCTCGCGACGCCCGTGGATCGCGAGGACCTCGCGCTCGCCGTCCGCTTCGCGGCCGAGGGCGGGCGCCCCTGGCGCGTGCTCGGGAACGGGTCCAACCTCCTCGTGCGCGACGGCGGGGTGCGCGGGATCGTCGTGCGGCCGAGAAGGGCGCTGGCGGAGGTGCGCGTCGACCGGTGCCGGATCGAGGCCGGAGCGGGCGCCGCCCTGCCGGCGGTCGCGAGCCTGGCCGCGGAGCGAGGGCTCGCGGGGCTCGAGTTCGCCGCGGGGATTCCGGGGACGATCGGCGGAGCGGTGGTCACGAACGCCGGCTGGCACGAGCACGAGATCGCCGCCGTCGTCGAGTCGGTCGAGTTCCTGGAGCCCGGGGGCTCCGTGCGGCGGATCCCTTCCGGCGAGTGCGGCTTCGGCTACCGGCGGAGCGCGCTCCGCGGCCTCCCGGGGATCGTCCTGGGCGCAGCCCTCGTCCTGCGCCAGGACGACCCGGCCGCCGTCCGGGAGCGGCTCGGCGCCTTCGCGGCCTCGAGGCGCGGGAGCCAGCCCACGGACTTCCCTTCCTGCGGCTCGGTCTTCCGGAACCCGCCGGGAGACTTCGCCGGCCGTCTCATCGACCGCGCCGGCCTCAAGGGGCTCCGGGTCGGGGACATCGAGGTGTCCCGCCGCCACGCCAACTTCCTGGTGAACCTCGGCCGGGGATCCGCCCGCGACGTCCTCGCCCTCGTCGAGATCGTCGAGCGGGAGGTGCGCGATCGCTTCGGCGTGGAGCTGGTGCGCGAGTTCGAGCTCTGGTAGCGGGGCGCCGGCCCGAGCCCCGCGGGAAGGGAGGGGGACGGGTTGAAGCTCGACGCGGAGGAACTCCGGGAGCGGGCCGAGGCCCCGCGGCGGGCCCGGATCCCTGACGTCTCCGCAACCTGCCGGCTCCGCGGACGTATCTCGCCATGCGGCGGGGCGCGGCGGCCCGCGGGTCGAGTCCCGGCGGCGCGCGCGGCGCGCGGGAGGTACCCGTTGTCGACCGGCGCGGACGAGATCGTCTCTTGCCCCGTGTGCGGACGCCTCGCGCGGGTGCCGCGGCCGCTCGCGGCGGGCGGGGGCGAGATCCGGCAATGGTCCGACGCGAAGACGGAGCCCCTCCCCGCGCCGAGCCCGCCTCCGATCACCCGATGCCCGTCGTGCACGGAGTTCTACTGGCTCGCGGACGCCGGGCCGGTGAACCGCCCTTCGGAGGAGAACGGAGGCGTCCTCGAGGAAGAGCGGGAGGAGCCCGCGGTCCGGGAGCTCGGCGAGCGCGAGTACTACGAAGCGATCGAGGAGGGGCTGGGTAGCGATCCGGAGAGGGAGCACGCGCTCCGGCTCCTCGCCTGGTGGCGCTCGAACGACCGCTGGCGCGGCCGGGAGCCCGCGGGAGCGAAGCTGCGGCCCGCCGATTACGACGAGAACCTGCTCCACCTCGTCCGCATCCTCGAGGCCGGGGGGGACGACGATCGCCTGCTGCGCGCGGAGGCGCTCCGCGAGCTCGGCCGCCACGAGGAGGCCCTCGAGGCGCTCCCGGAGCCCGCCCCGGAAGGGCTCGAGCCGGTCGCGCGGGCGATCCGAACCCTCGCCGAGGCCCGCGACCCGTACGTGCGCGAGATCCCGCCCCCGCGGTGAGTCCGTCGAGTCGCGGGCGTCGCGGTCAGCGGCCCCGGCCGGCCGGCTCGTCGCCGATCAGCGAGCGGACCTTCTCGAGGAACGACGCCTGCCGGTCCGGGTCGAAGTCCACGCGGTCGGCCTCGTCCACGAGGAGCCCCTCGAAGAGCGCGCGCTTCGCCTCGATGACGCCGCGGACCCGCTCCTCGATCGCCCCCCGCGTCACGAAGTGGAGCACCTGCACGCTGCGGCTCTGGCCGAGCCGGTGCACCCGTCCGATCCGCTGCTCCAGCACGGCGGGATTCCAGGGGACCTCCAGGTGGACGACGATCGACGCGGCGTCCTGGAGGTTCAGGCCGAGCCCGCCGGCGTCCGTCGAGAAGAGCACGCGGAGATCCTGCTCGGACCGGAAGGCGCCGAGGATCCTCTCCCGCGATCCGGAGTCGAGCCCCCCGTGGAAGATCTCCGCGCGCTCGCCGCGTCGCCCGAGGAGATCCCCCGCCACGAAGTGGGCCAGCCGGAGCATCCGCTCCCACTGGCTGAACACGACGACCTTCGAGCCGGACTGCTCCAGGAGGTCCTCGAGCACGCGCGCGAACTCCTCGAGCTTCGGGGATTGGATCGCCTTCAGGTCCTCCTTCGTCGCGGCCCTCTCCTCCCCCAGCCTTCTCGACGTGCGGTCCCACGCGTACTGGCCGAGCGAGTTGCAGAGGATCCGCATCCCGGTCAGCGCCTGGAGGAGAACCCTCACCTCCGACGCCTTGAGCGGCCGGTTCTTCGCGAGGAGCGCCGCGACCCTGGCCGCCTCCCGCCGGTACGGCCGCCACTGCGCCGGCGTCATCTCGGTCCAGAAGGTGTTGTCGATCCGGGGCGGGAGCTGGTCGAGCACCTCGCGCCGCTCGCGCCGCACGAAGAAGCCGGCGAGCCGCGCGCGCAGGAGGTCGAGCCCCTCGTAGGCGAGCACGCGCCCCGTGGGGTCCGCGACGACGTGGAGCGGCAGGAGCCGCCATCGGGGGCCGAGCGCGCGCGGGTGGAGGAACTCGACGAGGGAGTGCAGCTCGGCGAGACGGTTCTCAAGCGGGGTCCCGGTGAGGATGAACGCGTGCTCGCTCTCGAGCCGCTTGACCGCCTTGGCCGTCTTCGTCTCCCAGTTCTTGATCCGCTGGGCCTCGTCGAGGATGACGAGATCCGGCGCCGCGGCCCGGATCGCGTCGAGATCCCGGAGCACCAGCTCGTAGTTCAGGACGAGGAACCCCTCGCGCCAGCCCCGGTAGGTCTCGACCCGCTCGGCCCGATCCCCGTCGAGGAGGAGCGCGGACTCGCCGCACGTCCGCGCGATCTCCGCCTTCCACTGGTGCTTGAGCGAGGCCGGGCAAACGACGAGGGCGCGTGCGGCCCCCGCCGTGCGCCGCAGCAGGAGCGCCGCCGCGACGGCCTGCACCGTCTTCCCGAGCCCCATGTCGTCGGCCAGGAACGCGCGGCCGCGCCGGGCGAGGAACTCGACGCCGTCCTCCTGGTAGGCGTGCAGCCGCATCCCGAGCTCCGGGACCACGGCCTCCCACGCCTCGCCTCCCCTCGCGGCGGCCGCGAGCCGGCCCGCGCGGGCGCGGGCCTCCTCGGCATCCCGGATCCGCTTCGCCACGGCCGGGTCGAGGTCGAAGACGAGGCCGCGGTCCGAGGCGAACGCGCGCGCCGTCTCCACGGCGGCGCGGGCGTCTTCCGGGCCGTCCCCCGGGTCCGGGCCGAGCCGGAGCCAGCCGTCCGGATCGAACGCCCGGGCGATCTCGCCGCCGGCCTCCGCTCCGACGAGGTCGATCCGGACCTCGCGGAGGGGATCGGGAGCCCCGAGGGGCCACTCGCGCGGCTTCCACCAGACGGAAGCGACCCTATGCGGGAGCCGCTTGCGCTTCCGCGAGAACCACCCCCGCACCCGCTCGATGTGCTTGCACAGCGTCAGCTCGCTCTTCGCGAAGTCGAGGCAGGTGCACGACGGCAGGTCCGCCTTGGCGCCCCGCAGGACTACCGTGTACGGCGCCCCGGCCTCCCGCCCCTGGACGAGGAAGCGCGGCGGCCCCCCCTTGCCGGACACCCTTCGGATCGCGGCGCGCTCACGCCGCGCCCTCTTCTTCCTCGCGGCGATCTCCTCGGCTCGGGCCTCGGCGATCCGATCGTCGCGGGACGGGGCCCAGTCCCCGCCGCCCGGGAGGAGCGTCCCCTCCGGGAGCGGGGCCGGGGTGACGATCCTCCCGCGTCCCCGAGCCGTCCGGCCCCCACGCCTCGCCCCCCGCTTCCCCGCCGCGACGATCGGCGGGGCGAAGCGCGGGAACCGCAGCGCCTCGATGGCCGCCACCGCGTGCTTGCACACGGGGCCCCAGTCGAAGGGACACGTGCACCGGCTCGCGAGCAGGCCCTGAACGACCTCGACCTCGACGCGGTACGGGGCGGGGCCCGCGTCGCGCACCCGCGCCTCGAGGTGCCGGCCGTCCGCGCCGAGCCTGAGGGACTGCACGCGTCCGAGGAGCGCGGTCTCGCGCCCTCCGCGCGCCACGCGCTCTCCCGCCCAGCGCTCGAGGTCGGTCGACAGCAGCGCGGGATCGGCCCCTTCGGGAGGGGCGAGGCGGCGCGGGCGCTGGATCCTCCTCCGGACCAAGGGCCTCTCCCGTGCGGAGCCGACGGTCCTCGCCGGGAATCCGCGAACCGAATCCGATAGTTTGCCCCAACCGGAGCCTTTCGCGCAAACGACGTGTCCGGCGCCCTCCCCCTCCTGTATGCTGGGCGATCGGAGGAGCGGGCCATGGAGCAGGTGCGGGTCGGGGACGACGTTTCCATCGGCCACGGGCGCCCCCTGGCGCTGATCGCGGGACCGTGCGTGCTCGAGGACGTCGAGCTCGCGCTGCGGATCGCCGAGACCCTCAGGAGGGAGACGGCGAAGCGCGGGTTCCAGTACGTCTTCAAGTCCTCGTACGAGAAGGACAACCGGGGCAAGCCGACCGGCTACGGCGGTCCAGGGCTCGAGAAAGGGCTCGAGCACCTGGCGCGCGTGAGGCGGGAGATCGGCGTGCCGGTGCTGTCGGATGTCCACCGCGAGACCGACGTCGACGCGGCCGCGGAGGTCCTCGACGTCCTCCAGATTCCCGCGTACCTCTGCCAGCAGACCAGCCTCGTGCTCAAGGTGGGGGCCGCGCGGAAGGCGGTGAACGTCAAGAAGGGACAGTTCCTCGCGCCCGAGGACATGAAGAGCGCGGTCGAGAAGCTCCGCCACGTGGGGAACGACCGCGTCCTGCTCACGGATCGCGGAACCTGCTTCGGTTACCATCGCCTCGTGTTCGACGTCAGGAGCGTCCAGATCATGAAGCGGCTCGGCTGCCCGGTCGTGGTGGACCCGACGCACATCGTCCGGATCTACGGCCGGCCCTCGAGCGACCCGTCGGGCGGGGAGCCCGAGTACGTCCACACGATCGCGCGCGCGGGCGTCGCGGCGGGGGCGAGCGCCCTCTTCATCGAGACGCACCCGGAGCCCCTCGCGGCCGCCTGCGACGCCGCGAGCATGATCCGCCTGGGCGACCAGCTCCCGCTGCTGCTCGATCAGGTGCGCCCCCTCGCGGAAGCGGTGCGGGAGCAGGGGCTCGCCTAGGCGCGGCCCCTCCCTCCGTCACGGGGGGTACAGCGATCCCGACGTGGCGGCGAGTTTCCCCGGAGGGGCGAGGTGCCGCTCGATCGCCCCCCGCGCGAAGGCGACGTCGGCCTCGAGGCGGGACCGGTCGAACCGCGCCGGGGCGAAGATCACCAGGAAGAGCGATCGCGTCGCCGGCGTGACCGAGGTCCGGAGCGAGTCGGAGGACGGGTTTCCGAACGGTCCCTCCTCGTCGGCGACGGTGGGACGCCCCTCGAGGTGGATGTCCTCCTTCCGGATGCCGCGGAAGGACTCGCCCGGCCGGCCGCGGCGCAGCTCGACGGGGCCGCGGATCGCCTCCCTGTCGTAGAGGCCGATCGGGAGGAGGAACCGGAGCGAGCAGAGGTTGCACACGTCCACGGCGTTCAGGACGCGGGGGAGCGGCTTCCCGAGGAGCACGCGGCGGAGGAGCGCCTCGGACGAGGGCCTCGTGCGCGTGGGATCGATGCCGAAGGCGCGGTACAGGTCCCGGCCCGGCGCGAGGCCTTCGATCTCCGAGGGGGAGCGCCCCGCGTGTCGCTCGACGAGCTCGGCGGCGAGCGCCGCCATCTCGCCGTCGAGGGCCGGACCCGCCTCGCCGACGGAGACGGGCTCCCCTCGGACGAGCCCGAGCCGGATGGTCGCGGCGATCTCCGGCGCGACGCGGAAGTCGACGGGACTCGGATCGCTCGACCCGGCCATGCGGCTCTCCGGCTCGCCGGCCCCGGAGGGCCGCGGCCGCGCGCAATATAATCCAGGAGCGGACGGGACCGACGCGGGACCGTGGAAGGGACGATGAGCCCCGAGAAGAGAGGCGGCAGGATACCGGCCGGGCGGCGGGCGGCCGCGGGCGAGATCGCGAGGCTGGCGGAGGAAGCGCCGCGCCTCGCGCGCTCGGACCCGAAGGCCCTCGCGGGACGGCTGGCGGAGCTTGCGCTCCGCGATCAGCTCGAGCTGGCGCTCCGGACGCCCGCGCCGGACCGTCTGGACCTCCTGCTGCACGCCCCCTCGCCGATGAAGCTGGTGCGGATGCTGCCCGACTTCGAGGCCTACCTGACGGTCCGCGAGGTCGGCCCCCACGACGCCCTGCCCCTCCTCTCTCTGGCGTCGGCCTCGCAGATCACGCACCTCCTCGACCTCGAGGGATGGCGGGGGGACCGATTCGACGCCGACCGCGCGGGGGCGTGGGCGGCGCTGCTCCTCGAGGCCGGCGAGCCGACCCTCGTGCGGTTCCTCCGGAGCGCGGACGACGAGATGCTGACGCTCCTCCTCGCGAGGTGGGCGCGTGTCGAGCCGATCCCGATCGACGACACGCCGTCGATCCACGGCACGGGGGAGACGGAGGCGGGCACCGATCGCGGATTCGTCACGCCGGACGGCCATCACCGCTTCCGGCCGACCATCTCCGAACACGCCCCGACGATCCGCCGGATCGCGGAGATCTTCTTCCACCTCGACCCGGAGCGCTACTGGCGCCTGATCTGGGCGACCCAAGCCGAGGTCGCGGCGGAGATGGAGGAGGAGGCTCTCCGCTGGCGGCAGCGGCGTCTCGAGGAGCATGGCTTCCCCGACTGGGAGGAGGCCCTCTCGATCTACGCGCCCCCCGCGCGACGGCAGGAGCCCGCCCCGGCCCTCCCCCGAGCCGTCGAGGAGGGGGCGGTCGCGCCGCGGACCGCCCTCCGCCTGCTCGCCGATCGCGGCCCGCTCGCCGAGGCGCTCGGCGCCTTCGCCGGGGCGGAGCGCGAGGAGATGCTCTTCCAGCTCGCCTCGGTCGCGAACCACGTCCTGGTGGCGGACGGGGCCGACGCCGGCGACCCGGAGGCGCACCGCGCCTCGATCGCGAAGGCGGGAGCGTACGTGGGGATCGCTCTGGCCGCGAGGGGCGCCTCCACGCCAGAGGGGGCGGCCGACGCGCTCCGGCGAGCGACGGTCAAGGAGCTGTTCCGCGAGGGCTACGCGCGGGCCGCCGAGCTGCAGCGGAGGGCGCTATCCCTGGTGCGGCACGGCTGGGCCTCGGGACACCCGCGGGCACTCGAGCTCCTCGACGTCCCGATCCGGCCGCGCGTGCTCGGGCTGCTCGGAGCGAGGCCCGCGTACTTCGATCCGTCCCCCGCGACGGGAGGGCGCGACTACCGGGAGTTCCGCTCGCAGGAGGAGATCGAGGAGACGAGGATCGCGCTCGAGATGGCGGAGACCCTCGGGACCGTGTTCGTGGAGGCGCTCCGGCTCGACGTCGAAGCCGCGCTCCGCCACGACGCCGGCCGGCGGCCGGAGCCGCCGAGATTCAGCGCGCTGCTGCTGACGGCGCTCGCCTGGCACGCGGAGCGCGGCGAGCTGCGGGGCTCGCCGCTGCCTCGCGACGCGGCCGCGGCCTTCCTCGCGGGAAGGGCGACGCGAGACGCGCTCGAGACCTTCGTCGGCCGGGTGTCGGAGTCGGCCGGCCTCGACCCGCGCCGCACGGCCGCCCTTCTCGCGTTCGGCCGCGCGTGCCTCGACCGGCTCGGCGAGGAGTGCGGCTCCCTGGCCCGGGGAGGGCGCCCGGATCCCCGCTTCGTGTCCTGCCTCATCCTCGAAGGAGACTAGGTCATGGCGAAGGACAGGCCGCTCAAGTCCTCGTTCGAGATCGCGATGGAGCGGCTCCGGGAGAAGGACCGGGCCGAGGGGGTCGCGGAATCGAAGCCGCTGACCGAGGATCAGAAGCGGCGGATCGCCGAGCTGCGCGAGGAGTCGCGCGCGAAGCTCGCGGAGATCGAGATTCTCCACCGGAAGGACCTCGCGGGGGCCGCGGGGGACCCGGAGAAGCTCCTGGACCTGGAGAAGAAGCACTCGATCGATCGGGAGCGGATCGAGTCGAGGCTCGCGTCGGCGATCGCGAAGGTGCGCCGGGGGGACTGAAGGGTCCGCGCGGCCGCCTCAGGCGGGCGCCTTCTCCTCGAAGATCCGGGAGAGGTGGACGATCACCTCGACCGCCTTGTGCATGTCCTGCACGGACACCCACTCGAGACGCGAGTGGAAGTTGTGCTCGCCGGCGAAGAGGTTCGGCGTCGGGATCCCCATGAAGCAGAGCCGGGACCCGTCGGTGCCGCCGCGGATCGGGTGCATGCGGGGCTCGAGCCCCGCCCTCCGGACCGCCTCCCGGGCGTTCTCGATCACCTCCGGGTAGCGGTCGAGCACCTCCTTCATGTTCCGGTAGGACTCCTCGACCTTGATCTCGACCGAGGCCCGCGGCCAGTCGGCGATCGTCTCGCGGGCGAGGGCCTCGAGGAACGCCTCCTTCTCCTTGAGGCCCGGCGTCGCGAAGTCGCGGATCAGGAACTTGACCGACGTCCGGTCCACGGCCGCCTGGACGACGTACGGGTGGACGTATCCCTCGTAGCCGGCCGTGGTCTCCGGAGAGAGGCGGCCCTTCGGCAACCGCCCGATGAAGTCCGCCGCGACCTTGATGGCGTTGACGAGCCGGTCCTTCCCGTAGCCGGGGTGGGTGTTGAAACCCTGGAACGCGATCGTCATCGAATCGGCCGAGAACGTCTCGATCTCGATCTCCCCGAGGGTCTCCCCGTCGAGCGTGTAGGCGGCCGAGGCCCCGAATCCGGCGACGTCGAAGTACTTGGTGCCGTTCCCCACCTCCTCGTCCGGAGTGAAGGCGAGACGGATCGGCCCGTGCGCGATCCCGGGATTCGCCATCAGGAACTCGGCGGCCCCCACGATCTCCGCCACGCCGGCCTTGTTGTCGGCGCCGAGGAGCGTCGTCCCGGAGGCCGTGATGATGTCGTTCCCCATCTGCTCCCGGAGCGCGGGGTTCTCGGCGAGACGGATCACGGCGGAAGGATCGTCCGGAAGCACGAGATCACGGCCGTCGTACTTCTCGTGGACGATCGGCTTCACTCCTGCTCCCGGCATCTCCGGCGACGTGTCCACGTGGGCGATGAAACCGACCATCGGGACGTCCCTCTTCCGCGTCGTCGACGGGATCGTGGCCATGACGTAGCCGTGCTCGTCCATGGCCGCGTCGGCGAGGCCGAGCGCGCGGAGCTCCTCCATCAGATGCCGCAGCAGATCGAGCTGCTTCGCGGTGCTCGGGAAGGTCTCCGAGTTCTCGTCGGACTGCGTGTCGAACGTCACGTAGCGGAGGAACCGCTCGACGCAGGAGGACCGGATGGGTGTCGCGACGCTCACGGGAACCTCCTCTCCGGCCGGTCTCGCGGCCGCCGCCGTGCCAGGGAGGGGGTACGCTATCCGAGCGCCGGCGCCGACGCAACCGTCGGCGCGGCCGAGCCGTTGAAAGCGCGCGTCTCGCGGGCTAGACTCCGGGTGCGGGGCGGCGGCTCCCTCGCCGCAGAGCGAGAGTTCGAACGTGAGCGAGCGGAAACGGGTACGAGCCGGCCTCCACGGGCCGGCGACGAGAGCCGAGAGCGGGAAGGCTCCCGAGGCCGGCGCGAGCCGCGCCGGCGAGGCCGCGCGGGGCCGCGGGCCCGGGGCCGCCCCCGAAGGCGCGGGGGAGACGATCCTCCTGGCCGAGGACGAGGCGGTCATCCGGAGCCTCCTCGTCGAGATCCTGGAGCGCGCCGGGTACCGCGTGCTGACGACGAGCGGCGGGCCCGAGGCCCTATCGATCGCCGCCGCCCACCGAGGAGACATCCGGCTCCTCGTCACCGACGTGGTCATGCCCGGGATGGACGGAAGGGAGCTCGCCGAGCAGCTGGCGGAGGTCTTCTCCGGCGTCCGCGTGCTGTTCATCTCGGGCTACGCGACCGACGAGGTCTCGCGGAGGGGCGTTTTCCCCGCCGACAGCGCCTTCCTCCGCAAGCCGTTCTCGCCCCGGGACCTCCTCCGGAAGGTCCGGGAGGTCCTCGACGCGCCCCGTTGACCACCGGCCCTTGTGCGGGACGGCTCCGTCACGCTAACATTCGGCGTCGCCGCGGGGCGAGCGCCCGGCAGCGATCCTGGGAGCTCCCGAATGGTGCGTGCCCTGGGTGTGATACCGGCCCGGTACGGCTCGACCCGCTTCCCCGGAAAACCCCTCGCTTCCCTCGGAGGCTCGACGCTGCTCGAGCACGTCTTCCGCCGCGCCTCGATCGCGCGACGGCTCGAGAAGGTCGTCGTCGCGACGGACGACGAGAGGATCCTGGAGGAGTGCCTCAGGTTCGGGGCCGAGGCGGTTTTGACCTCGGCGCAGCACGCCTCCGGAACGGACCGGATCGCGGAGGCGATCCTGAAGATGGACCGGGGGTTCGGCGTCGTCGTCAACGTCCAGGGGGACGAGCCGTTCGTGTCGCCCACCTCGCTCGACCGGCTGGTCGAGGCGTTCGACGGCGAGCGGCCCCCGGAGATCGCGACGCTCGCGGAGCCGTTCGCGTCGGTCGAGGAGCTGTTCGATCCGAACACCGTCAAGATCGTGACGGCGCTCGACGGGCGGGCGCTCTACTTTTCCCGGTCGCCGATCCCCTACAGCCGGGGAGGCGCGACCCGGCTCTCCTTGGACTTCCGCGAGGCGCTCGAGGGGCGGCCCGGCGGCCTGAAGGGATACCGGAAGCACCAGGGGATCTACGCCTATCGACGGGAGATCCTCCTCGCGCTGACCCGGCTCCGGCCGACGCCCCTCGAGCGGGACGAGGGACTCGAGCAGCTCCGTGCGCTCCAAGCCGGTCTCACGATCCGGGTGCTGGAGTCGGACTTCCATTCGGTGGCCGTGGACACGCCCGAGGACCTGGCCCGCGCCGAAGCGTTGCTCGGGGAGAAGGACGGAGGCGCATGACGACCAGAGGCAAGCGCGGCACGAAGTACATCTTCGTCACCGGGGGCGTGGTGTCGTCGCTCGGGAAGGGGCTGGCGGCCGCCTCGATCGGGCGGATCCTCGAGGGACGGGGCTTCAAGGTCACGCTCCAGAAGCTCGACCCGTACATCAACGTCGACCCCGGCACCATGAGCCCGTTCCAGCACGGCGAGGTGTTCGTGACCGAGGACGGGACCGAGACGGACCTCGACCTCGGGCACTACGAGCGCTTCACGTCGATGGTCGCGTCCCGGAACAGCAACTTCACGACGGGCAAGATCTACGCCTCCGTGATCGAGAAGGAGCGGCGCGGCGACTATCTCGGCGCGACGGTCCAGGTGATCCCGCACATCACCGACCAGATCAAGGACTCGATCCTGACCGTCTCGGAGGGGAACGACATCCAGCTGGTCGAGATCGGCGGGACCGTGGGCGACATCGAGTCGCTCCCGTTCCTCGAGGCGATCCGCCAGTTCCGGCTCGACGCGGGAAGGAATCACGCTCTCTTCATCCACCTCACGCTCGTCCCCTGGATCGCCGCATCGGGCGAGCTGAAGACCAAGCCGACGCAGCACTCGGTGCGCGAGCTGCGGGCGATCGGCATCCAGCCGGACATCCTCCTGTGCCGGTGCGACCGGCAGCTCCCCTCCGAGCTCAAGCGCAAGATCGCGCTGTTCTGCAACGTGTCCGAGGACGCGGTCATCACGGCGAAGGACGTCGAGTCGATCTACGAGGTGCCGCTGGCGCTGTCGAACGAGGGGATCGACGAGATCATCATGAAGCTCCTCGACCTCCCGTACCGCAAGAAGAACCTCGCGGACTGGGAGGACCTGGTCGACAGGATCCGGCACCCGGCCGACGAGGTGACGATCGGCATCGTGGGAAAGTACGTCGCCTACGAGGACTCCTACAAGTCCCTCAACGAGGCGCTCGTCCACGGGGGCACCGCCTCCCGCCTCCGGGTCAGGCTCCGGTGGATCGAGGCCGAGGAGATGACCGACGGAAAGCTCGAGTCGGAGCTCCGTCAGGCGGACGGGATCCTGGTCCCTGGGGGCTTCGGCGTGCGGGGCGTGGCCGGCATGGTCGAGGCGATCCGCTACGCGCGCGAGCGGAAGGTCCCCTTCTTCGGGATCTGCCTCGGGATGCAGACCGCGATCATCGAGTGCGCCCGCAACCTCTGCGGGCTCGACGGCGCCGATTCGACGGAGTTCCACGAGGGAACTCCCCACAAGGTGATCTATAAGCTGCGGGACCTTCTCGGCGTGGAGGCGATGGGCGGGACGATGCGGCTGGGCGCCTACCCCGCCGACCTCGCCGGCGGCTCGTTCGCCCGCGAAGCGTACGGCGTCGACCGGATCCAAGAGCGCCACCGCCACCGCTACGAGGTCAACCAGGAGTACGTGCCGAGGCTTCAGGCCGCGGGCCTCCGCGTCGCGGGCCGCTCCCCCGACGGCAAGTTCGTCGAGATCGTGGAGTTCGAGGACCACCCCTGGTTCCTCGCCTGCCAGTTCCACCCGGAGTACAAGTCCCGGCCGCTGGCGCCGCATCCCCTGTTCCGGGAGTTCGTCGCGGCGTCGTACCGGCACAGGCTGGCTCGGCGCGGCGCGGGCGCCCCCGGAGCGCCGGGCGTTTCCGTGCCCGATCCCGCGCGCTGACCGGCGCGAGCGCCACGATGCGGGAGCCCGCCGCCCCGAGGGCGGGGCGGCGAGCGAGTGCGGTATCATGCGGCCGGACGTTTCCGGAGGTGCCTCCTTGGTCCGCGAGACCGCTCGAAAAGTGCTGGAGGAGGAGTCGCGAGCCGTGGCGGATCTCGCGCCTCGGCTGGGCGAGGAGTTCGACCGCGCGGTCGAGATGGTCGTCGGCTGCCGGGGAAGGGTCGTCCTCACGGGGATGGGGAAGTCGGGGATCGTCGCGCAGAAGATCGCGGCGACGCTCGTCTCGACGGGGACCCCCGCCTACTTCATGCATCCCGCCGAGGCGATCCACGGCGACCTGGGAATGATCGTGGACGGCGACGTCGTCGTCGCCGTGTCGAACTCGGGCGAGACCGAGGAGATCGTTCGCCTGCTGGAGGTGATCCGCCGCCTCGGCGCCTCGATCGTGGCGCTCTCCGGCGATCCCCGATCGACCCTTGCCCGGCACGCGGACGCGCATGTCGACGTCGGCGTCCGGCGCGAGGCGGGCAGCCTCGAGTTCGTCCCGACGGCGTCGACGACGGCCGCGCTCGCGATGGGAGACGCGCTGGCCGTCGCCTGCTACGAGCGGCGGGGGTTCTCCGCCCGCGACTTCGTCCGCGTCCATCCCGGGGGGAGGCTCGCCCGCAGGCTGCTCTCCGTATCGGAGCTGATGCACTCGGGAGACTCGGTCCCGGCGGTCCGCGCGACGTCCCCGATCCCCGAGACCGTCCGCGTGATGTCCGAGAAGAGGCTAGGGATGGCGTGCGTGGTCGACGAGGGCGGCCGGCTCGAGGGGGTGGTGACGGACGGGGACCTCAGGCGGCTGATGCTGCGCTCCCGGGATCCTCTCCGGGCGACCGCGTCCGACGCCATGACGCGGACGCCGGCGACGATCGCCCCCGAGGGGCTCGCGACCGAGGCGCTCAGGGCCATGGAAGAGAGGCACATCACGTCGCTTCCGGTCGTCGACGAGGGGCGCCGGGTCGTCGGGGTCGTCCACCTGCACGACCTTTGGAGGACCCAGCTGTTCTGAGCGGAGGGAGGACGGAAGCGGCATGCGAGAGGTCCCCGCGGAGATCCTCGAGCGGGCCAGGAAGGTGCGTCTCGTCCTGCTGGACGCGGACGGGGTGTTGACCGACGGCAGGCTTCTCCAGTTCTCCGACGGCACGGAGGGGCGGGCCTTCCACGTCCGGGACGGCTACGGCATCAAGATGGGCCAGAGGCTCGGGCTCCGCTTCGGCATCGTGTCGGGGCGCGCGTCGAGGGTCGTGGAGGCGCGGGCGCGGGAGCTCGGGATCCAGGAGGTCCACGTCGGCGTCCTCGAGAAGAGCGCGACGTACGAGGCGATCTGCAGCCGCCTCGGGCTCGGCGACGACGCGGTATGCTACGTGGGCGACGACCTGGTGGACGTGCCGATCCTCCGGAGGGTCGGCCTGGGCGTGGCGCCGGCGGACGCCTCGGAGGAGGCGCTGCTGGCGGCCCGATGGGTGACGGAGCGGCGGGGGGGGGAAGGGTCGGTGCGCGAGATCGTGACCCTCCTCCTCAAGGCGCAGGGAACGTGGGAAGGGATCTCCGGATCCTACTTCAAGGCGCGGTGAGGCGGCGATGCGGCTGCTCGTGATCGTGCTGACCATCCTGCTCCTCGTGAACGTCCTCGGGTTCGTGCTCACGAACCTCGAGACTCTCGTCGAGGTGACGGTCTGGAACACCCAGCATCGCGACGTTCCGCTCTTCGCGGTCGTGATGCTGTCGGTCCTCGCCGGGATCGTGTATGCGGGAGTGATCGCCGTCGCCGAGGGCGCGAACCTTCGGATCGAGAACCGGCGCCTGCGCCAGGAGATCCGGAGGATCGAGACCGAGCGTCTGTACCTGAGGGCCCAGAGCTCCCGGACAGCCGGGGCGGAGCCCGACGCGATCCTGGACCGGGATCCGGAGCCGGGAGCGGGAGAGACCGCCGGGCCGGGCCCGGCGGCCGAGACGCCGGCGAGCGCGCCCGTCTACGACGCCGACGGCTACGGGTGGGAGGACGACCCGGCGAACGGCCCCTACTCCGGCGGCCGCGCCGTCTGAGCCGCTGCGCCGCGGGCGCCGCGGGGACCCGGCCGAGAGGAGCGGCCGCTCAGCGGGTCACCTCGAGCAGTTGATCGCGGAGCGCCTTGCCCCTACTCTCCCCGATCTGGGGCCGGAGCATCTCGAACTCGCGGTCGAGCAGCCGCTCGAGGCCGAGCCAGGGCTCCTGCACCCCCTTCTCCCTGGCGATCCTCTTCAGGCCGTCCGCGTCCCAAGTCCCGTCGGGAAGGAGGCGGCTCTCGGCGAACAGCTCGTCGAACTTCTCTCCCAGCCCTCCCCGGCACGAGCGGATGAAGTTGGCCGCCCCCGCCCCTATCTCGGAGCGGATCGCGCGGTAGAGGACCCTGTGCCTCTGGTTGAACCGCCGGATCGCCAGATCCAGGTCCAGGAGATGCTCGGGCGCTTCGGCGGAGGGCAGGGCGGTCTCGGGCTCCGCCGGCCCGAACGAGGCCGCCGCGGGGGGTTCCGGAAACGCCGGATCCTCCCGGAAGGCGGCATCCTCCGTGGCGCGCGGAGCATCGTCGGGGGGCTCGACCTGCACCGGCCCCGCCATCTCTTCCGCCGTCTCTTCGGCCGTCTCTTCGGAATCCCGGGCCTCGCACGGCTCGGGATCCGGCTCCGGCTCGAGATGCGTCCCGGCCGCCGCCAGCTCGTACTCGGCGCTCGGCTCGTCGGCGCCGGCGCCCGGCGCGGAGTCCTCTTCCGCTCCGGAGCCAGGCTCCCCGAGCTCGTACTGCTCCCCCGAGCCGAGGCGGGGACCGAGGCCGAGCGCGGCCTCGATCTCATCCCTCGGAAGGAACCGGGTCGCGTCGCCGGGGGAGTCGAGCCGAGGGACGGCCTCGGCCGTGCCGGATTCTGCGCTCGGCTCCTCCGCCGCGGGGGACTCCCCTCCGGCGACGCCGTGCGTCTCCGAGAGCCAGGCCGGCGGCGGGAACGCTTCCGCCACGAGCCGCCACGGCTCGGAGATGACCTCTCCGCCTGAGGGCTCCGGCGAGGGCGAGAGAGGCGCGTTCTCGCCCCGCAGGTCGGCGAGCCAGGCGGGGGCCGGCACCGCGTCGGTGCTCGCCGGCTCGACCCACTGGGACGGCCGGATCCCCCCCTCCGCCTCGACGGTCGCCGGCTCGGCCCCGTCGAACGCCCCCATGACGACGGGCTCCTCGCGAGCGGGCTCGGCCACCGGGATCGGGGCCGGGTCGCCCTCGGCGGACGCCGCCGCGGCGCGCGCCGCCCACGCCTCCACCTCCTCCGCCGGGACGTCCCGGACCGCCCCGAGCAGGCGGAGCGCCCAGAGGATCTGGCAGACCCGGAAGTCGCCGAGCTTCGTGGCGCGGCACACCTCGTGGATCCTGCGCGGCTCCCCGAGCCCCGAGACGACCTCCCACTCGTCGGCCCCGACCCGCATCCGGTCGAGCACCGAGAGGAAGTCCGGGGTGAGCCCGACGTAGCCGTCGTGATCGGCGCCGCATCCCGCTTGGACGCGGGACCACTGGGTCACGCGCCTCAGGCCCTCCGAGACGAGGTCCTCGAGGCTCGCCTCCATCACGATCTCCTCGATGGTCGGGAGCTCGCCGGAGACGAACGCGTACTCTCCGTCCTCCCATCGGAAGGTGTCGTAGACGATCTCGCCGAGCTGCTGCCGCACCATTTCGCGGAGGTCCTTCTCGTCGAGCACTCCCATCTCGAGGAGGATCGTCCCCACCCTCTTGTTGCTGAGCAGGCGGCGCGCGGTCTCCTCCCGGTCCCGGAGCGAGATGACGCCGCGTCGCAGCAGGAACGCGATCAGGCCGTCGTCGATCTCGTTGCTCGTGGCGAAGATGCAGCGCCCCTCCTTGACGTGGAAGCTCCGCTCCTGCGAGCCGCGCGTCACATGCAGGACCCCGGTCTCCCCCGCCCGGCAGAGCCGGATGAGGATCTCCACGACCCCGTTCGCGGGAAGCGTTCCCTCGACCGCGAACGCGCCGGACGGGACCCGCGGCGCGCCGTCCGCCTCGCACACCGCGCCGAGGACCTTGAGCGCCCAGAGCGCCTGGTGGATCTCGAAGTTCGACGCGTAGATCTCACGGCACAGCGTCTCGACGCTGCCGGGGCCGGACTGGAGCCTCTGGATCACGAGCCGCTCCGCCTCGTTCAGCGTGAGCCCCTCCGTGAACTCCGCGGCCTCCGTGGCGACGCGGTAGCGGGTCCTGGGTCCGCCCACGCTGCGCCGGATCCGGCTGAAGGACTGGATCCGGCGAATCCCCTGCAGGAGGATCTCTCCGGTCCGCACGCCGAGCGTGACCACCTCCTGGTTGGGCAGCGGACCTTCCTCGAAGCGGTACTCCCCGTCCTCCCAGGGGAACAGGCCGATCACGATCTCCCGGCACTGCGACGTCACCGCGGCGACGAGATCCTCCGCCTTCAGGTAGCCGCTCTCGACGAGCACGGCGCCGAGCCTCTTGCCCTGGCCGCGCCGGGAGATCGCGTCCTCGAACTGGTCGAGGCGGATCAGCCCTTCCCGCAGCAGGAGCTCCCCGAGGCGGTCGTTCGGATCGGTCGAGGCCGCGAACACGATGCGGCCTTCCTGGAAGTACACCCGTTTCTCGATGCCGCGGCGCTCGAGGCGAAGTGTCCCGGTGACGCACCTGCGGCACAGGAGCCACATCAGGTCGGGGACGCTCATCCCCTCGAGACGGCCGGCGACGAGACGCTCGGTTTCCCATTGAAGTCGAGTGTCGCTCATGTCGGTTGCCTTCCTCGGGCCGTGACCCGACCGCCGGGACGGCCGGGCCGGATTTCGAGAAACGCCGCCCTCGCGGGCGGCGGCCGCCCGCGGCTCTTTCCCGCATCTAAAACTTATTCCCCGCCGGGATCCGGTCAAGGGATTGCGGTGCAGCGCCTTACCGGGGGGGCTCCCCGGACGCCCCGTGCTCCTCGACCCAGGACACGAGCTCCCGGGCGGAGACGGTCGCGGTGCCGACCTTTCCGACGACGATCCCCGCCGCGTGGTTCGCGAGGACGGCCGCGACGGGCAGGGGCGCCCCGGAGGCCAGGGCCAGGGAGAGGACGGCGACGACGGTGTCCCCGGCACCGGTCACGTCGTACACCTCGCGGGCGAAGGCGGGCACGAACACCGGCTCTCCGTCTCGCTCCAGGAGGAGCATGCCCCGCTCCCCGCGCGTGACCAGGACCGCGTCCACGTCGATCCGGGCGAGGACCGTTCTCGCGGCCCGCAGGCAGTCCTCGTCCGACCGGATGTCGACCCCGGCCGCCCGCCCCAGCTCGGCCTGGTTGGGCGTGACGACGGTCGCCGGCTGGTAGGCCGAGAAGTCGAGGCGCTTGGGGTCCACGACGACCGGAAGCCCTCTCCGCCGCGCATCGGGGAGGACCGAGGCGAGCAAGGGGCCCGCCGCCACGCCCTTGTCGTAATCCGAAACGATGAGCGCCGCGGCGCCGTCGAGCCGCTCCCGCAGGCGCGCTTCGAGAAGGCTCAGATCCTCGGGCCCCGCGGGGCCGACGTGCTCCCGATCGACGCGCACGACCTGCTGGGCGCGCGCGATCACCCGCGTCTTCACGGTCGTCGCCCGTCCCGCCGAGACGACCAGAGCGGCCTCGATCCGCGAGGCCTCGATCGCCGCCCGCAGCTGGTCCGCGGCGGCGTCCTCCCCGACGAGCCCCACGAGCGCGACGCACGCGTCGAGCGCCGCCAAATTCGCGGCGACGTTCGCCGCGCCGCCGAGGTGCGCCGTCTCGCGCGAGACGCGGACCACCGGGACGGGCGCCTCCGGCGAGATCCGATCGACGTCGCCCCAGAGGAACCGGTCCAGCATGACGTCCCCGGCGACGACGACCCGCCGGCCGCCGAAGCGAGAGACGATCCGCCGCGCCTCTCCCGGCTCCACGGCGGTCACGGCCGGGGCTCCCGCGGCCCGACCGGGACCGCCTCCTCGACCAGGAGGACGGGGATGCCGTCGCGAACGGGGTAGAAAAGGCCGCAGCGGCGGCACTCGAGGCCCGCTCCTTCCGCCGCCGGATCCACCCGTTCGCGACAGGCGGGGCACGCCAGGATCTCGAGCAGCTCGGGTTCGATCTCCATCGACGCTCCTCCGCGCGGGCGTCCAGTGTATACCGAGCGCTCCCTGCGGGACGTCCCCCGGGTTCGATATACTGCGCGCGTGCGCCCGTTCCCCGCGTCCCTCAGGCGGAGCCTCGAGAACGACGGCGCCGGCCTCACGGTGCTCGTCCTTCGCATGAGCGCGTTCGGCGACATCCTGAGGACGCTTCCCGCCGTGCGCCTGGTCCGCTTCGCCCTGCCCGACGCGAGGATCCACTGGGTGGTGGACGAACGGTGGGCGATGGTGCTCGAGCACCATCCCGATCTCGACGGCTGCCTCAAGCTGCCTCGCCGCGAGTGGGCGGCCCTCGCCCGATCCCCCCGCGGCTGGCCGGCGCTCCTCGCCTCCGTCCGGCGCGTCGTCCGGGAGATGCGGTCGCTCAGGCCCGGTCTCGCCCTGGACTTCCACGGCAACCTCCGGAGCGGTCTCCTGGGACGCCTGTCCGGAGCCCCCGTCAGGGTCGGATACTCGGGCCACCAGCAGAAGGAAGGGAACCGCATCTTCTCGACGCACCGCGTCCCCGCCGGCGAGCGGCGGCGATCGCGGATGGAGAGGAATCTCGACCTCGTACGGGCCCTCGGGATCCCCGACCGCCCACTCCCCGACGGCGGGATCCGCTTCGCCCGCCCGTGCCTCAGGGAGGCGCGGGACGCCGTCGCGGAGCGGATCGGGCGGGGACGCCGCTATGCGGTGCTCGCGGCGGGCGCGAGCCGGGGCCAGGCGTACAAGAAGCCCCCGGCGCCGCTCCTCGCGGCGGCGGCCCGCGCGCTCGAGGCGCGAGGGGTCGCCTCCCTCGTCGCCTGGGGGCCCGGGGAGGAAGAGGACGCGGCGGCGGTCGTGCACGCATCGGGGGGCGCGGCGGTCCCGGCGCCCCCGACCGATCTCCGCCTGCTCGCCTCGGTCGTGCGCCGCGCGACGCTCGTCGTCTCCGGCGACAGCGGTCCGCTGCATCTCGCATGCGCCGCGGGACGCCCCGTCGTGGCGCTGTACGGCCCCACCGACCCCGCCGTGAACGCTCCCTGGGGGGTTCCCCACGAGATCGTCCATCCCCCGGAAAGGGTGTACACCGGCGTCAAGAGCCGGGACCGCCGCTCGGGATTCGAGGGGCTGGCCGGGGAAGCGGTCGCCGCCGCCGTCCTCCGACTTCTCGATCGCCTCGAACCGGGGCGGCCCGGCCGCGCGACCTCTCCCTCGGAAGGGGGGAGCCGACCGCCGAGGGGGGAGCCGTGATCTCCAGCGCGGAGAAGGCCGAGCCCCGACGGTCCGGAGGGGGCCGGGCGCGCAGGACCGGATGGCTCCTCGTCTTCGCCGCCGCCATGGGGTTCCTCGAGGCCGCGGTCGTCGTGTACCTGCGTGAGATCTACTACCCGGGAGGGTTCCGGTTCCCGATCGTCCCGATGCCGATGCGCATCTTCGTCGTGGAGCTCCTGCGCGAGGGCGCGACGATCGGGATGATCCTCGCCATCGCCGCGCTCGCGGGACGGGACGCGCTCGACCGCTTCTTCGTGTTCGGGCTCGTCTTCGGCGTGTGGGACCTCGCGTACTACGCTTCCCTTCGCGCGGCTCTCGGCTGGCCGGAATCGCCGGGAACCTGGGACATCCTGTTCCTGATCCCGGTGCCCTGGCTCTCCCCGGTCCTCTACCCGGCGATCGTGTCCGCCTTCCTGATCGCGGGGTACGCGGTCCACGAGGCGCTCGGCGCCAGCGGGCGGACGCTGCGCCTCGGACGGCGCGAATGGGCGCTCGCGTCGGCGGGGGCGGCGACGATCGTGGTCTCGTTCTGCTGGCGATTCCGGGACGTCGTCGAGCAGAGGCTGCCGGGACCGTTCCCAGCCCGGCTCTACCTCGCGGGCCTCGCGATCGCCGTCCTCCCCTTCGCGCGCGCCGCGTGGAGGGGACTGCGCGGAGGACCGGCGCCTCGCTAGCCGGGGCCGCCCCCTCCCCCGCGCTGCCTCAGCTCCATCGGAGGCGGTGGAGCGCGATCAGGGCCCGGTCGAGCGGGCGCAGGGCGCGGAAGCGCGACGCGAGCGCCGGGTCCCCCGCCGCGTAGAGCGAGCGGAGGAGCGCTCCCGGGTCCCGGCCGAGCGGCCCCGAGGCGCCGAGGCGCTTGAGGCAGGATCTCTCCAGCCGGCGGATCGCCGCCGCGCGCTTCCAGAACCCGAGCGGCCCGCCGTGGAGCCTCGCGCGATCGAGATCGACGAGGAAGGCCTCGGGACGTCCGGAGGGCGGCCGGCGGACGAGCACGTTCCCGAGGTTCAGATCCCGGTGCTCGATCCCGGCGTCGTGCGCGCGCCGCACCAGGGAGAGCGCGGCGGCGATCTCGTCCTGCTCCGCCCTCCGTCCCCCGCCGAGACGCGTCTCCAGGTCCTCCGCCGCGGGGATCTCCTCGACCGCGAGCCACGCGCGCCACAGCCTCGGGGGACCCTCGAGCAGGAACAGGGCGAGCGGCGCGGCGGTCGCGATCCCCCTCGCGGCGGCCTCCCGGGGCGTCGCGAGATTCTCGAGCAGGCGCGGCACCCGCGCGAACCGGTCCCTCCACACGGGCGCCAGAATCCCCCCGCGTCTCATGCGCTTCGCGACCGCGACGGGACCTCCGGGGAACTCGATGCGCCCTCTCGCGCCGCGCCCCGGCCCCTCTCGGGACGAGGCGACGGCTTCCTCCCACGGGCCGGCGGCGTGGAGCGCGAGCGCGCGGGCCGCCCCCTCGAGGTCGGCGCGAACGAGGAGGATGCCGCTCTCCTCCACCGCCGCGAACCCCTCGGGCGCGAGGAGGCGGGAGGGACGCGTCACGGGCGGCGCTCTCCCGCGGCGGGCCTCGAGGTCAGCCACACGACCGCGACACCGAGCAGGTAGAGCAGGATCATCGGAGCCGCGAAGATCGTCATCGTCAGCATGTCCCCGGTCGGAGTCAGCACCGCCGCGGAGATGAAGATGACCAGGACGGCGAGCCGGAAGTGGCGCAGGAGGAGGCCGGGAGTCACGACGCCGATCTTGCCCAGGAAGAAGAGGGCGACCGGGAGCTCGAACACGAGCCCCATGGCCACGAGCACCCAGGTCTCGAACCGGAACGCGGACTCCAGCGTGAGAGCGGCCCTGAAGCCGGACCCGAGCTGGATCAGCCACTTCGCCGCGATCGGCGTCGCGACGTAGTAGCCGAACGCCCCGCCGAGGACGAAGAACAGGGAGCCGAAGAACAGGAACGCCATCCCGACGAGGCGCTCGTGCCGGTACAGTCCCGGCGCGACGAACCCCCAGATCTCGTGGAGGATGAACGGCGAGGCGACGAACAGGGCGACCACCGCCGACGCCTTCATGTACACGAGGAACGGCTCTGTGAGGTGGATGAACACGATGTCGCCGCCGCCGAACAGGTGCCTCTGGATCGGCCGGAGGAGGAACTCGACGATCCGGGCGCTGAAGTACCAGCAGACGGCGAGAACGGCCACGTAGACGACGGCGGCGCGGAACAGGCGCCTTCGGAGCTCGTCGAGATGCTCCAGGAACGTCATCGTTCCCCGCGAGCTAGCCGAGCGGCGGGCCATCGCGGCTCGGAAGGGATGCGGACGCGTCCGACGGCGAGCCGTCGTCGTCCGCGAAGGGCACCGGCGCCCGCCGCGGGTCCGCGGTCGGGCCCTCCGGACCGGGCCGGGGCGGCGCCGATCCGGGCTCCCCCGACCCGTACGGCGCGGAGGCGGCCCCGGGCAGCCCCGGGGCGCCCGGGCGCCCGAGGAAGGAGGCTTCCCGGGCCGCGGCCGTTGCTTCCTTTCCCATGCTCCTCAACCCGTCTCCCGTCTCCTTGAGCTTCTCGAGCTCGACCTCCCGCTCCAGGGTGGCGCGGAACTCGGCCGTCGCCTTGCGGAACTCTCCGACCGTCCTGCCGAGCGCGCGGCCGATCTCCGGAATCTTCCGGGGCCCGAACAGAAGCAGCGCGAGGACGAGCAGCAGAATCAGCTCGGGACCGCCCAGGGATCCGAACATCTCCGTGGCCTCTCTCCGGCGGCGCGCTCCAGCGCGCGTTTCGAGGCTACTTCGCGCTGTCGAGGGTGTCAATCGCGGCCGGCCCCGGTTGCCCGCGGGGAGACGGGCCCCTATAATCGGTAGTCTCGCGCTTTCCGGAGAGACGAGCGATGCTTCGAGCCCTCAAGAGGCCCCTTCCGGCGGCCCTGCTCGTGGTCGCGGCGGCGGCCGCCGCCGGCGGGCTCCTCGCGAATCGGGCCGACGCGTCGGGCGACAGGACCGACGTCCTTCTCCGCTCCTTCGGACGCGCGCTCGCGATCGTCGAGGACAACTACGCCGGCAAGGCCGAGCCGAAGGACCTCGTCGAGGATGCCGTCCAGGGCATGCTGCGCACCCTGGATCCGCACAGCAACTACCTCGACAAGACCGCCTTCGACGAGATGAAGGACGAGCAGCGCGGCAAGTTCTACGGGCTCGGGATCCAGATCAACAAGCCCGGCGCCGCGCTGACGGTCATCGCTCCGATCGACGGGACCCCGGCGAGCCGCGCCGGACTGCAGGCGGGCGACCTCATCGAGAAGATCGACGGCGAGGAGACGATGAACCTCTCCGTCCAGGATTGCGTCCGCCGACTCAAGGGAGAGAAGGGAACGAAGGTCACGATCACGATCCGGCGACCGGGCGACGACGCCCCGTTCGACGTCACGCTCGTCCGGGACGAGATCCCCACCTACAGCATCCCCCTCGCGCAGATGATCCGCCCCGGCGTCGGATTCATCCGGATCTCGAACTTCACGTCGACGACCGCGACCGAGCTGGATGCGGACCTCCGCAAGCTCCGGGAGCAGGGGATGACGAAGCTCCTGCTCGACCTCCGGCGCAACCCCGGAGGGCTCCTCGAGCAGGCGGTCCAGGTGGCGGAGCGGTTCGTGCCGGCCGGCATGATGGTCGTGTACACGCGGGGGCGGGTTCCGGGCTCCAACCAGGACTACTTCGCCGCGAAGGACGTGGACCGCGTGACGGAGCCGCTCGTCGTGCTCGTGGACCACGCGTCGGCCTCCGCGAGCGAGATCGTCTCGGGCGCGATCCAGGACCACGACCGGGGCCTGGTCGTGGGCGAGACGACGTTCGGGAAGGGGCTGGTCCAGCGCGTGATCCCCCTCCGGGGCGGCGGAGCGGTCGCCCTGACGACGGCGCAGTACTTCACGCCCTCGGGAAGGCTCATCCAGCGGGACTACTCGGACCTCGAGGACTACTTCTTCGACGCCGAGGACGGCGAAGGAGAGGGGGCCCCTCCGGAAACCGATCGATCCGGCGCCGAGATCCACCGCACCGACTCGGGGCGCCCCGTGTACGGCGGGGGCGGCATCACGCCCGACTACGTCGTGCGGGCCGAGCGCGCGACGTCGTACGTCTCCCGGCTCATCCGGGAGAACCTCCTCTTCGACTTCTCCGTGCGCTGGTCGCAGGCGCACCCCGACCTCCAGCCGGATTTCCGGGTGGACCCCCTGATGCTCGAGGAGCTGAAGCGGTATCTCGAGGAGCGCGGAGTGCCCATGGGACAGGCCTTCGAGAGCGATCTCCCCGTGATCGAGATGCGGGTCCGCGCCCAGATCCATCGGGTCCGGTGGGGGCCCGAGGCGGAGAACCGGGTCTTCGCCGAGTCGGACCCGCAGATCCAGAAGGCCCTGACGCTGTTCGACGAGGCGGCGAGACTCGCCCGCGCGGGCGAGGAGGGCCGGACCGGGCACGGCGAAGCCACGAGGGCCTCGATCGCCTTCTGAGCCCCCGCCCCGGGGAACGCGCCGCTGCGGCCGCGGCCCGGGGCTCCTTGACAGCCCGCGAACCGCGATCGTATAGTACGAGCACTCGAACGGATCGAGTGCTAGCGCAGACTCTTAAGTTACTTATAGCAAAAGAGTTGAATGAAAGGAGGTTGCAGATGAAGGTGAAGCCCCTGTACGACCGGGTCCTCGTGAAGCGCATCGAGGAGAAGGAGCAGAAGCGAGGCGGCATCATCATCCCCGACACCGCCAAGGAGAAGCCGATGGAGGGGAAGGTCGTCGCCGTCGGGGCCGGCAAGGTCGACGACAGCGGCAAGAGGGTTCCCGTCGAGGTGAAGCCGGGCGACCGTGTCCTGTTCGGCAAGTACTCCGGGACCGAGATCAAGATCGACGACGAGGAGCACGTGATCCTGCGCGAGGACGAGATCCTCGGAGTCATTCAGTAAACCGCCGGCCGGAGGGACCCGGCTCCCGGCCGCGCGGCGCGCCGCCGCGGCCGGCTTCGACCCGTCAAGGATTCGAGGAGGTTGAGAAGCGATGGCTGCGAAGAACATCACGTACGCTGAGGACGCCCGCCAGGCGATGCTTCGCGGGGTCAACAAGCTCGCCGACGCCGTGAAGATCACGCTCGGCCCGAAGGGCCGGAACGTCGTCCTGGAGAAGAAGTTCGGATCGCCGCTGTCCACGAAGGACGGCGTGTCCGTTGCGAAGGAGATCGAGCTCGAGGACCCGCGAGAGAACATGGGAGCCCAGCTCGTCCGCGAGGTGGCGAGCAAGACGTCGGACGTCGCCGGCGACGGCACGACGACCGCGACCGTCCTGGCCCAGGCGATCTTCCGCGAGGGCGTCAAGGCGGTGACGGCGGGCAGCAACCCGATGGACGTCAAGCGGGGCATCGAGAAGGCCGTCGATGCCGCGATCGCCGAGATCCGCAAGCTCTCCCGCCCCGTGGCCGGGAAGGCGATCGCCCAGGTCGGAAGCATCTCGGCCAACAACGACGCGTCGATCGGCGAGATCATCGCCGAGGCGATGGAGAAGGTCGGGAAGGACGGAGTGATCACCGTCGAGGAGGCGAAAGGGCTCGAGACTTCGCTCGAGGTCGTCGAGGGCATGCAGTTCGACCGTGGGTACCTCTCGCCCTACTTCATCACGGACCCGGAGCGGATGGAGTGCGTGCTCGAGGACGCGTACATCCTGATCCACGAGAAGAAGATCTCCTCGATGAAGGACCTGCTCCCGGTGCTGGAGCAGGTGGCGAAGCTCGGCAAGCCGCTCCTCATCATCGCCGAGGACATCGAGGGCGAGGCGCTGGCGACTCTCGTCGTCAACAAGCTGCGGGGAACGCTGCACGCCGCCTCGGTGAAGGCGCCCGGCTTCGGCGACCGGCGCAAGGCCATGCTCGAGGACATCGCCATCCTGACGAACGGGAAGTGCATCACGGAGGACCTGGGGATCCGTCTAGAGAACGTCAAGCTCGAGGACCTCGGGCGGGCGAAGAAGATCGTCATCGACAAGGAGAACACGACGATCGTCGAGGGCGCGGGCAAGGCCAAGGCGATCGAGGGCCGCGTCAAGCAGATCCGGACCCAGATCGAGGAGACGACGTCCGACTACGACCGCGAGAAGCTCCAGGAGAGGCTCGCGAAGCTCGTCGGCGGGGTCGCGGTGATCAAGGTGGGGGCGGCCACCGAGACCGAGATGAAGGAGAAGAAGGCCCGCGTCGAGGACGCCATGCACGCCACGAAGGCGGCCGTCGAGGAGGGAATCGTTCCGGGAGGCGGAGTCGCCCTGCTCCGCTGCATCGGCACCCTCGAAGATCTCCAGAAGAAGGAGAAGAACGAGGATCTCGGCATCGGGATCCGCATCGTCAAGCGAGCGCTCGAGGAGCCGATCCGGCAGATCGCCAACAACTCCGGGTACGAGGGCTCGGTCATCGTGAACCAGGTGAAGGAGCTCGAGAAGGAGAAGGGGTTCGACGCCCAGAACGACAAGTTCGTCAACATGATCGACGCGGGCGTGATCGATCCCACCAAGGTCGTCCGCTTCGCGCTCCAGAACGCCGCCTCGATCGCCGCGGTGATGCTCACGACCGAGGCCGTCGTCAACGAGATCCCGGAAGAGGACAAGAAGACCCCGCCCATGGGAGGCGGGATGGGAGGCGGAGAGTTCTGATCCCGGGGGCGCTCCGGCGCCTCCCGTCGTTCCGCGACGCCCGGCCCCCGACGGGGCCGGGCGTTCTGTTTTTCAGGGAGCGGCGCCGCCCTCCGTCGCCTCCTCCTCGCTGCGGGGCCTCCGCGACACCCGGTACAGGTGCTTGTTCCCCACCCGCCCCGCGGGGCTCAGGACCGGCGAGCGATCGAACCGTTTCGCCTGCTCCCCGACGACCAGGACGTGGCTCACCCCGATCCTCCGGAACTGCTGGGACTCGGGGCTCAGCGAGACCAGGACCGTGTCGAAGAAGGGAGCGGAGATCCGCGCGTCGTCGAGGCTCGTCCCCGGGGCGAACACCACGTGCGCGTACCGGTTCCAGGCCGCCTCCGACGCTCCGGCGGGGTCGAGGCGGGACCACAGCTCCCGCTGCGGGTAGTAGTGCACCCCGCCGACCGCGTGGACTCCGATCGCGCGGAAGAGATTCGAGAGCCACCGGTCGTTGTAGACGACCCAGACCGACTTCCCCCCCTCCTCCCGGTCGAGCGCGAGGATCCGGCGCGAGAGCTCGTTCTCCCGCAGGTACTCCGCCCCGCCGCGCACGAGCGGGTTGAACCACGCCGTCGAGGCGATCGCCGCGGCGGCGAGGAGGGGCAGGCCGGCGCGGTGCCGGGTCAGCACGAGGAACGCCGCGACGAACCCCCCGAGCGCTCCCGCGAAGGGCGTCCACCGCGCGAGCGCCGGCATGAACGAGACGAGACGCCATCCCGAGGCGAGCACGGCCGCGGCCCAGGCCGCCGCGACGACGAGCGCGAGCCCCCGGCTCTCCCCCTCGTCCTCCCGCCTCCGACCCAGGACGAACGCCACGGTCATCACGAGGCTCGCCACCCCGATGCCGACGACCGACCTCCCTCCGGGCACCCGGTCGAGGAGCGTGACGCTCCCGAGAAACGCGGGCAGGCCGACGAGGGCGTGGAGCGAGAGCACGATCGTGTAGATCCCGACCGCGGTCACGATCGGGTCGGGGCGCCGCCTCCGGAGCAACGCCTCCAGCGCGACGAACGCCAGGATGGCGGGGGACAGGAACTGGAAGGAAGCGGCGTCGCAGACGTTGCCGAGCGGCGCGTAGCCGTCCCTGCGCAGGAACGCCGTCTCGAAGGCGTTGAGCAGGGCCGGCACCGAGACGTCGCCGCCCGCGATGCGGCGGTGGCCGGGGTAGGCCGTGCCGGCGAGGAGCCCGAGCGGCTCGCGGCACTCGGCCGCCCACACCGCGACGAGGACGCCCGCGAGCGCGAGAGCCGCTGCCGCCACCCCAGCCCGGAGCGGCCATCTCCCTGCGCGCGCGATCCGCTCGCGCTCCCTCCACGCCCAGGCCGCCGCCAGCGCGGCGAGCAGCCACGCGAGCGGGATCTGGAACGGCGGGTAGAGCCAGCTCAGAGCGAAGCAGCCGGCCGCCCAGGCCAGGAGCGCGCCGTGCAGGGCAATCGCCGCCGTGCTCCCCGCCAGCGCGATTCCGGCCGCCGCCACGAACCCGAGGGCCGCGGAGGTTGCGATCGGCTCGCTGACGTACGACCAGAACTGGAAGAACGGCTGGAACGCGAGCGCGACCGCGGCCGCGAGCGCCGGGAGCGGACGCCCCCTTCCGACGACCGTGAAGGCGAGCCAGAACGCCCAGACCAGGCCGAGCGCCCGCGACCACCAGTGCCAGGCGAGGCCGGCGTCGTCCCCCAGGAAGTACCCCCAGGTCTGCGGGCGGAAGACGGTCAGCCAGCTCCGCATCGGGACCGGGCTCCCCACGCGACCGTCGAGGCCCTTCCCGAAGCCGGCGAGAGGGTTCGAGACCGGGAACGGAGGCGTCTGGGCGCGCTGCGACAGCGCGAGAGGGAGGGCGACCGCCCAGTCGTCCGATCGCACGGCGCGAACCCTTCCGAGGAGAACCTCCTCGGTCTTGGAGCCGTCGATCACCTCGCGCCAGGCTGGAAGAGAGAAGCCGTGGAGCCCCAGGGCCGTCAGCACGACGAGCGCCAGCGCGAACCCCGCCGACCCGAGCGCGAGGACGCGCCCGGGAGCCGGCACCCGCGCGCGACCCGCCTCAGGGCTTCCCGGACGCGTCCGGCTCCCGCCCCTCGTCTCCGCGCTCGGCTTCGAGGATCGCGAGGCGCCGAACCAGCGTCGTGACGGCTTGCTCCAGCCGGAGGAGCCGGATGTAGACGACGAGGAAGACAAACGTGCCTCCGAGGGCCAGCAGATACAGCAGCAGGTCGGTTCCCCGCCCCACGCCGAGGCGGTTCGCCGCGACCGTCGTCAGATCGGGGAACAGCACGGCTCCCACGGCGAGCGCGACGAAGAGAGCGGCGAGCACCCGGTCCCGCAGCGCGGTCCGCAGGTACGCGACGTACACGCCGAGCGCCACGAGGAGCCCGGCGATCAGGAGGGGCTGGATGATCTTCATTTCCTGCCGAACCTCCCCTCGACCAATTCCCAGAGGATGTTGAGAGCGTTCGCCGAGTGCTGGCCCTTCGCGCGCGAGTACGGCGTGTAGCGCACTCGGACCGGGACCTCGGCGAACCTCAGCCCCAGGGCGCCGACGCGGTGCACGATCTCCGACGCGTGGGACATCCGGTTCTGGCGCGGAGCGACGGCGCCGGCCGCCTCGCGCGTGAGGACGCGGAGGCCGTTGTGCACGTCGGTGATCGCGAGACCGGTCGTCAGGCGCGTGAAGCGGACCGCCGCCTCGAGGAGCATCCGGCGGAGCCGGCCGACGCCCTCCGCCGAGCCGCCCGGGAGGAACCGCGATCCGAGCACCGCGTCGAGACGGCGTCCCCGGAGCGCCTCGACGAGGCGCGGGACATCCTCCGCGGCGTGCTGGCCGTCCGCGTCGAACGTGGCGATCACGCTCGCCCCGCGCCCGAGGGCGAACTCGATTCCCGTCGCCAGGGCGGCCCCCTGCCCCAGGTTGACCGCGTGCCGGCACACCGCCGCCGGGAGCCCCCGCACCGCTTCCGCCGTGCCGTCCTCCGACCCGTCGTCCACGACGACGACGCTCGCCCCGAGCGCGAGAAGCTCCCTGACGACGCCGGAGACGACGCGGGCCTCGTTGTAGGCGGGAACGACGATCCAGACCTCGGGTCCCAGCATCGGCGCTCTCTGCCCTCCCCGCTCTCGCGGCCAGACGCTAACACCGGCTCCCGAAGAAGGTCAACGCGGCTCGCGGCCCGTCTCCGCCTCGGATCCTGCGTCGCGGCGACGGAAGACGAGGACGTGGTCCTGCGACTGCGGGCCGCGCGACGCCGCCTCGGGCCCCCACGTATAGGCCGCGGGGCGGTCCGGGAAGATCTCGACCAGCCCGACGACGTCGTAATGGGCCGGCACCCATGCGTCGATCCAGCGGAAGATGCGGCGGTCCGAGCCGCGCCGCGGGAGCCAGGAGGTCCTCACGTGAACGAGCACCACGTGCCGCGGCCAGGCCGCCTCGATCTCCGCGATGGTCTCGTCCTGGAGGCGGGCAGCGTACGGGTGGACCTCCATGAGCCCGTAGGCGTACACGTACCGCGCCGCGGACCGCATGTCCGCGTAGAAGGGGAGCTGCGGCTCGGACCCCAGCACCGCGATCCGGTCGCCCGGGCGAGCCGCGGCGCGGAGACGGGCCGCGATCTCCCGCGACTCCACGAACGGGTTGGTTCCGTACATCCTCCTCGCGAGCCGCACCTCGTCCCACGTGAAGAACGCCCCCGCGTATCCCGCGGTCCCGACCGCGACGGCCGCCAGGACCAGGCACGTCCAGGCCGTGCGCCGCCGCGCGTCCGCGCGCGAGCCGCCGTCCCCCGCCGCGCCCGCCGCCGCGAGCAGAGCCACCGCAGGAAGCATCGGGATGAAGTAATGCTGGCGGAAGTAGAACCCCGGGACGACCGCGGCGAAGGAGCACAGGGCGAAGGCGGCGAGATGGGGGCGGGCCGCCCTGAGCGTCGCGTCCCGGAACGCCCACGCCGCTCCCGCCGCGGCGGCGATCCAGACGAGGAAGTTCCAGCCGATCGCCGACTTCGAGGACGACAGCAGCAGCCCCGCCGCGGCCGAGACCGGAACCTGCGCGACGTACTGCCTCGCGTAGGTCACGGTCCAGAACCAGAACCCGTCGAACGCGCCGATCGCCGCCATGTACAGGCAGAGCGCCCCGTAGGGAACCGCGGCGCCGGCGAGGAGGCTCCCCTCGGCGCTCGCGAGCCGCCTCCACCCCTGCCCCCTCTCCCGCAGGCCCAGGCACACCGCGCCCCACGCCACGAATGCGGCCGCGTGCTGCTTCATGAGGAACGCGGCTCCGAACAGGAGGCCGGCGAGGAATGCCGCGGGAAGGCCACCCGGCCAGGGCCGCAGGAGGAGCCAGGTCCCCGCGAGCGCCGGGAGGAGCAGGAAGTGGGTCGCGTGGCCCGCGAGGCCCAGGACGCCCGGGCTGACGGCGAGCATCGCGAACGTCGTCGCGGCGAGAGCGCCCGCGAGCCGGCCCAGAAGCCGCGCGCCGATCGCGAAGACGAGGAGGGCCGAGGCGGCGGTCCAGAACGCGAGCCCCAGGTGCACGCCGAAGTCCGTCCTCCCGAAGAGCGTCATGAGGAAGGCGTACGCGTAGTAGGTCCCCGGGAGCTTCATGTTGCAGACTTCGGTGTAGGGGGGCACCCCCTCCAGAATGAGCTTCCCCGCGTACGCGTACTCCCCCTCGTCGCGCTCGAACGGGAAGTCCGCACGGTGGATCCGGATCGCGAAAGAGAGAACGAGCCCCGCCGCGAGCACGACGAGCCACGCGCTCCGCCCTCCCCCGCCTCCCGACGAGCCCCCCCGCATCCCGCCCCTCACGAACGCTTCGCCACGATGAAGGTCAGGTCGTCCGTCGGAGGCGCCCCGGAGGACCACTCGGCGAGAGCGCAGCACACCCGGTCGGCCACGACCGCGGCCGGGACGCCGCGCAGCCCGAGGAGGACCTCGACGAGACGACCCGCTCCGAACTCCTCGCCGCCGGGGTTCTCGCACTCCGTCACCCCGTCGCTGTACAGGACGAGAAGGTCGCCCGGGAGGACGCGGCACTCCCGCTCCTCGTAGCCGAGCCCGGGCAGCATCCCCAGCGGCGCCCCTCCTCCCCGGAGCTCCTCCACCGCCCCTCCCTCGCGCACGAGGAGCGGGGGGTTGTGCCCGGCGTTGCTGTACCGGAGGCGTCCCGTGGCGGGATCGAGGATGCAGAAGAAGCAGGTCACGAAGCGGTTGGCCGGGCAGCTTCTCTCCATCAGCCGGTCCAGACGCGCCATGAGCCGCGGCAGGTCGTCCGGCTCCTCGGCCAGCACCTGGATTTTCGCGCGCAGGTCCGCCATCAGGAGCGCCGCCGGCAGCCCCTTCCCGCTGACGTCCGCCAGCACCAGCGCCACGCGGCCGTCTCCGGTCGGGAGGAACTCGTAGTAGTCGCCGCCGACCGTCCGGCACTGCGCGTTGTGGCCGGACAGCTCGACCCCCGCGACGTCGGGAGCGGAGCGCGGGAGGAGGCCCCGCTGGATCTCCGCCGCCTGCTCGAGCTCCTGGGCCTGGATGCGCTCCTTCTCCTCGACCAGCGCGAGGCGCTCCTGCTCGATCCGGTTGGCCGCGACGTTCGCGAGGACGGTGAGCAGGTCGAGGTCGTTCGGCGTCGGTGCCGAGACCAGGCCCCGCGTGTCCACGTAGATCAGGCCGATCACGCGGTCGTTGGTCTGGAGCGGAACGGCCATCAGCGTCCGCACGTTCTGCTCGTTGATGCTGACCCGGCCCCGAAGCACCTCGTCGAGACGCGCGTCGTGGACCAGGAGCGACTGGCGGGAGCCGAGCACCCGGTCCCTCACGGCCGCGCTGATCCGGAAGTCCTCGCCCCGCATGGCGCGGGGCTCCAGACCGCCGTCCCGCTCGACGGTCAGGAGCACGCCCCGCTCCGCCCGCACCGACTCGATCGAGAGGTCCAGGATGATCTGGAACAGCTCGGGGAGCGGCCGGCGTAGCGCCAGCTCCCGGCCGGCGCGCAGCAGGGCGCTGACGGCCGTGGAGTCGAAGGACTTTCTCTCCCCGGAGGTCCTCGCGGAAGCGCCCGGGCCGGTGGAGGGGGTCCGGTCGCCCGGCGATAGCAGCCCCTCGAGGCTGGAGACCACCGTCTCGTGCCCGGGGATCTCCGCGGGGGCGTCCGGGTAGAACGTCACGTTCGCCGAGGAGTCCCCGGGAGGCTCGTCGAACCTCATCGCCACGTGCCCGACCGCGATGCGATCGCCCGGCCTGAGCCGGAGCCTCCCCTCGACGCGCTGGTCGTTGACGAACGTGCCGTTCTTGCTCCCGAGGTCCCGGACCGTCCAGCCATTCTCGTCGCGCTCGAGCACGAGGTGGTGCCGCGACAGGCTGGTGTCGTCCGGAAACCACAGATCGTTCTCGCGGGCCCGGCCGACCGCGACGCGGCTCTTTTCGAGCGGCACGGTCCGCCGCGCCCCGTCCGGAGTGCGAATGGCCAGCGTGCTCGCCACGGATGCCTGCCCCTCCACCCCCTCGCCGCAAGCCACGGCGTCAAGGATAATACGGTTCCCCGGAGCCGCGGCCGGTATACTGGAAGGCGAGGCAAGGGCGACGGCGGCGTGGAACCGGAGATGCGAGAAGATCTCCCCTCGGCACCCTCATGAAGATCCTGGGCATCTCCGCCTACTACCACGACAGCGCCGCCTGCTTGCTCGTCGACGGGGAGATCGTCGCCGCCGCGCAGGAGGAGCGGTTCACTCGGAAGAAGCACGACTCCGGCTTTCCGGCGAGAGCAGCCGCGTACTGCCTTCGCGAGGGGGGGGTCGGATCGGCGAACGACCTCGACGTCGTCGCCTTCTACGACAAGCCGATCGTCAAGTTCGAGCGCCTGCTCGAGACCTACCTCCGGTACGCGCCGGCCGGGCTCCCGAGCTTCTTGCGGGCGATGCCGCTCTGGCTCAAGAAGAAGCTATGGATGCGCGAGAACCTGAGGGAGGAGCTCGAGTACGAGGGGCGCGTCGTCTTCACGGAGCACCACGAGTCGCACGCGGCCAGCGCCTTCTTCCCTTCCCCGTTCGAAGAGGCCGCGATTCTCACGATCGACGGGGTCGGCGAGTGGGCGACGGCGAGCCTCGGATCGGGGAGCGGGAACCGGATCCGGATCCTGAAGGAGATCCACTTCCCGCACTCCCTGGGGCTCCTCTACTCGGCGTTCACGTACTTCACGGGCTTCAAGGTCAACAGCGGCGAGTACAAGCTGATGGGCCTGGCGCCGTACGGCGAGCCGAGGTACGCGGACCTGATCGAGAGAGAGATCGTCGACCTCCGCGACGACGGCTCACTCAAGCTCAACCTGGCATACTTCGACTACTGCGCCGGTCTCCGGATGACGAGCCGCCGGCTCCACCGCCTCTTCGGAGGCCCACCGCGGCGGCCCGATGCGCAGATCACGCAGCGGGAGATGGACATCGCGGCCTCGATCCAGGCGGTCACGGAGAAGGCGATGACGCGCATGGCGCGCCACGCTCACGAGGTAACGGGCCGCGACGAGCTGGTCCTCGCCGGCGGGGTCGCCCTGAACTGCGTCGGCAACGGGAGGATCCTCCGCGAGGGGCCGTTCCGGCGCGTGTGGATCCAGCCGGCCGCCGGGGACGCGGGCGGGGCGCTCGGCGCCGCCATGTTCGCGTACCACCAGCTGCTCGACGGCCCCCGGTCGGCGGACGGCCGGCACGACCGCCAGCGGGCCTCCCTGCTCGGCCCCTCGTTCGACGACGAGGAGATCGGCCGCTTTCTCGAGGAGAGGGGCGTCGAGGCCGTCCGTATGCCCGACGTCGAGTCGCTCGTCGACCGAGTGACCGACCGGATCCGCGCCGGCCACGTCGTCGGCTGGTTCCAGGGCCGGATGGAGTTCGGGCCCCGCGCTCTCGGGTCCCGCTCCATCCTCGGCGACCCCCGCGACCGCGAGATGCAGACGGTCATGAACGTCAAGATCAAGTTCCGCGAGTCGTTCCGTCCGTTCGCCCCGTCGGTGCTCCGCGAGAAGGCCCGCGAGTGGTTCGAGATCGAAGCCGACAGCCCGTACATGCTGCTGGTCGCCGACGTCGACCGCTCCCGGCGCCTCCCCGAGGTTACCGAGGGCCTGTGCGGCCTCGACAAGCTCAAGGTCCTCCGCTCGCAAATCCCGGCGGTCACCCACGTCGACGGCTCCGCGCGACTCCAGACCGTGGCCCGCGAGGACAACCCCCTGTTCCACCGGCTGATCGAGCGGTTCTTCGAGAAGACGGGGTGCCCCGTCCTCGTGAACACGTCGTTCAACGTGCGCGGCGAGCCGATCGTCTGCACGCCGGAGGACGCCTACCGCTGCTTCGCGCGGACGCACATGGACACCCTGGTCCTGGGCTCCTGGGTGGCCGACAGGAAGGACCAGAAACTTCCTCCTCCGGACGAATCCTGGCGCGCGGAATTCGCGCCGGACTGAGGTCCCCCGCATGCCGAGACGTCGAGCCGACGAGTGGAAACGGGCGAGGAGCTTCGGCCTGGCGCTCCTGCCGATTCTCCTCGTGGCGGGCGCCCTGTCCTGGTGGCGCGGCCACGCGCGGGCCGCCGCCGCCCTCGCCGCTCTGTCCGTCCTCCCCCCCGTGCTCGCTCTCGCCGCGCCGCGCCTCTGGGCGATGGCCTTCCGCGCCTGGATGAGGCTCGCGGAGGGGATGTCGCGGATCGTGACCGCGGCGGTCCTGTCGATCTTCTACTTCGGCATGATGACGCCGATCGGCCTCACGATGCGCCCGTTCCGGAAGGACCCCCTCGACCTGAGCTGGAAGCGGCGCAGGCCGAGCTATTGGATCGAGAAGAAGCCGTCCGACGACACGCTCGATCGCTACGAGCGGCAATTCTGATCTCGAGGCGACGCGACATGCTCTCCATCCTCCGCGAGTTCTGGACGTTCCTGAGGGAGCGAAAGAAGTTCTGGCTCCTTCCGATCGTGATCGTGCTGCTCCTGCTGGGGCTCGTGATCGTCCTGACGGCCGGCAGCGCCCTCGCGCCCTTCATCTACACGGTGTTCTGATGGCGAGCCCGACCGAGCGCCGCAGGCTCGTCCGGGACGCCGCGATCGGCCTCCTCGTCGCGGCCGCGATCCTGGGCCTAGTCGAGACGGCCCTCCGGGCCGCCGGCGTCCCCTCGCTCGCATCGGAGAGGGATCCCTTCCAAGGGTTCTCGGCGCGGATGCGCGTCTTCGAGAGGGACGACGACCGGGGCGTCTTCCGCACCGCTCCCCGCGCGGTCCGGCACTCCTTCAACGAGCAGGAGTTCCTCGCGGTGAAGCCCTCGAACGGGCTGCGCCTGTTCACGATCGGAGGATCGAGCGCCTACGGGTTCCCGTGGGGGGCGGGCTCGGCGTTCACGCACCTGCTCGGCCGCGCGCTCGAGGCGACGCTCCCCGGGCGGAGGATCGAGGCGGTCAACGCCGCGGCGATGTCGTACGGCTCGACGCGTCTCAGGCTCCTCGCCGGCGAGCTCCTCGACTACGACCCGGACCTCCTCGTCGTCTTCGAGGCGCACAACGAGTTCGTCGAGCGCCGCCTCCGGCAGGCGATCGAGAGCTCCCCTCGGCTCGGACCGGTCCAGGCGGTCCTCGCGCGATCGCGGATCTACTCCGTCATGAGCCGCGCGTACGAGCGGATCCTGAGGTCGTCCCGCGGAGGATCCGAGGAGCCGGGATCGAGGAGCACGGGCGAGCTCCTCGGCCTCGACGTGATGCGCGAGACCGCCACGGACGTGGACGACCGGGACCGGGAGAAGGCCCGCCTCGGCCTCGAGGAGAACTACAGGGCGATCGCGAGGATGTGCCGCGAGCGGGGGGTCGGGCTCGTGCTCTGCACGGTTCCGTGCAATCTCCGCGGCTGGTCCCCCGACCAGTCGATCTTCGCGCCGGACGTCGGCCTGGAGGCCCGCCGGGAGGTCCTCGCGAGGATCGCCGAGGCGAAGCGGGCGCTCGCCTCCGGCGACGCGGCCCGGGCCGCGGGGGCTCTCGAGCGGGCGCGCTCGCTCGCTCCCGGCTATGCCGAGGTCCACTTCCTCCTCGGCCGGACGTACGAGGCGCTTTCCCGCTGGGATGACGCCCGCGGCTCGTACTCGCGGGCCCGCGACGAGGACGCGATGCCCTCGCGCGTGCCGAGCTCGTTCAACGAGGCGATCCGGCGGATCGGCCGGGAGGAGCCCGGCGTCCTCCTCGTCGACGTCGCGAGGGCGTTCGAGGAGGCCTCTCCCCACGGTCTCACGGGGTTCGAGCTCATCGAGGACTACGTGCACCCCACTCCCACGGGGCACCTCCTCATCGCGCGCGAGTTGTGGAAGGCGATCCTCGGGAGCGGCCTGCTCGGCGGCCGGCGCGAGGCGGACCCGGCGGCGTTCGACCGGGCCGTCGGCCCCGCCTCCCGGCCCGAGGCCAGGAGCCCGGCCCTGCTGTTCAACCTCGGCGTCGTCATGGAGAACAAGGGGCTCGTCGACGAGGCGATCGCGAGCTACCGGGCGTGCCTGGAACTCGACCCGAGCCACCCGCGCGCGCACTACAACGTCGGGAGGCTCCTCCACCGGAAGGGGCGCTACGCGGAAGCCGAGGCGGAGCACCGGCTCGCCGTCCGGCTCGATCCCGACTACGCGATGGGGCACGTCGGTCTCGGCGAGGCGCTCCGCGCGCAGGGCCGTCTCGAGGAGGCGCGCGCCGTCCTCGAGCGGGCGACCCGCGCGGACCCAGGCTCCGCCTACGCCTGGAACGGTCTCGGAGCCGCGCTGGCCGCCTCGGGAGACTCGGACGGGGCGGAGGCGGCGTTCCGGAAGGCGATCGAGCTGGCCCCCGAGCGGTCGGACGCGAGGGCCAACCTCGGCTTCGCCCTCCTGTCCCGGGGGAAGCTCGCCGAGGCGGAGGCCGTGTTCCGGGAGGCTCTCGGGACCCATCCGGAGCACGCCGCGTCACGCAACGGCCTCGCGGGAGTTCTCCTCGAGAAGGGCGATCTCGACGGCTCGGAGCGGCTGCTCCGCGAGACGCTCGCCTCGTCGCCGGGCGACCCGTTCGCTACCGCGGCTCTGCGGGAGCTAGCGAGACGGCGAGCGTCTCCCCGTTGACCGTCCGGGTCGCTCCGCCGGCCTCGAGCCGATGCGCCGGCTTGAGCGTCCAGAGCTGCAGCCTTGTGAACTCGACGATTCTGGAGTCGTCGAGATAGAGACGATGGACGGGCCATCCTCGGAATTCCTGGATCCGCTGGGCGATCTTCTTGTCGTTCGTCCTGGGGTACGCGTCGAAGGAGCGGATCTCGTACTCGGCTCGCGGAGATCCCGACGCCAGGTCCCCGTACACCTCGCAGAAGAGGGCGAACAGCGATCCCGTCCCGATCTCCCCGCTCGCGGTCTTCAGGGACGCCGGGAGGCACCGGTTCACCCAGATGAAGAGCTCCGCCTGCCGCGCCAGCCCGAGGACCTCGGCCCACGTCGCGCGGGCGGCCTCCGGCTGCACCCTCGGCATCACCCGGGGGCCCAGGGGATGCTGCGTGACGATCTTCTCCGGCACGGCCCCCTTCCTCCCGTATCCCGAGATGGCCGTCGCGAGCCCCGCGAATGCCTCGGCCGGCGAGAAGTCCTCCGTGTAGATGAGCCCCCCGTTTCTCTCGTTCGCCGCGACGACGTCGAGGAGATCCTCGCGCGTCATGTTCTCCTTCTGATGCGAGTACAACGGCGCCACGGCGCGGTACGTCGTCACCTCGATGTCGCTCCGGCTCTTGAGATACTTCACGAGCCGGCGGAAGTTCTCCTGGGCGGTGATCATCGTCTCCGCCGGCCGCAGGAGAGGCGCGATCCACTCCTCGGGGGTCGGGTTCGCTCCGTAGTAGTAGTTGAAGTCCCAGAACTCCTCGGCGCGGATCTTCGTCGGGTGCCCGGCGAAAAGCGACACCACCTGGGAGCTCCGCAGCAGCCCGGGCAGCTCGGCCTTGAGATTCTCCAGGGCGGGCGTGAAGAGGTCGTCCCGGTGATACGAGTCCTCGTCGAAGGTGTACTCCGCGCTGAAGTTCAGGGCGTTCGCGAACCACACGACGTCTCGGCCCGGAAGCGAGATCGGAGATCCCTCGTAGCTCACGTTCATCCGTCCCAGCGCGGCTACGAGCTGCGGCCCGTAACACCCGCCGTGCCGGCCCAGGATCGTCACGGGGACCTCGAAGATGCGCTCCAGGTCCGCGATGCCGGCCGATTCCTGCTCCCACATCCGCCGCACCCCGTCCTGCCAGCCCGCCTCCTCGAGCTCCTCCATGACCGTCGGATGGATCGATCCGTAGTTCGTGTGGCTCCCGATCTCGTGCGCGGCCATGGCGCCTATGACGTCCACCCGCCCCCGCTGCTCGAGCGAGCGGGCCTTCTCGCCGATGACGAAGAAGGTCCCGGAGAGCCCCTCCTCGGACAGGATCTCTGCCAGCCACTTGGGGATGCCGTCGATCCCCTCGGATTCCGGCGTGATGTAATCCTCTACGTCGAAGGTGATGACCACCTGCGGCTTGGGCGGGTACGGCGTGAGCGCGACCGTCCCCGCCGGCGTCTGGACGGACAACGCCAGGAACGATGCCGCCAGCATCCACATACGACCCCCCTCCCCCCCGTGTCTTGAAAGTACGAAATTAGCTAATTTTTGTCAAGTGGCTCGGCGGGAGAGGAATTCGAGAAGGGAACCTCGCGGGCTCAGCCGCGCGCCCGGCCGAAGAACGGCTCCAGCTCTTCCGGTTTCGGCGGCGGGGAGAGATACGACCCGATCACGAGCCCCGCGACCGAGAGCCCGAAGGAGAAGAAGATCCCGGGGATCCCCCAGGGATCCTTCCCGAACACGCCGGCGGCCGCGGCCCCGGGGGCGCCGAGCATCACGTCCGGCCAGGCCCACGGGACGACGACCTCGAGCACGAGGGTCGCGAGGGTGCCCAGCACGATCGACAGGACGCCCCCGAGGCGCGTCGCGCGCCTCCAGACGAGCGCCGCGAGGACGGCGGGCGTGATGGCGACGCCGTAGATCGTGTAGGCGAAGTAGCTGTACTGGAGGACGGAGATGTTCGACTTCGTGACCGTCGGGACGAAGATCATCAGGAACGCGAGGAACCCGATCGCGACCACGACGATCTTCTGGAGCGCGGCCATGCGCCGCGGGTCCGCCCCCGGATTCAGGAAGCGCTGGTAGATGTCGCGCATCACGTTCGTGCTCGGCGAGAGGAGGTAGTTCATCCCGGTCGAGATCACGACCGCGCACGCGGCTCCGAGGAGGAGGACGCCGACCGGGAGCGGGACCATGTTCCTCGCCGCCTGGAGGACCATCGCCCGCGCGTCCCATCCCAGCGCGTGCTCCGCGTCGTAGCTCGAGGCGTAGATGGCGATCACGACGACGACGATCTCCACCACGATCGTTCCGAGGATCCAGACGCCGACCGCGGCCCTCGCCTCGCGGGCGCTCCTCGCGGCGTAGAACTTCTGGTACATCGACTGGATGCCCATCAGGAGAAGGAGCGTGGAGAGGCAGTACCCGATCGCCTTGAGCGCCGGGAAGCGTCCGAAGTCCTCGGAGAACGCCGCGAAATGGCTCGCAGGAAGGACCGCCGCCGCGTGGGAGAAGCCGCCCGCGAAGAGCACGACGAACGGGACCGAAACGATGCACGCGAGCACGATCACGATGCCGTTCGGAAGGTCCGTGTAGGCGACCGCGACCATGCCGCCGAGCGCCGTGAAGAGGATCACGAACGCCGCAGCGGCGATCTGCCCGGTCTCCACGGAGATCGCCCCGTCGCTGACCACGTTGAGGATGTAGCCGCCCGCGCGGAACTGGTAGGCGACGATCGTCGTGAACGAGATCACGATCGCGACGGCGCCGAACAGGCGCGCGAACTTCCCGTAGCGGACCTCGAGGATGTCCCCGACCGTGTACTGCCCGAACGTCCGGATCTTCGCCGCGAGGAAGTAGATGACGAGGATTCCGATCCACGCCCCGGCCGGCAGCCAGAGGGACGACCAGCCCGCATGGTAGGCGTACTCGGCCCCCGCGATGAACGTCCCCGAGCCGATCCAGGTGCAGATCAGGGTGAAGACGATGACCCACAGGCTGAGCGTGCGGCCCGCGACCATCATGTCGTCCTGGGTCTTCACCTTGCGGGCCCGCGCCACGTTGAGCGCGGTGAGGACCCCAAGGTAGGCGAGGATCGCGACCGCGAAGACGGTGGTCTTGTCCATCGGCTCCCTCCCTCGCGCGCAGCATAGCCGAAGCGGGGTGCGCGGAGGAATCCGGGCTATCATTCCGCGGCCGCGGCCGCGGCGCGGAGGCCGGCATGGCGCGACGGAGCCTGCTTCGGGACTTTCCACGGGTCTTCTGGATCGCGAATCTCATGGAGCTGTTCGAGAGGGCCGCCTACTACGGCCTGAACTCGGTGCTCGCGGTCTATCTCACCGGGAGCCG
>ERZ1649853.31-NODE-31-length-59065-cov-9.540247_pt1 | contig 59065 bp, 54 predicted proteins | sample MGYA00575353_ERZ1649853 | MGnify/ENA primary metagenome ERZ1649853 (study PRJEB40853, sample SAMN11349654) | freshwater sediment metagenome | isolation source: river sediment | host: Sediment | place: India: Okhla Barrage, New Delhi | collected 2017-02-21 ...
GCGCAGTCCACCATTGAGGGGCTTCTCTCTGAAAACGAAATCTTAAGAAACCAACTTTTGCAACAAAATCCAGGTGCAAATCCCCTGCAGATGGAACAGATTGAGAATGAATTAAAACTTACCCTGGAAGAAGTTGTCAGGCTGCAAAATTCCCTGGTGCAAGCGAATGCCAAAATAATGGATCTACAGGAAGCTGCCGGACGAGCCGGGCAGATAAGCGGAGAGGAACGGGATGTGATTGCATCAATCATCCAGGAACTCCGCCAGCCTCTCTCTTCCATCCTGGGCTACAACGAATTGTTGTTGGGCGAATCAGTCGGTATTTTAGGCGCTTTACAGCGCAAATTCCTGGAAAGAATCAAAAGTTCTACAGAGCGAATGCGCTCCCTGCTTGACGATTTGGTTCAGATAACATCCGCACCAGAAGTCAATATATCAGCTCCTGAACCGGTGGATTTGGGCAGCATTATTGACCAAAGCATCAATGAGACCAGCGGGCAATTGCGTTCCAAGAACATTACGCTCCTAGTCGATATTCCAGACGTACTGCCCCATGTGTACGCCGATAAAGAGTCTTTACAGCAAATTTTGACTCATTTGCTGCAAAACGCAGGTACTGCCACACCTGTGGAAGGAACCATCGAGTTAAATATCTCAGTCAAAGATGAAGATACCAGTAACCCGCTGCTGCTAATCGAAGTAACCGATTACGGCGGTGGCATTCCACCAGAAGACTTATCCAAGGTGTTTTCCAGGAAATATCGGGCAGAAAATCCCCTGATTCAGGGCTTGGGTGATACAGGCGTTGGATTATCCATTGTGAAAGCACTTGTGGAAGCACATGGTGGTCAGATCTGGGTGAATAGTAAACCCGATGAAACCACAACCTTCAGCGTCCTGATTCCCATCCAACCCCAAAATTCCACACCAGATTTGTCTTGATCATGAGAACCTCACGGGAAATCATTACTGGGATTGGGTACCTCTTGATCTCCGTGATTATTGCAATCGGGGCGATTTCATTATCCATTACCGAAGGCGGCATATCGCTGACACCGGAACCCAAACCCGAAAACACAATTGCCCCGCCCAACCTCACCCCACAATTGACAATCACAACATTTGTTACTCAGACAGCCACAAACACCCTGATTCCACCAACCTCCTGCCCTCCCCCCACTGGATGGGTTCCATACCTGGTGCAGGCTGGTGATTCGCTGGTTATCCTCGCAGAGAAACAACAGACAACCGTTCAGACGCTGTTGGCAGGCAATTGCTTGGTCAGCGACCTGCTCATTCCCGGAACCGTTTTGTATTTACCCGGTTCCATACCCACCAGAACCCCCCGTCCCACTTACACACCCACAACAATATCCTGTTCTCCACCCCGAGGATGGATACTATATACTGTCCAACCAGATGACACCTTGTTTGCATTAAGTGTTGACTTTGGTGTTTCTGTCCGGGATTTACAGCTTGCCAACTGCATGGGATATTCGACATTGATTTATGTGGGTCAAAAAATTTATGTGCCCAATATACCTACACGGACATTACCGCCCACAAATACGCCACGACCATCACCCACAATGACACCCACTCTTTTCCCAACACCCGCCTGGACATTTACGCCAACACACACCACCATCCCAACATTTACTCATACGCCAACCCCAACTCCCTCTCCAACCAGCACACCAACATCCACGGGAACATTCACGCCAACCCCAACGTCAACAATCACAGCAACCGTGACGATCACACCAACAATTACCACAACCCCGGAAACCGGGGCAGGATTTTTTAGATGATGACGAAAAAATACCACTTATTATTTGGATTAATCCTGATCGCTTTAACGCTCACATCATGCAACCTTCCCTCGATAAATCGGATGGGAGGGGGATCGTATTTATGGGCAACCCCAAATCCAAATGCCACCCCTACACCCACCCCCTTTCAGCCGGGTGATTTCCCAGTTCAGGAAGGGACACAGGAACCAATCCCCACAAGCGGACCTATCGAACCTCTTCCCACTCCCACCGAGGAAGGATTAATCATCCCAAAGGATCAGATCAATATCCTGGTATTGGGATCTGACATGCGCAATACCGCCGACTTCCGAACAGATGTGATCCTGTTGGTTTCGATTTCTCCCAGCAAGAATACAGTCAGCACAATATCATTTCCTCGAGATCTATATGTCCAGATCCCAGGTTGGGGCAACAACCGCCTCAACACCTCCCAGGAGTTCGGCGGATTCCCCTTGACCCAGGCTACTTTTCAAGCCAACTTTGGATTTACACCCGATTATTACATCCTGACTAATTTTTATGGGTTTGTCTCCATCGTCGATAGTCTGGGAGGGATTGATGTAAATGCAGCCTATAGGCTGAGTGACACCTGCAAATTACCCCAGAACGTAAATGGATTTTGCACTGTTGGACCCGGTCTGGTACATATGGATGGTCAACTGGCATTGTGGTATGTTCGATCCCGATATTCCACCAGTGATTTTGACCGCACCCGGCGCGCTCAGGAAGTGATCCAGGCAATCTTCAACAAGTTGATGAGCCTGAATGCCATTCCAAGATTACCCGAGTTATACCAGGCATATCGAAATAACGTGGACATGAATTTACCGCTGGATGAGATGGTACGCCTGGCTCCAGTTGCATTGCAGGTCTTCTCAGATACCTCAAAAATTCACCAATACTTCATTGGACCTTCGGAAGTGTACCCCTATATCGTTCCGGATTCCGGAGCAAACGTCTTGCTGCCAAACAACGACGCAATTCAGATCATCCTTCAAAGAGCATTTAACGCAGAATAATCAACCAGGCATTAATAATCCATGCACCGGGCAACACCCGGCGTTTTTATTGTTGACAGGTGGAGTGGAAATGTGTAGAATGTTATAGACTATACGCAATTCAAATGGAGGACTCCATGTCATCATCAAGCTTGCCGGAAATCCACATCACCTCTTCCACCCTTCTTCTCCCTGCATTACGGGGGTGGGAGGTGTACCTGAAGGACCAGGGGCGTTCTCCGTACACAATTAAAGCTTTCCTTGGGGATTTGCAATTATTGGCTTCCTATCTGCCTCCAGACCGGACAATAGGATCAATCACAACCCGTGAGATTAATCAATTTTTGGCGTGGCTCCAATCCGGGAGGGGTGTACCATGCAGTCCAAAAAGCCTTGCTAGGCGCGTCACTTCAATCAAAGCTTTCTTTCGCTGGTTATTTAAAAATGGCAGAATCCCCTCTGACCCGGCGGAAAAAGTCCTCCAACAATCCGTTCTCAGTCCCCTGCCAGTTATTCTGACCATGGAAGAACAGGAACTGGCATTAAAAACTGCTGAAGCTCTGGCACGCACGGGAAAACCCGATTTACGGGCTTACGCTCTCTTAATGCTGTTGTTGCATACTGGATTAAAGAAGGGGGAAATTCTTGGATTGCGCGTAAATCACATCAACACTGACTCAATTACTGAGCCCTTCCTGTATGTGAGATATACCCAACCCAAAAACCGGTACAAGGAACGAAAAATCATGCTCACTCCGGAATGGATCGCCCTTTACCAGGAGTATAAGGAGCAAAATCAAATCTTGGATCAAGTCTTTCCATGGTCACCACGCCGGTTGGAATATTTGCTGGAGGAAATCAGTCAAAAATCCGGATTGGAAAAACATATCTCCTTTGATATGTGCCGTTGGACTTGCTCTCTCAATGATTGGAATGCCGGCATGGATCATGATATGCTCCGGCAAAAATTGGGGATATCCAAAATCCAGTGGCGGGAAGTGTCCCACAAACTCCGTCAGTTGGCAGGACAATCCTCATCCACAGAATAGCAACGCAAACATACAATCCGCCTGGTTGCTTCGGTAATTCGGCAGAAATGCGCCAGCCGAACACCTGCGACCCAGATTATTTGTCTTCCATGGCATACCAATGGGATCGTTTTTCTAACCCGTAAGGGAACATGAGCATTGGTAAAGAAATCACCCAGCCTGATATCGGTTCCAGGCATACCGTAGGGTTCAAAGCGATCCCCCGAAGAAAACCTCCGCACTGACAAGGGAGATTGAATTTTATCTGCGTCCACATAAACCATCAATGGATCGGAGAAAGATAAATTTTCCGCTATGGTGCTTTCCTCAACAAAAGCTTCCATGGTCCATCCGTTCCCCAGGTCCAGTCTGCCAGGAATATCAAGCTTAATTACTCCGTCAGCTGTCATTTGGGGAAAATTACCAGATCTGGCTGCGGTTGGAGAATAAACCACAAAAAATGCTCCTTCCATGCTAGCCTGGATACCCCCCATCCAGTTCATCCTCCTTGTCCTGGTGGGTGAATCAAGAAAATCCACCAGTCGTTCCACGGCAGAAAAATCCAGTTCATTCAACCCTAGAACAACCTGAAAAGCCGCCCGGCGAAAAATTCGGCGGATAACGGGCAGGCTCTGCATTCGCAGGCATTGTGTGGAAAACCGGACAAACCCCTCCCTCTCTTCTCGAACACATTTCAGCCATGCTTCATCAGCCAGCAAACCAAGTAATTGGTCATCATCATGTAAAATTTTAGCCAGCGACACCAAGTGTTGTTTCACCTTCGGATTGTACGATTCCAGGGTGGGCAGAAGCTCCCATCGAATTCGATTTCTGAGGTAACCCACATCCTGATTACTGGAATCGTGTACTGTGACCAATCCCCTTTTTTCACAATATGCCAAAATATCAGTTCTCCATACATCCAACATCGGGCGAACCAACGGGATTGTGTTCGACCACGCGTTTGGCAAGGAACGATAATGCATCCCCGTGATTCCACTCAATCCACTACCTCGAAGGATATGCATTAATATAGTCTCCGCCTGGTCATCAGCATGGTGGGCTGTAATGACTGCTTGCGCCTCGTGGACTTCCGCCGTGGCGAATAATGCCCGGTACCGCAGTTGCCGTGCAGCATCTTCAACGGATCGATGACTTGTTCGTGCAAAGGAATCGCAATCCACCACCTCAACAGACAGGCTCCAACCCCGTTGTCGGGCAATTTCTCTTACAAGCACCTCTTCATCATCCGCTTCGGGTCGTAGCCGATGATTTACATGAACAGCATGGAAAGGAAATTTCAGGAAATCCAATGCATCTGCCAGCGCCATGGAATCCGGACCCCCGGAAAACCCAAGGATGACTGGCTTTCGGATATCAAGCAAACATAAATTTTTCAAAATATCATTCAGAGATTGCATTTCCACGTAATGATTATACCGTTATTGAAATTTGTTTACCCGCATTTAATTATTTCTCCAAATCTGGCTTGCTTATCCTCGATAATTATGCTAGACTGAATCATCTAATATTTCATCATATTTGAGGTCACCAAAAATGGTCGATAAGATACTCATCGCAGATGATGACCCGGAAACGCTGCGTCTTGTCAGCCTGATGTTGCAACGCCAAGGCTACCAGATTGTGACAGCATCCAATGGCAACCAGACACTTGGTATGGCTCGAACCGAATTGCCGGACCTGATTATTCTTGATGTCATGATGCCAGACATGGATGGTTATGAGGTTGCCCGCCAACTACGCAAACAACCCGACACATCGAACATCCCCATCCTGATGTTTACAGCAAAAAGCCAGGTGGAGGATAAGGTGACAGGGTATGAGTCGGGTGCCGATGATTATCTGACCAAGCCTGTCCACCCAGCCGAACTGCAAGCGCATATTCGTTCACTTCTCAGCCGGGCAAAATCCAGGGCTCCTGCCAGCGTGGAACGCGGTCACATGGTGGGAATCCTGGCTGCCAAGGGGGGGGTTGGCGCATCCACCCTGGCATTGAACCTGGCTATTGCATTCGCCAGGCGGACCAAAAAAGATGTGGTTGCAGCTGAATTGAAACCAGGTCAGGGAACATGGGGCGTGGAACTGGGATTGACAGAATCCCAGGGGCTGGCAAATCTCCTGCGCCTGAAACCAGCCGAAATTACATCCACAACCGTTGATAACCACCTGGTTCGTACGCAGTACGGCATTCGCCTCCTTCTTGCATCAGCAAAACTGTCCGATGCCGAAACCACAACCTCTCTCCCCCAGATGGAACTGGTGTTACAGCATCTGGTCACGCTATCACAATACATTTTCCTTGATATCGGCACAACCTCCATGCCGGGAATGGACCTGGTTTTAAAGTTATGCAATGAGGTTTTCCTGGTCACGGAAGGGCAACCAACATCCATCCAGCGCGCCAGGCTGCTCATCAATGATCTTGGTAATTATGGTTTTGGCAAGGCAAAATTATTGAACCTGACGATCATCAACCGTGTCCGATCGGATATACAAATGAATGCCGTGCAAGTCCAGGAAACATTGGGGATGCCATTAACAATTGTCATTCCACCTGCTCCAGAGCAGGCATTCCAGGCAGCCACAAGATTTGTCCCATTCACTTTGATCCAACAGGACAGCCTTGCAACCCAACAATTCATGCGGCTCGCAGAACAGGTTGCTGAACGCCTTGTCAAGTCTTAACTATGTTTGCATCCTTGGGATTGGATGAAAGCTGCCAACTGGCGGGTGAATTAATTCAACGCGCCCATCATGTGGTTGTGTTTACAGGCGCGGGGGTCTCAACTTCCTCCGGTATTCCAGATTTTCGGTCACCCGGTACGGGCATCTGGTCTCATCAGGACCCAATGGAGGTTGCCTCCTTGTCTGCCTTCCAAAAACGCCCCAGGCAATTTTACAATTGGTTTTCACCCTTGCTTGTTTCCTCCCGCAACGCCAGGCCCAACCCTGCTCACAAGGCACTGGTAAAAATGGAAAACAACAACATCGTGAAGGCTATCATCACCCAAAACATTGATGGGTTGCATCAGAAAGCCGGGTCAATAAATGTTGTGGAATTACATGGTTCGATGGAGCAGTTTATCTGCATTCGCTGCCACAAACTGTTGTTCCTCCCGGAAATCATCCAATCTATACAGAATGAAGAGATCCCCTGTTGTCCTGATTGCGGATCCATCTTAAAGCCAAATATTACTTTATTTGAAGAGTTGCTTCCGGTCCAAGCCTGGAACCGGGCAGTCCTTGAAATTCAATCTGCTGATCTTGTATGGGTGATTGGCAGTTCTTTATCAGTATATCCCGCTGCCCAACTTCCAAAACAGGCAATCTTGCACGGTGCAAAATTAATCATTAATACAAGGTCATCCACACCCATGGATGACCTTGCAGACTTGTTGCTACCGTTTGAGATTGCTGAGACAGTCCCCAAAATCGCAACGGGATTAATTGGGTCGGATTAATTCGACTCAGGGAAGGTTGGTAAATAGCTCCATGGGAGCCACAGCCATCCCCACCATGCTGGGACCGGTATGGGCACCAAGCACAGGTGCAATGGTGGCTGTTGGCAGCCATGTAATCTTCGAAAATCTGCGAAGCATCTCATCCCGCAGCATCTCCACTCCCTCCGGGTTGAAACCATGAAGCAGTTGAACGCGCAGCGCCTCTCCCGCTTCTGACCAGCTTTCAACCAGGTGAGCCATCCGGTGAATGGCACGTTTCATGGTAATTTCCCTGCCTGCCTGGATATATTTTCCACTGACTTTGTCCACGGTAATTATCGGTTTAATGTTTAGCAAGGATGCCACCAAACCGGTAATGTGACTGATCCGCCCACCATGAATTAAATAACGCAGGTCACTCAGTGTGAATACTCCTGTAACTTTCTGTTGTAATTTTTCCAACAGGGATATGATTTTATTAAGCTCCCATCCTGCCTTTGCTGCTCTAGCCGCAGCTTCAACCAGCCAGGCTTCAGGACATGACAGAATCTTGGTGTCCCAGATTGTCACCTTCGCCTCTGGAACCATAGCCGCTCCTGCCCGGGCAGAATCAATTGTTCCACTTAATCCTGAAGAAATATGGATGGACAATATCTCCGGATCTGTTTCTGCAAGTTTTCGATATAATGCAGCAAATTCACCAGCAGAAGGTTGCGAGGTGGTTGGGAACGCATCTGTTTTCCCCAATAACTGATAAAACTCCTCAGCCGATAAATCCACACCACTAATGTATGTTTTTCCCTCCAATTCTATCCTAAGTGGGGCAAAGTGAATTTCCAGATCTTGAATCTGGTCTGGCGAAAAATCTGCTCCCCGGTCTGTTACAATTTTCATGTTGTCCTCTAAAGGTTCTGATATGATTAGCGGCTTCCCCGTCGCCCAAATTGCCGCTCCAATAAATCCACCGAAAGATGGATCATGGTTGGTCTTCCATGTGGGCATGTGCGCGGGGACTCACATGCCTCCAATTCCCTGATTAACGCTTTTTGTTCTTCCAATGCCATCGCCTGTCCAGCTTTGACAGCCATTCGTTTACACACTCGTGCAGCAATTTTGGTTTCAATCTCTTCCTGAAAAGGTGTTTCATCCTCTTCAAAATCCTCCACCAGGGAACGGATCGCGGCTGCAGGATCTCCTGTGGAAAACATGGCAGGGATCGAATGAATCCGAAAGGTATTCGTCCCAAATTCATCCACCTGAAATCCGAGGTGGGATAAAGCAACCAGTTGTTCTGCCAGTAAAGAGGATTGGGCTGGTGGCAGATGAATTACGATCGGTGATAACAATGGCTGCATTACCAGGCTGCCTTGTTGATGCATGAGCTTTTCAAATAACACCCTCTCGTGGGCTGCGTGCTGGTCAATCAGGTAAATACCATCCGGACCCTCAGCCACCAGGTACACCCCGCCAACCTGCCCAATTAAACGCAATAACGGGATTTGTCCGGAAGGGATCGGAGATGCCTGAGGGGCGGATTGTTCATCCGGCTTACCCGGCATTGCAGTATCATCCATGGACGAAAGGGGTCCAGATGGGGTTTGTATTTGCATCTGCCAGGCGGGATCAGGAATTCGCTCCCCCTCCCAGGAATTTAACCGGGGTGATTGCCAGCCAGATGATTGCATAATTGGTACCGGGCTGTGTGCCATCAATGCCCGGCGGACGGCCCGTTGGACCGTGGAAAATAACCGGTCAGGGTTCCGAAACCGCACCTCAGCTTTGGCAGGATGTACATTTACATCAACATCTTCCGGCGGCAACTCAATGAATAACACAGCCATCGGATACCGTCCCACCATCAGCAGGGTGTGATAGGCTTGAAGTAAAGCAGAGATCAAAGGTGTATCCTGCACCCAACGACCATTTATAAAAAATGTTATTTCTTTTCGATTGGACCGTGTCAGGGAAATGGGACTGATCAGACCATGGATCTGGAGGTCATCCTCCTCCAGATTGACCTCCAACATCTGCCTGGCAAGGTCAATCCCATACAACTGGGCTACAATTTCCCTCTGGTTCCCCTTTCCATTTGTCTGAAACACGTTTTTTCCATCCACAACCAGCAGGAACCGGATGAGCGGATAAGCAATTGCATATCGGCTGATGAAGTTTTCAATCTGCTGCCGTTCTGTGGAATCCCGTTTAAGGAACTTAAGCCGGGCAGGGACATTATAAAACAGGTTTTGGACCTGAATTACTGTCCCCACAGGCGCGCCAATCTGCTTACGGAGTACAAGTTTGCCCCCATCAACAATGATTTTACCTCCCATTTTCTGTTCCGCAGTTCGAGATATTAACGTCAAGCGGGAAATTGAGCCGATGGAAGCCAGCGCTTCGCCACGGAATCCCAGTGTTTGAATGTGAAACAGATCTTCAGCAGTACGCAGCTTGCTGGTGGCGTGTTTTGTAACCGCAAGGTCAAGGTCTTCAAGAGGGATACCCCTGCCGTCATCCGCAACTTCGATTAAGCTTTTTCCCGCCTGTTCGATCCGGATATTAATTTGACTTGCCCCCGCGTCCAGTGCGTTTTCAACCAGCTCCTTGACGACAGAAGCTGGACGCTCCACCACTTCTCCAGCAGCAATTTGTGAAGCAACATCATCCGGTAGGCGTTGGATATGCATCATCATACCTGATTGATTATACCGTAAGGACGATACACTTGCGATTTTTCCATCCATCAACCATGCTATAATTCACCGCATGAATGCAAAGGTATTGTTTTTTGACCTGGATGATACACTCTATCCATCCACCAGCGGTTTATGGACAGAAATTAGAATCCGGATTGACCGGTACATGGAAGATCGATTGAAGATCGCACCAGAACAGATCTCCCATCTTCGTCAGCACCTCTTTCATACATATGGGACAACGCTTCGCGGGCTTCAGGCTCTCTATGAAGTGGACCCAATGGATTATCTTGCCTACGTCCACAATGTTCACCTGCCTGACTTTATCAGTCCCAATCATCAGGATCGGGAAACATTACTGGCACTGCCTCAGAAAAAGTATATCTTTACAAATGCAGATATCCATCATGCCACCCGCGTTTTAAAAACATTAAATCTTTTCGATTGTTTTGATGGCATTGTGGATATCTTACAGATTATGCCAAACTGTAAACCACAGGATGAAGCCTTTCAGATTGCATTAAAACATGCCGGTAATCCCGACCCCAAACACTGCATCCTGATTGACGATATGTTGTTCAACCTCCAGGCAGCCCATAAACTCGGTTTTGGAACAATCCAGGTCAGCCAGAAAGCCCCAAATACTGCCAGTGGTGTAGATGCTCACATCCAAAAAATTTCCGAATTATCCCGTGTTATTTCTGCACCTGGGTTGTGATTATGAATGATATTTCACCAGTGGCATGGGTATTTCTTGGAATCATTGTGGTTTCCATTATCCTTTTAAACGTGGGGTTGTTCAGCTTGTTGAAAAACAAAGGAAAGCAAAAAACATCCATGCAAGTTTTGAGCAACCTCAGCAACGCAATCCGAAACCCCAACAAACAGAGCGAGCAAGCTTACAGCGAATTAAACCAACTCGTCCAGGGTTTGCAAAAGTCAACATTACCGTCCGGTGATCCTCCAAACAATAATATGGATCACCAATAACCAATTTTGGAGAACAGAATGCCAAACGGAACCAAAACCATCTTAATCATTCTTGCCATCATTGCCATATCAGCTTGTTCGCTTGCTGGGGGTGTGGCAATAGGTTACTTCATTCCCAAAACTTCCAGCACCTCCACACCCACTCCCATGGTTGATACCACCACGCCGCTTTCCACTCCTCAAAGTACATTGAGCATGGATGAAAAAGAGAATTTATTTAAGCCGTTTTGGGAAGCCTGGGAATTGGTGCACAAGCAATACTTGGATCAGCCTGTTGATGATGTTTTACTGATGCAGGGTGCCATCCGCGGTATGTTGGATTCCCTTGGAGATGAGCATACGGGGTACATGGATCCCCAGGAATACCAGCAGGCAAATGCTCCGCTGGAAGGTGAATATGATGGCATCGGCGCCTGGGTTGACACGAATGGTGAATTGCTCACCGTCGTCACTCCCATGCCCGGATCACCAGCCGAGGAAGTTGGCTTGAAACCCGGTGACCAGGTGATTGCCGTGGACGGTGAAGATGTAATTGGCGTGGACCCCAACCTTGTACTCCGTCGTGTGCTTGGTCCGGCAGGCACCGTGGTTGTACTCACTGTACAACGAGACGGTTCCGCGGAACCATTGATTTTTGAAATCACCCGGGCAAAAATCACCATCCCAAGTGTTGTTAGCGAAATGAAGGATGGGAATATTGCTTATCTTCAGTTGACCTCGTTTGGCGAAAAGACCACGGCTGATATGAAGGAAGCCCTGGCGTCCTTATTGGAACAAAATCCCAAAGGTTTAATCCTCGATCTTCGATATAACGGAGGAGGTTTTCTGGTAACTGCCGTGGAGGTTGTTTCGCAATTTATCGAAGGCGGGCAGGTGGTCATGTATGAAGTGTATGGCGATGGAAGCCGCAACACCTATAAATCTCTCCCAGGAGGTTTGGCGACATCCATTCCAATGGTAATTCTTGTAAACGAAGGTTCGGCATCCGCATCTGAAATTACTGCAGGAGCTTTGCAGGATTACGGCAGGGCAACTCTTGTCGGCACCCAGACATTTGGCAAGGGTTCCGTTCAGATCTGGACTGACTTGCAGGATAACCAGGGTGCAGTTCGGATCACCGTTGCCCGGTGGTTGACTCCCAAAGAACGGCAGATTCATGAGGTTGGCTTGACACCCGATGTCATTGTCGAAATTACCCAAGAAGACGTTGATGCCGACCGGGATCCCCAATTGGAGAAGGCGATTGAAATATTGACCAAATAATTCATCCCAAAATGCAATTGACAGTATCCTTCACGAAGGGTATAATCAGCCTTCGCTGAAACTTTTTAGGAGAAAAATCATGGATATGAGTGCGGCAACCGAAACAAACCGCCCGGAAATTCAACCCAAAATGCACTTTACCGGTACGGTCCAAAAAATTACGCTGGCAGGTGCAATCCTCGATATTGGCGTTGGAACGCCGGCAGTACTGCTAATCCCGCAGTTAAAATCGCCGGTGGAAGGACAACCCATTAAGAGTGTGCGCGATGTGCTGGCAGAAGGACAATCGGTGGATGTATGGGTCCGGCGTGTAAAGGAAGACCACATCGAAGTAACCATGATTCAACCGCTTGCCCTGGAGTGGCGGGATATCAAAAAAGATATGGTCGTAAAGGGAACTGTCACCAGAATTGAAAAATTCGGTGTGTTTGTGGAAATTGGGGCAGAACGTCCCGGTCTCATCCACATTTCTGAATTGGCTCATGGCTATGTCCGAACTCCCACGGATGTCCTCCAGGAAGGGCAGGAAGTGGAAGCGATGGTCATTGATGTGAACCGCAAGAAGAAGCAAATCAAGCTCAGCCTGAAAGCACTTCTCCCAGAACCAGTCGTGGAAGAAGAACCAGCCATGCCTGTGGAGGCAGCTCCAAAACGGGAACGAACCAAGGTTGTCCGCAGGAAATCCAGCCGCAAGGAACGCCAGGGGGAAGGTGAAGATAATACTGAGCTCCTTAACCTGGAATCCAAACCCCCGGTGGAAGAAGAACCCACCGAAATGGCGCTTGCCTGGCAACAAGCCATGGAACGTGCGCGCAGCCGCAAACAAGGTGATAAAGCCAAACGAAAAGCCACACCCGATGCTGCCCAGGATGATATTTTATCCCGCACGCTGGAAAATAAAATTCAATCCTGATTGATGAGATCAACCTCAAACCGCCCTTCAAAAGAGGGCGGTTTCTTTTGGATGGCATGCCTGATTTATGGTAAACTTTGTTGGGCTGACTGCTGGTGGTTGAAGTCATAAGATCCACCCAATGCCTTCGAAAAAAAGATTAAAGGATTTGGGTATCGATGTCGACAAAATATATTTTTTTTACAGGCGGTGTAGTCAGTTCGGTTGGCAAAGGTGTTACCGCTGCAGCGATTGGGCGGCTGTTGAAAGAACGGGGATTTAAAGTCGCTGTCCAAAAGTTGGACCCGTATATCAATGTAGATCCTGGTACCATGAGCCCTTATCAGCACGGAGAGGTCTTTGTGCTGGATGATGGTGCAGAAACAGACCTGGACCTTGGTCATTATGAACGTTTCATTGATGTCCGGTTAAATCGCGTCTGCAATGTCACCACCGGACAGGTGTATGCGGAAGTAATATCCAAGGAACGCCATGGTGATTTTCTTGGTGGCACCATTCAGGTTATTCCACATATTACTAATGAAATCAAGCGAAGGATTGCCGCTGTCGCAAAATCCACCGGGGCTGAAATTGTGCTGGTTGAGGTGGGCGGTACCGTGGGAGACATTGAAAGTCTGCCTTTCCTGGAAGCCCTCCGCCAGCTTCGTAGTGATTTTGGGCGTGATGATACGTTCTACGTCCACGTTACCTGGCTGCCATATATTAAAGCCACCGGAGAATTGAAAACCAAGCCCACCCAACATTCTGTCCGGGAACTCCGCTCCATCGGTATTTCCCCGGATATGATTGTCGCCCGATCCGATTATCCAGTGGATGCTGGTCTGGCAGAAAAAATCGCCCAGTTCTGCGATGTGGAAAAACGAGCAGTTGTACCAATGGTAACAACAGAGGTTTTATATGAAGTCCCCCTCCTTCTTGAGGAAAAACACGTAGCAGAATATATCCTTGAAAAACTTAAATTATCTCCCCGCCTTGTGCCGGATTGGAGCGAATGGCAGCGCCTGGTCGCCGAAGTTCGACGTCCACGCCCATCGATAAAAATTGCCTTAGTGGGGAAGTATGTGGAACTTCACGACGCATATATCAGCGTTCGTGAGGCATTAAAACATGCTGCACTCCACATTGGAGTGGATGTGGATATTCAATGGATTCACTCCACAGAACTGGAACGATCGCACTCGGATTCAATGCTTCAAGAAGCCAATGGCATCATTGTTCCGGGTGGTTTTGGCAGCCGGGGGATTGAGGGGAAAATCATGGCTGCACGATACGCTCGTTCCCACAACATCCCCTATCTTGGGTTATGTCTGGGAATGCAGCTCATGGTCGTCGAATTTGCCCGGTACATCTTTCAAAATGAGCGAGCCAACTCGACCGAATTTGACCAATCTACACCCTATCCAGTGATTGATTTGATGCCGGATCAACAAAACATAACTGATATGGGGGGGACGATGCGGCTGGGATTGTACCCTTGTGTGCTTCAACCAGGTACCATCGCCCAACATGCTTACAACACAGAGCAGGTTGAGGAACGCCATCGCCATCGGTTTGAATTCAATAATCAGTTTCGTTCCAGGTTCCAGGAACACGGGATGAAATTTTCCGGGCTTTCACCGGACGGGAAACTGGTTGAAATCGCTGAACTGGAAAACCACCCATTCATGGTAGGGACCCAGTTCCACCCGGAATTCCTCTCACGTCCCAACCGCCCCCACCCCTTGTTCATGGCATTTGTCTCGGCTGTCTGGCAAAAATTACAAACCAACATCCGCCCGTTGGATGAATAAGATTAACCCAACCAGAAAGAGGTAATTATGATGGACACAACAATTGAATCAGTATCAGCTATTCAGATTCTCGATTCCCGCGGGAATCCAACAGTGGAAGTGGAAGTAATCCTTGCCGATGGCAGTTGGGGCCGCGCTGCGGTCCCATCAGGTGCTTCAACCGGCATTCATGAAGCCCTGGAACTGCGGGATGGGGATAAAACCTTCTATGGCGGAAAGAGTGTGCTGCAGGCAGTTGAACATGTCAACGAAGAAATTGCCGAGTTGATCGTCGGCTGGGATGCCGTGGAACAGAAAGCCATCGATGCCGCCATGATCGAGGCAGATGGCACCCCCAATAAATCCAGGTTCGGCGCAAATGCCATTCTTGGAACCAGCCTGGCTGTAGCCAAGGCGGCAGCTGGTGCCTTGGGCCTTCCACTTTACCGCTACGTGGGTGGTGTGTATGCCCACGTTTTGCCCGTTCCAATGATGAATATCCTGAATGGCGGCGCTCACACCGGCTGGCAGTCTGTGGATGCCCAGGAATTCATGGTCATGCCGCTCGGTGCTCCCTCCTTTGCCGAAGGTCTCCGCTGGGGCGCAGAAATTTACCATACGCTCAAAGCAGTGCTGAAATCCCGCGGCTATGTCACCCTGGTGGGTGATGAAGGTGGTTATGCTCCTGCCTTAAAGGCAAATGTGGAGGCAGTCGAAGTTATTCTGGAAGCCATTGTCAAGGCTGGCTATAAACCCGGCGAGCAGGTATGTATTGCCCTGGATCCTGCAGCTTCCGAATTGTATGATGAGGAATCCAAGAAATACAACCTCCGCCGTGAAGGCAAGCTGATGTCTGGCGAGGAAATGGTTGCCTTCTGGAAGAACTGGGTGGATCAATATCCCATCGTGTCCATCGAAGATGGATTAGCCCAGGACGATTGGGAAAGTTGGAAATTAATGACCGCTGAACTTGGGTCACGCATTCAAATCGTCGGTGATGATCTGCTGGTGACAAACCCGGAACGCGTTCGCCGTGCCATTCGCGAGCAATCCGCAAATGCCCTGCTTGTTAAACTGAATCAGATCGGATCCCTGACCGAAACCATCGAAGCAGTGGAAACATGCCACCGCGCTGGCTGGCGGGCAGTCACATCCCACCGCTCCGGAGAAACCGAAGATTCCACGATTGCAGACCTTGCCGTTGCCCTGAACATGGGACAGATCAAGACTGGTGCTCCTGCCCGCTCCGACCGGGTAGCCAAGTACAATCAACTTCTGCGGATTGAAGCAGAACTGGGAGATACTTCCACCTATGCCGGTTGGAATGCCCTGAACATTCGCCGGTAATCGTCACACAATCAAACTCAATACAGCCCAATCCGAATTGGGCTGTATTTATTTAAGTTGTTCCAAAAAAGTTCCAGCAGCCTCAAGAAACAGTTCCGAGCATTCCTCCTGGGGCACATGCCCACAAGCGGGAAGAATAACCAGTTCTGCATTTGGAATGTCCTTTGCCAGTTGAACACTTTCTTCTGTTGGGACAATCCGGTCGTCATCACCAGTGATCACCAGTACAGGCAGGGATAATTCTGGTAATCGTTCCCTCAGACTCATCGAATGGGAGGATTTGGTCAGTTCCCACAATGCCCGATCCCACCCCTCCACACTTAAAGGCTTTCGATATCCATCCCGCACTGATTCTGTAATCATTGTTGGGTCGTGCCATGCCAGGTTAAGCAGCTGTTCACCGCGCGTTTGGATGCTCCTGGTAAGTAATAATCCCAATCTTTGCCCTTGAGGGGTATCCAGCAACGGTCTCATCCATTCGGGAAGTGGAGAACCTCCCGAGTAGATCGCCGCATCTACCAGGACGAGCCCAAGCACCCGGTTTGGGTATTGCAGCGCTGTTTGGACGGCAACCGTTCCCCCCGCCGAGTTGCCAACCAGAACTGCCCGCTCGATCTCTAGGGCATCCATCAGCTGGATCAAAATTTCAGGCTGCATCTCCGGACTATACGGATTCTTGCCCTCCTCCCATTCCCCAGCTTCCGGGCGTTCCGTCAATCCAAACGCCGGGCGATCGTAAGCCACGACAGTTCCATATTGTCCAAGGGGCGCCATAACTTCCCGCCAGGAAAAAATGCTTGCCCCAAATCCGTGCAAAAGAATAATATTTGGTTCTCCCTCACCCTGTATCTTGTAGTGAATTTGTATCCCGGAAATATCCAGAAACAGGCTGTCTTTGTCTGCAAGCTGATTCACCGGGACAACATCAGTATTTGGGTGCAAAGGAACAGCAAAAGGAGCAATCAAAATCAGCAAAATAAGGAAAATGAACAGAAACAAAATCCACTTTAATGTTTTCATCATTTTTAATAGATGCTGCTCATGAATTCGTGGATGGCGATGACAACCAAATCTTGTTGTTCTTCGCGGGGAATCGATGCCATTCCATCTCCTGTTTGATCACCATACCATCCAAAACCAGCATGGTTGCCGCCTTCAATCGTAACCCATTTTGTTCCCTTGGGAAATAAGTCATAAACCGCGCGAATTTTCTCCACGGTTGTAAGTCCATCTTCGCTTGCAGTAATGGATAAAACCGGAATGGAATTTTCCGTCAGGGGTTTGGATTCTGCGGGATAGGCAGCAAGTAGGAATACTCCATCAACTTGATCTGCGTGGTCCACAGCATAACTGGCAGCCATGGCGCCTCCCAGGGAATGTCCACCAACCACCCAGATTCCCACACTGGAATATGCCTCAATGATTTGGGCTGCGCTGTTGACACCGAGTACAGCCAGATTCAGAGGCATCCGTGGGATGACAACAAGATACCCTTGTTCTGCAAGCATCCGGGCTAGCGGTGCATAGGAACGATAATCAACTCGACCCCCAGGATATAGAATCAAACCTGCAGTAGGAGTATCCTGCGTGGATTGAAATACGAGCCACTTGCCCGTTTCTACTTGAACAGATTCGTCAGAAATTAAAGCCTGCCTGGCTTCCGGCATTGGACCTAACGGGGTTAACCCCCAAATCACAAAGCCAATCATCCCCAAGCATACAATTACCAGTAACCCCATCCCCATTCGGGATGCCACCTGTTTCATTCCTACCTCCAGATCACATATTTCGATTTAATTTTATGATGTGTGGATGCAGCAGGCAAGCAGCAAGTCAGCCGAGCTTGTACAACAGCGATTTTGCTTGCTTCCAGATGGCATCGAACATCTCCACCGTTAACCGACCCGTTTGGGTATTCTGACGGCTGGGATGATACGAAGCCAGAACCCATGGTGCTGTGTGATCGGGCGAATTCCAAAACACGCCATGCCCAAATGGTGTCTCTGGTGCCTGCCAGCCAAATAACGGATAGATCCTTTGCAGTTGCTGATAAGCCAGGCTGCCCAGGGCAACAAAACCCTGTAGATTATTTAAAAAGTGAATTTCTTGGACCAGGTACGGACGACAATTCACAATCTCTTCCGGGAGAGGTTTATTATCAGGAGGAACACATCGGCAAATCGCCGATATATACAGATCCTGTAAAACCAATCCATCCTCACGATGAGTCGCTTGGGGTTGGTTGGCAAATCCGGTGTGGTATAAAGCCGCATACAAGAAATCACCGGATGCATCTCCCGTAAACATTCGCCCGGTTCGATTGGAACCGTGAGCGCCAGGCGCAAGCCCTACAACGAATATCTTTGCGTCCCTGTCTCCAAAACCCGGTACAGGCAGCCCCCAATAATTCCATTCACGATAAGCTTTGCGTTTGATGCAAGCCACTTCCTCCCGCCAGGCAGTTAACCTTTTACATCGCCTGCATTGAATCAATTCACGCTCGTGGAATTCCCAGGCTTGATTATGGTCAATATTCATAAAATCAATAGTGCGTCTCCAAAAGAATAAAAACGATATTCCAGACGAATTGCTTCCTGGTATGCCGCCAGAATTATCTCCCTGCCCGTAAAAGCACTCACCAGCATCAGCAAGGTGGACTTGGGAAGGTGAAAGTTTGTGATCATTGCATCAACAACCCGAAACTGATATCCCGGAAGGATAAAAAGATCAGTCTGCCCCTGTATCGGTCCCACTTTGTTCCCGGGTTGAGCCGTCTTTGCCGCGCTCTCCAAGGTTCGTACGCTGGTTGTTCCCACGGCAATTACACGACCTCCCGCCCGGGCTGCCTGGTTAATCACATCAGCCGATTCCAGCGTAACTTCACACCATTCTGTATGAATTTTGTGTGTTTCCGGATCAGATTCAGTCACGGGTGCAAATGTATCCAGTCCAACATGCAATGTTACATTGGCTATACGCACCCCCATGGATTTGACCTGTTCCAATAGCTCGGGTGTGAAATGCAAACCTGCCGTTGGTGCTGCAGCCGATCCCGGTTCCCGGGCATATACCGTTTGATACCGTTCTGGATCCTCCAAACGCTCATGAATATAGGGTGGCAATGGCATCTGCCCAACAGCTTCAAGGTGGGGTTCCACGGGTTCCGAAAACCGGATAATCCGCCTGGAATTTTCCAGAACATCCTCAACCCTTGCTGTCACCCCATCCTCCAAATGCAATTGCCTGCCTGCAATCAAACGTTTTCCTCCCACAATTGCTTCCCATCTCAGTGGATCAATCCGACGAAGAAGCAATATCTCCACTTTGCCGCCAGTATCCTTGTGGGCAAAAATCCGGGCAGGGATCACGCGGGTCTGGTTGATCACCAGCACATCTCCATCGCGCAGATAGTCGGTCACTTTTTGAAAAGTGGTATGCTCCAGGTTCCCTGTTTCACGGTGAAGGACCATCAGCCGCGATGCATGGCGCGGTTCCAATGGCGTCTGCGCAATCCGTTCTGGCGGCAGATGGTAATCAAAATCGGCAGTTCTCACTAGAGCAATCTCGGCTGCTGGCGGTCGTCTGGAATGGGCATACCCAGGTGTTCATAAGCTCGGCGGGTTGCCACTCGTCCCTGCGGGGTGCGGTCCAGGAAACCAAGCTGTAAAAGATAGGGCTCAACCACATCCATGATCGTATCCGGTTCTTCACTGAGTGAGGCTGCAATTGTATTTAGCCCCACCGGTCCACCGTTATATTTTTCAATAATGGTCGCCAAAACCCGCCTGTCCACTTCATCCAGCCCCAACCGATCCACATTCAGCAGATCAAGGGCATCAGTAGCAATTGCATGCGTAATCACCCCATTAGCACGTACCTGGGTATAATCCCGCACACGGCGAAGCAGACGCAGTGCCACCCGTGGTGTACCCCGGGCACGACGGGCAATTTCCGCGACACCATCCTCGTCTGCCTGCACACCGAGCATGCGGGCTGCCCGGGTGATGATCTGCTGCATCGCTGCCAGGTCATAGTAATCCAGCCTGTACACTGCTCCAAACCGGGCGCGCAGCGGGGCACTTACCAATGCAAGCCGAGTGGTTGCGCCAATCACCGTAAAGCGGGGCAGTTTCAATCGAATTGAGCGCGCAGATGGACCTTTGCCAATAATAATATCGAGCGAAAAATCCTCCATCGCTGGATAGAGTACTTCCTCAATTGCCCGTCCAAGCCGGTGAATTTCATCAATAAACAGGATATCACCCCCGCGCAGGTTGGTCAGTATGGCTGCCAAATCACCTGCCCTTTCAATTGCCGGTCCGCTGGTGATTTTGATATTCACACCCATTTCGTTTGAAAGTACATGTGCCAGCGTCGTTTTCCCCAAACCCGGCGGACCATAGAACAGGACGTGATCCAGTGGTTCCTGCCGCTGCCGCGCTGCAGAAATTAGGATCCCCAAATTTTCCTTCACCTGGTTTTGCCCAATTAAGTCCGCCAAACGACGGGGGCGAAGCGCCTGGTCCAGGCGATCATCAGGACGTGCTTCCGGGTCCACCATGCGATTGTTTGCATCGGTCATACTCCTGATTATACCCGGGAAATCCGCACGGGATGGATGGGATATAATGATATAAATTCCCAATCAGCGATGGAGTAGCTCATGCCCAACCTTTTCATTTCCAGCCATCCCCTGGTTCTACACAAACTGACCAAATTACGTAGCAACAAAACCGAACCCAAGAAATTCCGGGAATTGGTGCGCGAAATTTCCGGCTTGCTTGCGTATGAAGCAACTGCCGACCTGGCTATTCGTCCCTGTTCCGTTCAGACCCCCCTGACCCAAACAGATGGTTTTGATTTACAGGAGAAAATTGGTCTGGTTCCGATTCTGCGCGCCGGGTTGGGCATGGTGGAAGGTGTGTGGGAGTTAATGCCTTCCGCGGAAGTCTGGCACATTGGGATCTATCGGGACGAACAAACCCTGAAACCAGTGGAATATTACAACAAGCTTCCAACCGAACCAACTGTTTCGGTATGCCTGATCCTAGATCCCATGCTGGCGACTGGTGGTTCGGCAGTCGCCACCGTGGATGTTCTCAAGCGTTGGGGGGCTAAAAAAATCAAGTTCGTTGGAATCATCGGAGCTCCGGAAGGCGTGCGGAAGTTACAGCAGGTGCACCCGGATGTCCCCATTCATCTGGCTGCGTTGGACGATCATCTCAATGAACATGGTTACATCGTACCGGGACTGGGAGACGCCGGGGACCGTCAGTTTGGAACCGGTTAAACGCCTATCCACCAATCTGGCGCATGCACCTGCCAGCAGGTGCATGTTGATCCTGGAGTTCGTGTGCTTCCGGCTTTAAAAGGACAGCCTGCTCAAATAAGGGTAAGATATCCCCCCCCTCCCGTAGAGTTTGTAAAATCGGCACTTCAATATCACTCATCAGGCACGGGCGCAGGTTTCCATCAGCCGTCAACCGCAATCGATTGCATTGACTGCAAAATGGTTCGCTGACAGGGGTAATAAAACCAATCCGTCCAAACGCACCCGGTAAACAATATTCCACAGCTGGACCGCTGCCAACTTTATCGTCCACCTTTTGCAGCCCCGCCTCCTTTAAACGTTCAATCATTTCAGGGATGGGATAATATGTATCCGCGGGCATGGGGAATCCTTCCCCCCACGGAGTCTGGTTTTGAATGGGCATAATCTCAATAAACCGGACATGCCAACCACGGGTGACAGAAAGCTGCGCCATGCTTTCCATTTCGTCATCGTTAACACCCCGCATAACCACCATATTGATTTTAATGGGAAGCAGCCCCCACACTTCCGCCAGGTCAAGCCCATCCAGGACTTTTTGCAGGGAGCCACCCCGCGTTATCCGGGCAAAACGCTCTGGATTCAGCGTATCCAGGCTTACATTGACCCGTCGCAGACCTGCTTCCGCCAGTTCCTTTGCCATTTTGCCCAGCAATAATCCATTGGTGGTTAAGCTGACATCCTCAATACCCGGTGTGCCCGCAATCATCCTGATCAAATCCGGCAGGTCGGCACGAACAAGAGGTTCGCCGCCAGTCAGCCGTACCTCGGTAATGCCATGTTCCGCTGCCAGGCGGACAATTAGAGCAATCTCTTCGTACCTGAGGATTGCCTGATGGGTGCTTTGAAGAATCCCCTCCGCAGGCATGCAATAAACACAGCGGATGTTACAGCGATCGGTAACAGAGATCCGTAAATATGTGATTTTTCTACCATAACGGTCAATAAACATGAGGGTTACCCAACAGCGATTTTGTTTTAAGTCATTCTATCAACGTGGAGAAAGTTTGTCAAATTACGCCCGATTCACTTGCAGACCGGTAATGCGTCCAAGGAAAAGACGCAGTATCCAGGCAGGAAAAAACAAAATCAAGTGAACACCAGCAGAAAATCCAAATATCAAACCCAATCCCCTGAAACCACGATTGATGGTCGGTGCAAGGTTTGCAAGCATCCATGGACCCGCCCCAGCCAACAGAACTAATCCCAATAGAACCAGGATTCCAATACCGACGGGAAGCCAGGCGCGTCGGTCAGACTCAGAAGGAAGCATGGTGCTGCTGATGGCAAACGCTAGGTAAAACCACACCCAGAAGTCCGGTCGGGAAGTCAAACCATCGAAAGCCAACCCAACCCCATCCCACCGGGCGTGAAAAAGCGCATCTGCCAATGGCGACAACCCCAACCGGTCCAGGCTGATCCAGGTGGTCAGAATTCCTCCCAGAAGGAGGGGAGCAACCCCAATCATTGTATCCCGGATGACATCTGTCTGTGCTGTTGTTACATAACCAAGCCGAAGCCTGCCATCTGCCAGCACTTGAGGTTGGATGGAAAACCGACCTGTTTTTACGCCGAGCAGCCGCGCCGTCAGGTAATGACTGAGTTCATGCAGCAGGACGCCGGGAAGAAACAGGATGGAATATAGCCCAATCGCAAAATTAGGCTTTCGAAAAATCAGGAGAAAAATGGCTTGAATTTCAAAATCAAGGGCTCGTTTTACCAGGATAAACACCACCAGGCAAACTACCAACCAGACCAAACCATCAAAGGCTGTACCTGCCATGAAGATTTTTGGGCTCAGATCGTTTGAGCGGCAGCTTGCACAATGGCAACAAAATCCGCCGGTTTCAGGCTGGCTCCACCAACCAATGCTCCATCAATTTCTGGTTGTCCAAAAAATTCGGCAGCGTTTGCACTGGTCACAGATCCCCCATACAGGATCCGGATCCCCTGAGCAACCTCATCACCAAATAAATCCGCCAGTGTCGGGCGAATAATATCCGCTAAAACGGTATTGGCGACTGGTCCACTTGCTGCCCGTCCTGTTCCGATTGCCCACACAGGTTCGTATGCAACAACCAGCTTTTCTCCCTGTTCTGCAGTCAAATTTGCCAAGCCTTCCACAACCTGGCGGTGAATGACATCTGCAGTCAGCCCGGCTTCATTTTCAGACAGGGTTTCTCCAACACAGACAATTGGAGTCAGTCCAACCTTCAGGGCAGCCAGAACACGCTTGTTCAAAGTCTGGTCTGTTTCGCCAAAATATGCCCTGCGCTCAGAGTGCCCAAGGATGACATAATCACAAAATTCCCTGACCATCTCCGGAGAGACCTCTCCTGTATAAGCACCGGATGTTTCCCAAAATAGGTTCTGGGCGCCAACCCCAATACCCGTGTTTGCAACCAGTTCCGATACCAGCATCAATGACAGAAATGGTGGACACAGGACAGACTCTACCGCAGGCACAGATTGCAATCCGGGAAGCATTTCCTCTACCAGGATTTTTGCCTGCCCGGCAAGTTTATTCATTTTCCAGTTTCCAGCTACGAATGGTTTTCTCATGGTTCCCTCATCAAAGAAGAATTTGTTGGATTATAGTCTTGAAATTCAAACCAGGCAACCAATAACCGGGCTTTATGATCGGCACATTCCATATTGACACCCCTGTCAAACCCATGTAAGATGGAAGTGCTCAGGCTGATCGGGTGATCGCGGCTTTGCGCAAGCAAGGCTGAGGAAAGTCCGCACTCCACAGAGCAAGACGCCGGGGAAACTCCCGGGGCGGGGCAACCTGCCGGATCGGGCCACAGAAACATACCGCCAGCCTGGTTCTCCCTGCGAACCACTGGCAAGGGTGAAATGGTGGTGTAAGAGACCACCGGTGTCCGCAGTAATGCGGCAGCCAGGCAACCCCCGTCTGGAGCAAAGCCAAGCAGGAACGAAGCCCTTGTGGCTGGGAGGCTGCTCGCTTCCGCAAGTTCCGGGTAGGCTGCATGAGCGGATTGGCAACAATCCGCCTAGAGAGATGATCGCCTCCTGCTGAATCGTCCTTTGGATACCCCTGCAGGGACAGAATGCGGCTTATAGATCAGCCTGAGCCTTTGGAATTACATCTCATAATAACCACAGAGCGCAATAGCCCGGGGACCGGTATGCGCCCCAAGGATGGGAGAACACATCTGGATGAATATTTCAACAGGATGAAAATCTTTGATGACCCTTTCCATCATGGTCCTGGCTTCTTCCAGTGCAGCATTATGAAGAACAGTCAGATGCAATGGCTTGGTGACATCCATCTTGCGGAAAAAATTCCTGTACAGGTTTTCAATCCCCTTCTCGCGTGAACGGGCAGGAAGACCCGCCTCCACTTTTCCGGTTTCGCCATTCAACCAGATTTCCGGCTTAATTTGCAACACCGAGTTAAGAAACCGTACGGCACCGCCAATCCTGCCACCCGAGACAAGGTAATTCATTGTATCGAGTAAAATACCATACTTCATGGTGGTGCGCGCCTTTTGAGCTGCAGCGATCATGGCTGGGCTGTCCCCTCCATTTTCCCTGGTTCTGGCTGCTGTGATTACCTGCCACCCCAACCCCATGGAATTCTCCAGGGAATCCACAACCTGAACAGGAATGGGAGAAAATTCGACTGCCTGCCGTGCAGATACGATGGTTCCACTCATGTTGGATGAGATTGTGAATACAATCGCCTCTTCATATCCATCTTCTCTTGCAGCTTCAAAAGCGCTCAGAAACTGGCTGGGGGCGGGCTGGGAAGTCTTTGGAGTCACAGGGTCTGTTGCCAGGCGCTCATAAAACTCAGCTGGCTGCATATCCACCCCATCCAGGTATTGTTCCTGTCCCCAAACCAACGTCAGTGGCACAATGCGGATGTCATACATCTTCCGCCAATCTGCCGGGATATCGCAGGTACTGTCGGTAATCAAAGCAATTCGTTTGTTAGCCAATGTTAATCCTCACCCTGGTAGATTTCCTTACCAATAATAAACAATGCGTTCATTATATCAAACCATTTTGCCGGTTCACAGCCCGAAAATGGTACCCATAAATGGAAAACGTAATTGCCAACGGTAATTTTTGGGGGAATTTCTTCAGCACCCACCGGAAAAGGTCCCAGTAATATTTTCGATCTTTGCCTACAATCCCCAACAACCAGATGGAGCGAAAGAAAGCGTGGATTTCATCCCAGCCCAATCGGACTGGTGCCCGCACAGGCTCATATAATGCCAGGCAGGTCTTCACGCGCTCATAAAAAAGCTCCGGTTCATACAGTTGAGACATCACCTGGCTGTATCCAGCTCTCAAGGACTCCACGCCCATTCGAGGAATGATATTTGTTGTTCCATCTGCATTATCCCCTGTGGTGTCATGGTGGATTCTGCCTTCGCTTTCCATTCTTTGGTATAAGCGAGTCCCTCCAATTGCCTGCAGCATGCCAACCATTGCAGTCACGATCCCGGCTCTCTGGATGAAGTCAATCTGCATATCAAAGACTTCCGGCGGGTCATGATCAAAACCGACAATGAATCCACCCATCACCTGTAAACCTTTTTTCAAAATCCGGTGAACACTTTCCAATAAATTTCGATTTCGATTTTGACCTTTATTGCATTCCACCAGACTGGCTTCATGGGTGGTTTCAATTCCCACAAATACCTGGGTAAAACCTGCGGCTGCCATCATTTCCATTAATTCCGGGTCATCCGCCAGGTTAATGGACGCCTCGGTAACAAATGAACAACCCGTTTTCCCCTTCCTCCACTCAATCAGTGCTGGAAGAATTTCCTCTTTCAACTGTCGTTTATTCCCAATGAAATTATCATCGACAAAGAAGATGTTTCTTCGCCATCCCAATTGATACATTCGATCAAGCTCTGCAAGGATCTGGGATGCCGACTTTGTTCGCGGCTTGTGCCCCAGCATGGCAGTGATATTACAAAATTCGCAATCAAATGGGCAGCCGCGGGAATACTGGATGCTGAGAGAATCATATCTTTTTAGGTTGACCAGTTCCCACATGGGCATGGGACTGCAACTCATTTCAGCAAATTCTGTTGACTGATACAATCGCCTGGGTGTACCCATCCCCAGATCATGAATAAAATCAGGGAGTGTTAATTCACCTTCATTTAGGATAAAATGATCCACCAGGGGGAACTTCTCCCATTCCTGTAAAAACAGGGGACCGCCAGCCACAATCGTTTTCCCCCGTCGCTTGCAACGTTCCACCAATTCCTGCGTAGATTTTCTTTGAACAACCATTGCAGAAATGAAAACCATGTCCGCCCAGGCAATCTGCCAATCAAGCAGTGGCTGGATATTCAGGTCAACGAGGCGTTTCTCCCAATGATCCGGCAGCAGGGCAGCAATGGTAATTAACCCCAATGGTGGTGACGAGGATTTCTTTCGAACAAATTGGAGCGCATGACGAAAACTCCAAAATGTATCAGGAAACTCGGGATAGAGCATGAGAATTTTCACAATGAAACCTCCTCGTCAAGCATCTTATGATAAGATACCTTTGATTACTCCCGTACGGATGTGCCTGCAATCATAGGAGAGGAAACACCTGTTCCTGTGACGGTCATGCATGAGCACAATCCCATCCCGGATTGTCTCCAACCAGTCAAAATATGTTAAACTATTCTTTGAAGTCCATCCATCACGTTCCACAGTACTGATCCCGGAGGTTTCATGAAAACTCTAAGAATTCTCGCCTACATTGCTGCCGCCATCCTGATCCTATTTGGCGTTTTATTCATCCTGGGAGCCTTCAGTCCACAATCGGATAACCCGGGGGGGTGGTTGCTGACCGGTTTCATCCTGGTGGGTGTTGGGTTTGTCTTAATCTTTATTGGCGCCAAGGTTCTGCAACCCCGCACCCCGGAACAGCCCCAACAGGTCACCCTGCAGGTGGACCTGCCAGGAAATGTCAGCATGGATACAATTAAATGCCAGTCATGCGGCGGCACATTGCAGGCAGAAAACATCCAGGTGGTCAATGGCGCGCCCATGGTCACATGCCCTTATTGCCACACGGTCTATCAAATAACCGAACAGCCAAAATGGTAAAAATCATCCACGGGGAGGTTTTGCATGCGTAAATTCCAAATCCTGGGCATTTTGTTCCTGGTTTTCTTCCTGTCCCTGTCGGGCAGTGTTGCAGGTCAGTCCTATTCGTTTACCGTTCCCGAGTCGGAAGCAGCCTTCTCGGTGGATGAAAGCGGAAATGTAACCATTGAGTACTATTACCTGTTTGTCAACGATCCTGCTGGTCCTGTGATGGAATACATCGATGTTGGAATGCCTTATCCCGGCTCCTACTCGCTTTCCAATTTCAGTGGGACCATCAACGGAAAGAAAATCACACACATTGCATCATCAACCGTTTTGAGTGGAGGGGTTGAATTTGGACTGGGCGCAAATTCCATCCAACCCGGCGGGCAGGGAGAAGTTTACATCAAGCTGGATGGCATCACCGATGTCCTGTTCACCACCAAAGTGGATGGCAATGACTATGTGAGTTTCAACTTTGTTCCCAATTATTTTGATGGTGTAAGTGGCAATACATTTACTACCGTTTCGTTGATCCTTCCCCCAAATATTACAGAAGATCAACCCCGTTATTACCCTCCCAAGGGGGGCTGGCCTGGTACGGAGGAACCCAACGAAGTGTTTATCAACGATCAAAACCGGGTGGTGTACCGCTGGTACACAGACCAGGCGAAATCCGACAAGGAATATCGTTTTGGCGCAGCATTTCCCGGTACAGTTATCCCCACCACCGTCGTCACCAAGCCTTCTTTTTGGGATTTATTGGGAGTGTCCGGTGAAGACGTCACCATGGGGATTTTCTTCATGTGCTGTGCTGCTGCATTTATCGGTCTTCCCATCTGGGGTGCAGTCAATGCCCGAAAACGACGCATGGCTTACCTGCCGCCAAAAATCTCTGTGGAAGGGCACGGCATCAAGCGCGGTTTAACCGCAGTGGAGGCAGCCATCCTTATGGAGCAGCCACTTGACAAGGTTTTAACAATGCTCTTGTTTGGACTGCTCAAGAAGGGAGCAGCCCGGGTCACCTCCAAGGATCCACTGGAAATTGAAGCTTCCTATCCCCCGCCAGAGGGATTACATCCCTACGAAACCGGTTTTTTGGATGCCTTTGCAAAAACTGGTGCGGAACGCAAAAAAGCCATCCAGGATGTTATTGTGGGGCTAATCAAGTCCGTCACTGAAAAAATGAAGGGATTCAGCCGTAAGGAAACTGTCGAGTATTATGACAGTATCATGAAGGCAGCCTGGCAACAGGTGGAGGCGGCAAATACTCCCGAAGTGCGCAGTAAGAAATATGAAGAAGTTATGGAATGGACAATGCTTGACAAGGAGTATGATGGTCACACCCGCGAAGTGTTCACCACCGGTCCCGTGATTCTGCCGCATTGGTGGTGGCGATACAGTCCAGGTACACCGGCTCCATCCACGGCAACAGTATCATCACCGGCGGGGGGAACCATCTCCAGCAGCCAGGGATCAGGAGCACCCAGCCTTCCCCACTTGCCGGGTTCCGATTTCGCTGCCTCGGTGGTTGGTGGAGTTCAAACATTTGCAGCCGGTGTCATCGGTGACCTGAATACATTTACAAGCGGTGTCACCAACCGGACCAATCCAGTCCCGGTCACCACCTCATCTTCACGCAGCGGTGGCGGTGGCGGTCCCCGGTTTGGCGGAAGCAGCGGTGGCGGACGTTCCTGCGCCTGCGCCTGTGCCTGCGCTGGTTGTGCCTGTGCCTGTGCCGGTGGCGGGCGGTAGGAAACAAATGCCATCCATCAAGAATTGGTTGACCCGGCAATTCTCCCCTGGCTTGAAACCACCTAAAGCAGGCTTGTATCATTATGACCATCAACAAAACGGTTCACGAAGCCGGATCCATTTACGGGTGGAAGCAGACAGGCGCGGGATTTTGTTGGTCAATGCCAGCCATATTTACCACTTGAATCCATCGGCAACTTTAATGGCATATCTCTTCCTGCAGGAATCCACTCTCCAGCAGGCGATCCGTCTGATCACACAGGAATACAAAGTAGGCTCGCCCCAGGCGGCAAATGACTATGCGCAATTTATTGATCGATTTGATGAGCTGATTCACCCCACCGGTGTCTGTCCAATCTGTGACCTCGAGTTGGAAACCCTGCAGCCATTTTCCACATCTCCTTCCGCTCCTTACCGGATGGACCTGGCTATTACATATGCTTGCAATAATAATTGCAGTCATTGTTATAATGCCCGTTCCAGGAATTTTCCTCATCTTTCCCTGGACGAGTGGAAGAAAGTACTGGATACCCTCTGGGAAATTGGTGTGCCGCATGTTGTCTTTACCGGCGGAGAGCCAACTCTGGTGGAATTTCTCCCCGACTTAATCCGCCACGCGGAATCAAACGGTCAAATTACCGGCATCAATACGAACGGCAGGAAACTGAAAGATGGGAATTTTGTCCAGTCCCTGGTGAATGCCGGATTGGATCATGTCCAGATTACACTCGAATCCCACGATCCGGGAATTCACGACGAGATGGTCTGTGCGTCCGGTGCCTGGCAGGATACTGTTTCAGGTATCCGCAATGTATTATCCACCCGGTTGTACATGATGACCAATTCCACCCTGCTCCAACTGAACTCGCCATACTTGAAGGAAACCCTTGAGTTTCTTGGCGAGTTGGGCGTCCCAACAGTTGGATTAAATTCCCTAATCTATTCCGGTCACGGTGAAAGTGTTGGAACCGGCTTGAATGCAGCAGATCTCCCTCCCCTTCTGGACATGGCGCGTGAAATCACCACACGTTATAACCAGCGGTTGATCTGGTACACCCCAACCCAATATTGCCATTTCGACCCGGTCCAGATGGAACTTGGAGTAAAAGGCTGCACAGCTGCCCTGTACAATATGTGTATAGAGCCGGACGGCTCTGTCCTTCCATGCCAATCGTATTACACCAGTCTTGGAAACATCCTTACCGACCCATGGGACAACATCTGGAACCACGACCTGGCGAAACATCTACGCGGGAGAAAATACATACCTGCAGAATGCCAGGTTTGCGCCTTGCTTGCCGAGTGCGGCGGCGGCTGTCCGCTGGAACTTGAAAAAGGTCATCAGCCCGTTTCACCAATCCTCCCCACCACTTGATCTGTTGAGGTGACAAATGAAATCATGGATCAATCGAATTCGTCAATGGCTCCTTCCCACCCAGCCGCTCCCTCCCGGAGTCTTCCATAACCAGATATTCACACCCAACCAACCGAATCCCCACCGGCTGCATTTACGCATTGAGGCTGACGGCACCGGATTGCTGGTTGTGGATGCCAGTACTGTCCTGCATCTCAACCAGACCGCAGCCGAATATGCTTATCATATGTTGAACAATACTCCCGATGAAAAGGCTGCCCGTGAAATATCCAAGCGGTACCGCGTTGATTTTCAGCAGGCACTCGACGATTACAATATTTTGCGCGCCCAGGTGGAATCCATCGCCCTGACGCCCGACCTGGACCCCGAAACCTTCCTGGATATGGACAGGGTTGACCCCTTCTCAAAGAAACTCTCCGCCCCCTATCGCCTGGACTGCGCCCTGACATACAAGGTTTCGGATGGCGCCCGCAAGGAAGTCGCCCCCTCGGAACGTGTCAAGCGTGAACTCCTGACAGAGGAATGGAATTTGATTCTGGATAAAGCCTGGCAAGCCGGAATTCCCCATGTGGTTTTCACCGGTGGAGAACCCACACTTCGACCCGATCTTCCTGAAATCATTGCTCATGCAGAAAAACTGGGGCAGGTGACCGGTCTGATAACCGATGGATCCCGACTTTCAGAAAAGGATTATCTGCACCAATTGCTGAGTGCCGGGCTCGACCACATCATGTTGATCCTGGATATGAACGAGGAGCAATCCTGGGAAGCTTTGCGGGATGTGCTTACTGAGGACATCTTTACAACCGTTCACCTGACCATTACATCCAGTAATATCCATCAGATTCTGGAACAAATGGATCTTCTGAAGCAGATGGGCGTGACATCCATTTCATTAACTACCACTAATCCCCGGCTGAAACCAGAACTTGAATCTGCCCGGGAAAAGGCTACTGCACTGGAATTCCACCTGGTTTGGGACCTGCCAGTTCCTTATTCCGAGTTACACCCGGTGGCGTTGGAACTGGCTGATGACCCACACTTGATCTCTGGCGGTGGCGGTGCCTGGTTATACGTGGAACCGGATGGAGATGTTCTGCCCAGCCAGGGAGTGTTGGAAATATTTGGTAATTTTCTCTCCGATTCCTGGCAAACCATCTGGCAGCGGGTGCAATCCCGATGACCCAACGGACAACCCAGGACTGGCACCAGCGTTATTTGCAACAGGCTTCCTGGACACGGGACCTTCGACGGTACCTGTTTGCACAGGTTGGGATGGAAAAAGCTGCCCGGGTCATTGAAATTGGTTGCGGTACAGGTGCCATTCTATCAGACATTCTGGACTCCAATCCCTCCGGGGTATACGGGCTGGATATTTCTGCAGCAAATTTACGCCTTGCCGCAGAAACTTCCGGTGGGTGTCACCTGACCCATGGAGATGCCCTGAACCTGCCTTTTGAATCGGGAACTTTTGACCTGGTGCTCTGTCATTATTTTCTTCTCTGGGTGAGCTATCCGGGTAGAGGATTGGCAGAGATGAGGCGAATCACCCGCCCCGGTGGATACGTGATTGCACTTGCAGAACCGGATTATGGCGGCAGAATTGATTTTCCTTCTCCATTGGACGAACTTGGGATTCTTCAAACCCGCTCCCTGACCAACCAGGGAGCTGATGTCCACATGGGCAGAAAGCTATCCGGTTTGTTTTCATCTGCCGGATTGGTTGAAATCCAGGCTGGTGTGTTGGGAAATTATTGGAGTGAACCCCCTGGGGAAGAGGATCGGAAACTGGAGTGGGATGTCCTGGTTGACGATATCCTTGAGTACAAACCGGGCATGGATTTAACAGATTACCTGCTGGTTGAACAATCCGCTTGGGATCACGGCAACCGGGTATTATTTGTGCCCACTTTCTATGCCTGGGGAAAAGTTCCTTGAAATCCCATCATGAGACTTGGCAACCGGGAAATTGTGAAGTATAATCTGGGTCGTTAAGTATCGGGGCGTGGCGCAGTCCGGCTAGCGCGCTTGCATGGGGTGCAAGAGGTCGAAGGTTCAAATCCTTTCGCCCCGACTCACAGGAAAACCGCTGATGCAGCGGTTTTTGTTTTTACAAAAAGCCTTCTGGTATAATTATTGACATGAATACTCCAAAATACACCCGAAGGGACTTCCTGAAACTGGCTGGGCTTAGCCTGGGCGCACTTGCTTTCCGCCCCTTCCTCGGTTGGGGGGAAGACCTTGAGGATGCCGACCTGGTGCGGATCGCGACCACATCCATCAGCGTTTACAGCAAGCCCTGGGATGAGTCTCAAATCAGGTTTCAACGCTACCGGGATGACCTTGTACATGTGTACGAAGAAATAATATCGGAGCATGGCCCCTCCTGGAACCCGGTCTGGTACCGGGTCTGGGGAGGATACATCCATTCTGCCTATACACAGCGTGTGAAAACCAGACTCAATCCAATTCTAGACACATTTTCTGCTGGTCCGCGTGTTGCGGAAGTGACGGTTCCTTATACCCAGGCACTGCGCAACCGGGCTGCCCTCGGCTGGGAACCAATCTACCGGCTGTATTATGGTTCCATGCATTGGGTTACCGCCCTGGAAAAAGGACCGGACGGGCTGCCGTGGTACCGCCTTAAAGATGAGTTGCTGAAAATCGACTATCATGTCCCGGCTGCTTATTTACGTTTGTTGGATGATGAGGAATTTGCTCCCATCTCGCCAGAGATAAATCCATCCCAAAAATGGATTCACGTCTCCCTGGCAAGACAAACCCTGACAGCTTACCAGGAAGACAGAATCATCCTTGAAACCAAAGTTTCAACCGGGATTCCCCGAAAAAACCTGCCACCCGGCGCAATTCCAACAGACACCCCAACCGGGCAATTTCATGTGGAAATCAAGCTTCCATCTAAGCATATGGGGGATGGACGAATTACCAGCGATCCGGAGGCATACGAACTTCCAGGTGTTCCCTGGGTTTGTTTCTTTGAACCAAATACCGGGGTTGCTTTACACGGCACATATTGGCACACCAATTATGGCTTGCAGATGAGCCACGGTTGCGTCAATCTTAAAAATGAAGATGCCAGGTTTCTATATCGATGGACGACACCGGTTGCAGAAGCTTCCAGCCGTTCAACCAACGGGTATGGAACCCTGGTGATTGTGGAATAACGCTGGCGGCGGACAGCCAACAAATTCCATGAAAACCTGGTTTCCCAGCAGCCAGCCCCTGCGCGTCAGGCGGAGATGGCGACCATCCATTGTGACCCACTCCAACAGCCCTTCCTGAATAAGTTTTTGGATTTGGCGAGGGAATGCCTCCTCAAGGGAAATGCCAAACCGGTCAAAAAATTCACCTTCGTCAACCCCCTCGTGGGTCATCCTGAGCCCCATCATCATCATTTCTTCAGCCTGTTCCCAACGGCTGATTGCCTTCAACTCCACAGTAGCAGAACTGCCCGGAGTTGTTTGAGGTCCCCCTGCTTGCATTTTTTGTATGTAAGCTCCAATCTGGCTGGCATTCACTGTTCGAATCCCATCCAGGTATCCGTGCGCACCCGCCCCAAGACCAAAATATGGCTGCAAACGCCAATACTGCATGTTGTGCCGGCATTGCATCCAACCCCGGATTGGATCGAGAAGCGCCCAGTTGGAAATTTCATACGAGCGAAAACCTGCCTTTTCCAATCGCTCCGCCGCCCATTCATACATATCCGCACCAGCGTCCGGGTCAGGAGCTTCCACCAATCCCCGTTCCAACCATTTCCCCAATGGAGTCCCATCCTCGATGGTTAAACCATAAAAGGAGATATGTTCCGGCTGCAAGGAGATTGCATATTCCACTGTGTTTTGCCACTGCCGCATGGTCTGCCCGGGTAATCCGAAGATGAGATCCAGACTGAGATGATCAAACCCTGCTGAGCGTGCCCAGGATACCGACTTGTTGACTGCATCCACATCATGGATCCGTCCGAGAAAAACCAGCTCTTCGGGGTTGGCAGACTGCATGCCAAAACTCAAGCGGTTAATCCCCATCCTTCGCATGCCATCCAATGATTCCAATGTGACTGTCCCCGGATTGGCTTCCGCACTGATTTCCGCACCCGGGAGTACCTGAAAAACATTTTGTATCGTGGTAAGGATTTTCTGAAATTGGCTCAGGGACAATACAGAGGGAGTACCTCCGCCAAAATAAATGGTGTGTACAGGCAGCCCATTCCCCCCAACCTGGACAATTTCTTTGCAAAGCGCATCCACATAGGCAGGCAGGAACGCTTCCATCCCTGCATAAGTGACAAAATCACAATAATGGCACCGTTTTTGGCAAAAGGGTATATGAATGTAAATGCTGTATAGTGGGTCCACCATAAATCGAAGGATATCACACCTGGCGGGTGCGTGCAAACCTGCTGCTCTTGACGAAAAAATCATTATGGTATAATACCGGAGCCGGGGAATTTGCCCCGGTCCTTTCAAAATTGCCTATGAGTACACCCAATACAACCTCCTCAAAAAAATGTCCCACCTGCGGTTCGCCGGTAAGTGAGAACGCCACCCGCTGCCTGGTTTGCGGTCGCACGCTCACTCCCACTCCAACCGCCAAAGCCGAGAAATCTTCCGGAGTCACAACCCCCCGGCTGCCGAGGCTTACCCTATCACTGCCGATTGCGATTGGTCTTGTCATCCTCCTCATCGCCATTGGAGCAGGTACTGTGTACGGTGTGTTAAGTGGAACCGGGCGGGTACTTGAACCTACCCAGACTCCCACGGTCACCATCACTCCCACGCTGACTTTAACCCCCACCGCAACCCTGACCAGCACACCCGTTCCCACAGCCACACCGGAGCCGCCCATCGAATATACCGTGAAAGCCAATGATTCCTGCATTACCATTGCTGTGGCATTTGATGTATCTGTGGCAAGCATTATTGTGGCAAACAATCTCGATGCTCAATGCACTACACTGCGGATCGGTCAGACCCTGCTGATTCCCCGACCCACACCAACGGTCACGCCTTTGCCCACGTCCACATTAGGTGCCGCGGAAGCAACGGAGGCTGCCTGCACAAAAATCAGCTACACGGTTACCTCCAACGACACCCTCAGTTCCATTGCCGCCAACTATGCCGTCCCGGTGTCTGCAATCAAGGAATACAATGGCATGACCAGCGACATCGTTTATGAAGGTCAAAACCTGGTCATTCCGCTTTGCCAGCGGCTCCCCACCCCCGGACCAACTCCCACGCCCACCCCACCCCCGCCCTACGCAGCTCCGAACCTGCTTCAACCTGCTGATGGCTCCGCATTCACAGGTGCCGATGAGGTTGTAGCCCTCCAGTGGGCAGCAGTTGGTACACTGCGCGAGAATGAAGCTTACGCTGTTACCATCGAAGATGTCACCAACGGCAACCGGAAACTGGTGGAATATGTGAACGACACCAAGTACACAGTCCCAACCAGTTTTCGACCCAACGACACCATCCCGCACATTCTGCGGTGGTATGTAGTCACTGTTCGGCAAATCGGTTCCAGCAAGGACGGTCAACCCATCTACGAACCCGCTGGTGCAATCAGTATTCCCAGGGTCTTCACCTGGTGGAGTTCCGCCAGTCCAACCCAGTCACCATAGGAATGTTGCAGTAAAATCAAAAACGCACCTGAAAATCAGGTGCGTTTTTTGAATCAGGTCAGTAATTACAGGCTGGATTGGAACTGTTTCCAGGCACCCACCCAGGGGGTGCCGATCCGCGAGCGCGGGGTAACTTTAACCGAAGAGAGCTTCCCGGCAACCTGTGTGACCAGTCCGGCGATCCTTGCCCAATCCTCCGCCAAAAGGGCTTGCTTCATCTGCTCGGCAAGCCTTCCCGCCCAATCCCATTCCATCCGAAAACGGTCCGCTTTAACCCAGTACCCGCGTTTCTCCCATGCCTGGACTGAAGTTTCAACGGTGCTTGAGATTTCCTGGAGAGCTAATACAATATAAGCAGCAGCATCATGGGCGGTTTCATTCGGTTCCGGTTGCATCATCAGTTCCCGTAATGCACCGATGATGCTTCGACTCAGCAGGTTGCGTTGTTTCCCGGCACTGTCTGGGTTAATCACTCGACTCATGCATATCTCCAAAACATGGTAATTGTTGTTGCAAAACCCCCACATTATAAACGATTATTGACGATCAAACCGCTTGCGCTTATAATTTCCACGCTTGGGGAAGTGCTGGAACTGGCAGACAGGCATGACTTAGGATCATGTGTCGAAAGGCGTGCGGGTTCAAGTCCCGCCTTCCCCACAGTAAAAAAAACACGAAACGAAGGATACTGCTTTGAAGATACAAACTGAAATTCTCCCCGATCATCACGCCAGGCTCACTGTTGAGGTGGAACCAGAGGTTTTTGAAGGTTACCAGCGCAGGGCGGCGCGGAAAATCTCCCGTGAAACCAAAATACCCGGGTTTCGTCCCGGCAAGGCACCATTTGACGTTATTGTGCGTATTGTTGGCTTGAAGACCATTGCCGAAGAAGCATTGGAACTGTGGGTGGATGATAATTACCCCAAAGTGCTGGATGAAGCCAAAGTGGAAGCCGGCGCTCCCGGAAAAGTCGCCGATATTCCCTCCTTTGACCCCCTGACCATTGTGTTCCTGGTTCCCCTCGAACCAACCGTAAAACTGGGAGACTATCAGGCAATCCGCTCCGAATATCAGCCGCCCGTGGTGACTGAAGAACAGGTCCAGGAAGTCCTTCACCGCATCCAGTTCAACATGGCTACCGCGGAACCCGTGGAAAATCGCCCCGCGGAAACTGGTGATCTTGTTTATTACGAGTTGAGTGGCACACTGACCCAACCTGGTGAGAGTGAGGCTCCGGATGTATATCCCAGACGGAATGTCCAATCCATCATTGGCGGCAGCTCGATGGATGCTGACGACTGGCCTTATGAAGGGTTCTCCGCCAACCTGGCTGGATTATCTCCTGATGACGAAAAATCAATCCTTCACACGTTCTCCCAGGAAGAACAGGATGAAGCCTTGCGCGGCAGGGAAGTGGAATTCAAGATCAAAGTCAGCAGCATTAAATCTCTCTCGCTGCCGGAAGTCAACGATGAACTGGCGCAATCTGCCGGGAATTTCGACAACCTGGAAGCACTGCTGGCTGATATTCGCAGCCGCCTCGAAAAATCCTCCGCCGAACAATATGATTCAGAATATTACGATGGGCTGCTTGACCGGCTGGTGGAAGAAGCAGAGATTGAATACCCGGATGAGATCCTGGACGAGGAAATTGAACACCTGCTGGAGCACCTGAAGGGTGATCTTGCCCAGCAGAACATGGATCTGGAAACCTACCTCAAACTCATCAACACCGACATGAATACCTTTATTGAGAATGAGGTCAAACCAGCTGCCCGAAACCGGATTTCACGGACCTTGGTGATGGAAGAATTGGGTCGCCAGGAAAAAATTAACTTATCCGATACAGACATGGATGCAGTTGCCAACGAAGCATCCTATGAATTGTATATGATGAATCAAGGCGCACCTGCCCGCCGCCCGGATCAAGAAACCATGCAGGCGGTCACCATCAGCGCAATGACCCGGGTTCGCAACCGCCGAATCTTGGAACGCTTGAAAGCAATTGCGAATAACGAAGTAATGGATGAGGCGGAAGAACTTTCCACAGAAGCTGCGGCTGAAGTAGAAGAGCAAACAGCACCATCCAGTGAACCTCAAAATGACGATTCATCGTCATCATGATGAATATCCTGAAGGAGAATGAAATGAACCTGCCTGACTTTAAATCAATCATCCCCATGGTTGTGGAATCCTCGGGGCGCGGTGAACGTGCATATGATATCTTCTCACTGCTGCTCAAGGAACGAATCGTATTCCTGGGTACCCCCATCGACGATCAAATTGCAAACCTGATTGTTGCCCAGTTGCTGTACCTCAGCCAGGAAGACCCGGAAAAGGGAATCCAGATGTACATCAACTCCCCCGGCGGGGTCATCTATGCCGGACTGGCAATTTATGACACCATGAAAATGATTCCCAACAAGATCAGCACAGTTGCCGTGGGTGTAACTGCATCTTTTGGAACTGTCCTGCTGGCGGCAGGAACCAAGGGACAGCGGTATGCCCTGCCCCATGCCACCATCCATATGCATCAACCCCTCGGTGGCGCCCAGGGACAGGCATCTGATATCGAGATCCAGGCGCGGGAAATCCTGCGGTTGAAAGCCCGCCTGAACGAAATTCTCTCGGAAGCCACCGGTCAATCGCTCTCTGAAATTGAGAAGGACACCGAACGTGACTTTTACCTGTCTGCCCAGGAAGCCGTGGAATACGGATTGGTGGACCAGGTCCTGACGCCTCCTCAAAAGTGAGGTTTTATATCAATAATGGAAATGAGCCGGACAGCCAGGCAGGCTTTCCGGCTCAATGATTTGAATTCGGATAACGGTTACTGTCCATGATTATCAAAAGCCTTATTCTCGATATGGATGGAGTCATCTGGAAGGATAATTCTCCCATCGGAGATCTTCCAGCAATCTTCCAGGAAATCCGCAGGAAGGGATTCAAATTCATCCTTGCCACCAACAATGCTGTGCGCACGCTTCCTGCATTCCAGGAAAAGCTGGCGGAACTGGGCGTGGAAATCCATCTCAATGAAATTGTAAATTCCGCCATGGCTGCTGCCGATTTGCTTAAGGAACGTTTCCCTTCCGGGGGTCCAGTGTATATCGTGGGAGAGGATGGTTTGATCAATGCCCTGGCTGTGGAGGGATTTTATCCCGCAGACGACCATGTTCTTGCTGTTGTTGCAGGTCTGGACAGAAAATTTACCTACGAAAAACTGAACCGGGCGAATTATCATATCCGCTGTGGAGCTCCTTTCATTGGAACCAACCCCGATCGAACATTCCCAATCCCCAATGGGTATGTTCCGGGTGCCGGGTCCATCCTGGCTGCCATTGAAGCAGCATCCGAAACATCCCCCACAATCGCCGGTAAACCCTCACCCGGTCTTTATCACCTGGCATTGAAACGGCTGGGGACTGCACCTGGAGAAACCCTGGCTGTTGGTGACAGGATCGAAACCGATATTGTCGGGGGGCAAAAGATGGGTTTGCGAACTGCCCTGGTGCTTTCCGGTGTTACCACACCAGAGATGGCGGAAGCGTATTCACCCGCGCCGGATATGATTGCCAACGACCTGGCTGAAGTTGTCAGCCGACTATGAACAAAAACTCTCTTCCACTCGTATATGATCAGTCTCAGCAGCAAGTCGCCGAGACCATGAAAGCAATCGGGCAGCCCGCTTACCGTGCGAAGCAGCTCTGGCAGGGAATCTATCAAAACCTCTGGTCAAATCCATCGGATTTCTCCAATTTTCCAGCAGGATTACGGGATCAAATTGGTTCGACATACAGGTTTGGGTCATTCACAATCGGTACCAGGCAGGTATCCAGGGATCAACAAACAGTAAAAACCTTGTTTCACCTGCCGGACGGAAAAGCTATTGAAGCAGTCCTGATGCGTTATGAACATCGCCAGACCCTTTGCATTTCCACCCAGGCTGGTTGTGCCATGAATTGTGTTTTTTGCGCCACCGGACAAATGGGGTTTAAACGCCATCTCACCAGCGGTGAGATTGTGGAACAGGTCTTATATTACGCCCGATTATTAAAGGAAGAAGGGAAAGAAGTAACCAACATTGTTATTATGGGAATGGGTGAACCATTTCATAATTACAATGCCACACTGGAAGCAATTGACCGCCTAAATGATCCGGATGGTTTCAATCTTGGTGCTCGTCGGTTCACAATATCCACGGTGGGATTGGTTCCGGCAATTCAAAGATTTTCAAACGAAAAACGCCAGGTCAACCTGGCAATCAGCCTTCATGCCGCCAATGATGACTTGCGGTCCAGCCTTCTACCCATCAACAAAACCTACCCGCTATCGGAATTAATCCCCGCCTGCCGCGAATATGTTGAGAAAACCGGTCGCAGAATTACATTTGAATGGGCTTTAATTAATGGTGTGAATGACCGCATTGAGGACGCCAGCCAGCTTGCCCGGTTGATCAGAGGAATCATTTGTCATGTGAATGTGATCTCCCTCAACCCCACCCGGGCATACCAGGGAGTTGGCAGCTCAGCAGAAAACGCCAGGGCTTTTTGCGATGAGTTAACCAAACATCACATCCCCTGCACCATCCGTTTGCGCAGGGGAATTGACATCCAGGCTGGCTGTGGACAGCTTGCCATAAAGGCTCCCCCGCCGCCCATGTTATAATTGAAAACCGCAAGGAAAAACCAAGAAAGAACAAGGAAATGGCTGATTTTTTTAACAAGTGGAAAGAAGGTCTGGCAAAATCCAGCAAGGCAGCGTTTGGACGATTGGCTTCCATGTTTGGTGCCACCCAGATCAGCGAGGATACCTGGGAGGAGATTGAAGCCATTCTCATACAGGCGGATATGGGAATTGAAACCACCCTGTCCGTCATCCAATCCTTGCGAAAACAGGTGAACCAGTTGGGCATCACCCGCACAGATGAATTGCAATCCTGCCTTCGCAGCGAGTTAATCCAGCGGCTGGACCCGGTTCCACCCATTCTTATTGACCAGAAACCTGCCGTTATCCTGGTGGTTGGTGTAAATGGCTCAGGAAAGACGACCACGATTGCAAAATTGGGAAAACGGTTTGCCTCCGAAGGCAGGAAGGTCATGCTGGCTGCCGCGGATACCTTCCGTGCTGCTGCCGTAGACCAACTGCAAATTTGGGGGGAACGACTGAACCTGCCTGTGATTGCCGGTCAACCTAATGGAGATCCCGGTGCGGTTGCCTACGATGCAGTTCAGGCAGCAATTTCCCGAAAAGTGGACCTGGTATTGGTGGATACAGCCGGGAGGTTGCACACCCGGTACAATTTGATGGAAGAATTGAAAAAGGTGCATCGGGTGGTTGGGAAAGCCCTTCCAGGTGCACCGCATGCTGTCTGGCTGGTGCTGGATGCAACCACCGGGCAAAACGCCCTTCACCAGGCGCGGGCATTTAAGGAAGCCGTGAAAATCAATGGAGTCATCCTTGCAAAACTGGATTCCTCTGCCCGCGGGGGGATGGCTTTTGCCATTCAGCGCGAACTGGGATTGCCCATATTGTTTGCAGGGCTGGGCGAAAAACCGGATGATTTGCAACCCTTCGACCGTGAAGCATTTGTGGATGGCATACTACAAAAGTAACAAGAGGAATTATGCAAGACTTGATTGATCGTCTCGACGCATGCAGGAACCTACTCCAAACACTCATGGTGCGTCTTTGACTTGCCAAAAATAAAAACCGAACTGCATGAAATACAGAAAAAATCAGAAGACCCTGATCTTTGGAATGATCGGGAAAACGCCCAGCGGGTGATGAAATCACTGGCAGACCTTCGCGAAGAAGTGGAAATCTGGGACAGGCTGCAGCAAAACATCCAGGACGCCTTGGAACTGGCGGAATTTGAAGATCCCGCCCTGCGGGCAGACTTGGAGAAAATTATTGATGAGATTGAATCTGAGTTATCGCGCCGTGAATTGAGCGTGATGCTTGCCGGTCCATACGATAAGGGAAACGCCATCCTGACCATAAACTCGGGGGCGGGTGGAGTTGATTCCCAGGACTGGGCAATGATGCTGGAACGAATGTATCTCCGCTGGGCGGAGCGCCACGCATTTGAAGTGGAAATTCTGGATCGCAATGAAGGCGATGAGGCTGGTATAAAAACCGTTACCATGTCTGTAAACGGACGGTATGCCTATGGATACCTGCGCGCCGAAAAAGGCGTCCATCGCCTGGTACGGCTATCCCCCTTTGATGCAGCCCACCGCCGCCACACTTCCTTTGCCCAGGTGCAGGTACTCCCCGAAATCGATGATGACAACACAATCGTAATCAATCCGGAAGATTTACGGATTGATGTATATCGCTCATCTGGGGCTGGTGGTCAGAATGTGCAAAAAAATTCAACCGCCATCCGCCTGCTCCACATTCCAACCGGAATTATTGTGACTTGCCAGAACGAACGCTCTCAAATGCAAAACCGGGAGAATGCCCTGCGGGTTCTCAGGTCACGGCTATACGAAATTGCCGAGGAAGAAAGACAAAAAGAACTGGCTGGATTGCGTGGAGAATATCAAAAAACTGAATGGGGCAGCCAGATACGCTCGTATGTTCTCCACCCTTACCAAATGGTGAAAGATCACAGGACAGAGTATGAAGTTGGCAATGCCCAGGGTGTACTGGAGGGCGACCTTGATGGCTTAATTGAAGCCTTCTTGAAATCCCCGGTTTCCCGGGTGTAAGCCGTCCTCAGTCCAGGATTCGGGCAAGTTCAACCAGGTTCAAATCCAAAGGTTTCTTCGTGGACGCCACAATATCCAGCGAAGTTGTTTTGATTTCGTTGCGAATTTGACCCACGAGGACACCATGCTCCCCGCGGCGCAAAGTTTCCACTGCTGCTGCGCCCAATTTGCTGGCAAGAATCCGGTCAAAAGCACCCGGATTCCCCCCGCGTTGCACATGTCCCAGAATAGTCATCCGCAAGTCAAAACCAAGCCGTTCCCGGTGGGTTTGGAAATACTCATCCAGCTTGGATGCATTGTATTTTGCACCTTCCGCCACCACAACAATTGCATGTTCCTTGCCCCGATCATAGGATTTCGCCAGGCGCGCGGCAATTTCTTCGGGATCAACATCCACTTCTGGAATGACCACATATTCGGCGCCACCTGCTATCCCTGCCATCAAAGCCAGATAACCACAATCCCTGCCCATTACTTCCACAAGAAATGCCCGCTGGTGGGAGGACGCTGTCGTTTTTAAGCGATCGATGGCTTCCAAGGCAATATTCAATGCTGTATCCACACCGATGGTGATGTCAGAACCAAACAAGTCATTGTCAATCGTGGATGCAACCCCCACAACCGGAAATCCCTGTTTGCTTAATGCATGGGAACCGGCTTGGGATCCATTCCCGCCAATGACCACCAATCCATCAATTCCCATCTGGTTCAGGTTTCGAATCGCTTTCCGCTGCCCGGCTTCCGTTTTGAACTCCAACGACCGGGCGCTGCCAAGGATGGTTCCACCCCGCTGGATGATTCCTCCCACTTCCCGGGTTCCCAAAAGGGCAATTTTCCCATTAATTAATCCCTCATACCCCAGGGAAACACCATACACTTCCATTCCATAATGAACTCCCGTTCGCACAACTGCCCGGATGGCGGCATTCATACCTGGTGCATCCCCACCACTTGTCAGGACTGCAATACGTTTCATAAATAACACCTCTTTCAAACAATACCAGCCGCCTATTCTATCACGAATCAGGAATTATGACACTCGTGAGGTGAAGAGTAGCCAAATAGCAGTATTCAAGCAGTTACCCCTCTGTTAGAATTCTGGTGTATCATTCTCATTCCAATATGATCAATGAGCTTCAATAAGGGATATCACATGACCGATTTTCGAATACGAAAACACCCCATCCTGCCCATCCCGCAGAGGAAAAGCATTACATTCTATTGGCAGGGAACTGCCCTGGAGGCGCAGGAAGGCGAAACCATTTCGGCTGCATTATTTGCAAATGGTATCCGGACGTTTGGTCACCATCCCCATGATGGTGCCCCCCAGGGTATTTTTTGCGCCAATGGACAATGTGCCCAATGCATGGTCATTGCAGATGGGAGACCTGTTAAATCCTGCATGGAACTGGTAAAACCCGATATGCAGGTGATGCCGCTGAATGGTCTCCCGGTACTTCCGGATGTCAACGAACCGATTGAAATGAAACCCATTCCCCAGTTGGACGTGCCCGTCCTCATCATCGGCGGAGGACCTGCCGGATTATCAGCGGCAATTGAATTGGGCAAACTTGGCATCCACGCCGTCCTGCTGGACGACAAACACCGGCTTGGCGGAAAACTGGTTCTGCAAACACATCGTTTTTTTGGTTCCACCAATGCTGTATTTGCGGGAACAAGAGGCATTGACATTGCCACCCGTCTGGAAAAGGAAGTTCGGAAATACCCCTCCATTGATGTCTGGACTCAGAGCACAGCATTGGCTGTTTTCAGCGACCAACGGGTTGGGGTTCTTAAAAACGGCGAGGATTATATCCTGGTCAAGCCGCAGACTTTATTGGTTGCATGTGGAGCGCGGGAAAAATTCCTGACATTCAAAGGAAACACGCTGCCCGGGGTCTACGGCGCTGGTGCATTCCAAACACTGGTAAATCGCGATCTGGTCCGCCCAGCGGAAAAATTATTTATCGTTGGCGGCGGTAACGTCGGCTTGATTGCTGCTTACCACGCCTTACAGGCAGGCATCGGGGTGGTTGGATTGGTGGAAGCCCTCCCCGAATGCGGTGGTTACAAGGTACACAAGGATAAAATTGTCCGGATGGGTGTACCCATCTATACATCCCATACCGTGCTATCTGCCAACGGAACCGACCGCGTGGAAAGTGTGACAATTGCCAAGGTCGATTCCAATTTCAAGCCCATACCTGGAACGGAACGATCCTTTGAATGTGACAGTCTCCTGATTGCCGTAGGTCTGGATCCGGTCAATGAATTTTATTTGAAAGCAAAAGAGTTTGGGATGACAGCCCTGGTTGCCGGAGATGCTGAAGAAATTGCAGAGGCATCGGCAGCAATTTTCTCGGGAAAAATTAAAGGCTTGGAAACTGCCCGGTCATTGGGTTATGAGATTGGCGAAATCCCCGCCAGTTGGTACCGTACCGGGGAAATTCTAAAATCCAAGCCCGGTAAGGTGACCAGCGAACAGCTTCCGGAAGTGCGTACCGGGGTTGTTCCTGTCATCCACTGCGTCCAGGAAATTCCTTGCGATCCCTGTTCCGCCCTCTGTCCACACGGCTTGATTGACATTAACAATCGCGACATTCGCTCCATCCCGCAGTTTATCGGAAACAGCTACTGTTGTGAAGTCTGCGAGCGCTGCGTGGCGGGTTGCCCGGGGTTAGCCATCACGCTTGTGGACTACCGCTCCAATCCCGAAAAACCATTGGTATCCATTCCATACGAATTCACCCGTGAAACCATTAAAGCCACCGATGTAGTAACAGTCTTGGATACTGAAGGCGAACCACTGGGAGACCTTGAGGTCTATTCCATTCACAGCATTCCCAGCAGCGACCGTACGCTCGTAGTACAGGTGGAAGCCCCAATAGATATCGCCAATCGGATTGCCGGAATCCGGATCCAGGAAACGACCATCACCCAACCCATGGACGAGTATGTGGATCATGTTACAGATGATGTTATCGTCTGCCGCTGCGAGCGGGTGACAGCAGGTCAAATCCGCTCCTTGATTCGCCAGGGATACCGGGATATCAACGAAATCAAGACAGTCACCCGCGCAGGAATGGGGGCTTGCGGTGGTAAAACCTGCACATCCATCATTCACCGCCTCTTCCGCGAGGAAGGTATCCCTGTGGATGAGATTGTCGAATCCACCAAACGCCCCATCTTTGTGGAAGTTCCACTTTCCGCCTTTGCCGGTGAAGACAGGAAGGAATCCTGAAATGACATCCAATACCCATTACGATGTAATCATCATTGGAGCCGGATCTGTGGGTACTCCCACTGCCCTATATTTAGCCAGGGCAGGCTACCAGGTTTTGGTGCTGGACTTTGGCGCCAGCGTAGGACAGGGATCCAATAAAAAAGCAATTGGCGGCATTCGCGCCACCCACTCCGATCCTGCCAAGGTTCGCCTTTGCCAGCGAAGCATCGAAATATTCTCGACCTGGAAGGAAACTTATGGAGATGATATTGAGTGGTACCAGGGCGGGTACTGTTTTGTAGCTTATCGTGACCGCGAAGAAAAAATCCTGAAAGATTTGTGCGAGAAGCAGCGCAAAGATTATCATCTCAACATTAACTGGTATGACTCCCCCGACCTGCTAAAAATGATACCCGACCTCAATCCAAATGGTCTGATTGGGGGAACTTTTTCTCCGGAAGACGGCAGCATCTCCCCGCTGCTGGCGGTTCATTCCTTCTACACAAACGCACACCAGGCTGGCGCAAAATTTCAATTCCATGAACCTGTCAAAAGCCTGATTATTGAGAATGGAAAAGTGATTGGTGTAACCACACCCCAGGGAACCTATTATGCAGATATCATCATCAATGCTGGCGGTCCGTGGTCGCGTGAAGTAGGCGCGATGGGTGGTGTCAATATCGAAGTCCATCCTGATTCTCATGAAGCAGCCATTACCGAGGGAGTGGCACACTTCCTGGATCCCATGATTGTGGATATTCGCCCGGCGGAGGGTTCCTCCAATTTCTATTTTTATCAACACCTGACCGGACAGATCATCTTCTGCATCACACCAAATCCGCCGGCATGGGGAATGGATCAACGAGAAACCAGCAACTTTCTTCCCATGGTAACCAGGCGTATGCTGGAAGTAATGCCAAAGCTGAAGAATATTCGGGTTCGCCGCACTTGGCGCGGTTTGTATCCCATGACACCGGACGGTTTCCCAATTATAGGATGGGCAAGGGAAGTGGATAACTTCCTGCAGGTAACCGGCATGTGTGGTCAGGGATTAATGCTGGGACCGGGTACAGCAGAACTGGTGGTCAGGATCGTACAAGGAAATACAACACCAGAAGACGAGGAAATCCTCTCGATCACATCGCCCTACCGGGATTTTGGTGGGCAGGAAATGTTAAAGTAACCTTGATCAAAGGCTTCATCTTTGATTTTGACGGACTGATCCTGGATACAGAGTTGCCAATCTATGCAGCCTGGCAGGATATTTACCGGGAATATCAGCAACACTTGCCATTGGAAACATGGGTGCAGTGTGTAGGTTCATCTTATCAAGCTTTCGATCCTGCTGAACACCTGCAATCTCTTATCCGCAGGAATTTGGATCGCCAAGCATTACACCAACGTGCTGAGGAGATTTCCAACCAAATCATTGACCAAACCGGTCCCCTGCCCGGAGTTAAAGAATTCTTGCAATCATGCCGCCAGTTCAATTTTCGGCTGGCGATTGCATCCAGTTCGGATTCCAGGTGGGTGAACAGGCACCTTGAGCGGCTGGAGCTAAAACAATATTTTGATTGCATATTGACTTGTGAAACCGTCAAACATGTCAAACCCGCCCCGGATTTGTTCATCATGGCACTCCACCACCTCTCCCTGCAGCCGGAGGAAACGGTCATTTTTGAGGATTCACAGAATGGGATACTTGCCGGTGTTCGGGCTGGCATCCGGGTTGTTGCTGTACCCAATGATATCACCCGGCACCTGGACTTAAGCCGGGCATCCTGGATCATCCCATCCTTCCATGGAATTTCCCCCCTGGATGTCCTGGCTCATTTTGATGGACACAGCTAAATACCCATGATGACCCCGTGCAGGATGTTACGAAAATCATCCACAGACTCCGTGGTCATGAGCCGTCTGATCAGGATTGGCTCGATCGAAAAATAACGCAAATAATTCTTTGCAAATTTTCGCAACAGGATTAACCCGCGCGGGATACCGTAGAACTCAAGGTTTAACTCCAATTGTTGCAAGATCAGCGACTCAACCTCCCAGGGAAGTACCTGATCCCGTTCTCTTTGACAGAAAATCCAGGGGTTGAAGATGGCAGCCCTCCCGATCATAACACCCTGGCAGCCGGTATGGATTTTCATGTTGCGAATATCTGCAACTTTCTGAACATCCCCATTCCCAATGACCGGAATGGTCACTGCCTGCCTGACCTCGGCAATTGCATCCCAATTTGCCTTGCCCTGGTATGCCTGCTGACGCGTTCTGCCATGAACAATCAGTGCTGACGCTCCACTATCTTCCAGTAATTGAGCCAACTCAATATGTGTGTTCGGTTCCCCATGTCCCCAGCCAATTCGCATCTTCGCTGTCACTGGAAGGGAAAATGCCTGCCGGAACAAGTGGAAAATCTTGCGAATCTTCTCAGGCTCGCGTAATAATCCAGCACCTGCTCCCCGTCCTGCAACCGTCCTGGCTGGACATCCAAGATTAATATCAAAGCCGTCTGGTTGTAACGGGAGTAATCGTTGAGCTGCTTCCAGCAATCGTTCCGGCTGGTTATCCAGCAACTGAAAAAAAACCGGTCTTTCCCATTCCTGATAAGCCGCCCGCAAAGGAATGGAATGATGTTGACTGATTACATCTACTGCATTGAGAAACTCGGTATAACTCGCCGCTGATCCCAGCTTACGCGCAAGACTGCGGAAGGGCATATCAGTATATCCATCCATGGGAGCCAGGAGAACGTCTCCATAAATTGGAATAGAGCCTATTTTAAACGCAGGAATGGTTTGACCATTTATCATGGATCAAGCCAATCCCCGCACCCGCGCATGGGGATCGCGGACAAAAGCCAGGATGATCCCGGCAGTTGCCAGACTGAGAATGGCGCTGACCAAAAAAGTTAATTGGTAACCGCCAAAATCTGCCAGCCACCCACCAACAATTGGCGCCAAAATAGTGGCTGGTGCAATCATTGTGTTCGAAAGCCCTACATATGCCGGTCGATCTTCTTCCTCACCATAATCGAGAGTCATCGCCATTCCAATTGTCCAATAGCTGACGTTGGCAATCCCCTGCAGGACCACAACCGGAAAAAACCAACTCCCGCTAGGAGCCTGCCAGGCAAGCATTGATCCCAACCCAGCAGCAACTGCGCCCATGACAAGAATGCCATTCCGTTTCCAACGATCTGCAAGCCAGCCAAGCAGTGGATTGGCAATCACTGCCGTAATCAACAAAACACTCGTCAGGATCCCGGCAGCCGCTTCGCCAAATCCCAGGTTTCGAACTGCGTACACCATATAGAATGCAGACGACATAGTGCCAAATTGATACAACATACGGTAAAAGAGAAACCAGGCAAAAGATGGTTCCTTGTGCAAGCTGATGCGAATCATCTCCATGAACGGAGGCGGAGTAGCCAACCCGGATTCATCGCCCTCTGCCGGCTCTTTGGTCAGGCTGAGAAAAATCCAGGAGATAACCATTAGGAATGTGGTGATGGAAAATAAAATCGTAAAGTCGAGTGGGGAATCAAAGCGTTCCAGGATAACACCGGCGGCGGCAGCACCAACACTGGATAGCAGGTTGGCTGCAGATGACTGAACACCAAAGAATCTACCCCGATACTTCCCCGGAATCACCCTGCTCATCAGGATCTGCCAGATGTTTGCAGTAAAACCTCCCCCCAGTCCCTGCCAGACCAGCAGGATAAAGGTGACAATCAAGGTCAAATTTTTGTGATTTGGAAATAGAAACCAGGCAACCAGCGCCAGGAACAGGAACGGAATCCTTTCCTGGGTGGTCAGGAAAAGCATTCTGCCTTTTAAACGTCGCAGGCTGGCAATCCACCGGGCTGTGAACAGCTGCGGTAATTGCCAGCCTACGTTGTGTATTGCCGGAACCAGCCCAATCAGAATGGCTGATTCAGTCAGGTTTGAAATAAATAAGGGAAGTATGGTGCCAAATGACGTAAATCCAAGGGCAAAACCAAAAAAACTGCCGTCTCCTACATTGACAATAAAGTTATGTAAAAGATCTTTTCTGGCTTTGGATGCGTTCAATCTTCGGAATCATCCTCGTCATCCAGCCACAGATCATCTTCCTCCTCTTCTTCCTCCAGTTCCTCCCATTCTTCTTCCGCTTCTTCTTCATCCCAGTCATCTTCTGGGATGATTTCTGCGGTTGGAGCGTAAGTTAAACAACCCTGGTCGGGATCCATCTCCACCAGAGCAGCAGAGCAATAACCTTCGTCCAGAAAACCGCAATCAATATATCGACATCGAATTTTGGGCATGCTCATCCTCCCATTTTTGGAATGTAGCTAATTTCCGTGTGCGGCTCAAATTGACCATTAGTCTTGAATGGGAGCGATTTTACACCATGATTCCAGATTGGTAAAGCTTATTCCCATGATTGATTATCCGGGTTTAACCCGATGAGCTTCCATCACATTGGGAATATTTTCCAGGCGGACTAGCACCCGGCTCAACTGGGCAATGTCCTTAATGTCCACCTGCATGTGGAAATTCACCAGGTTGTGCGAGGTGTTCATCTTGATATCCCGCAAGTTGATTCCCTCAGAATCCAGGATGGCTGACAGGTCAGCCATCATTCCCATCCTGTCATATGCCTTGATTTGGATTTCCACGGAATAAGTCCGTTCCGGTTCCCCCCATGAAACCTGGATTATTCGATCCGGATTGCGCTCGCGCAGGCTTTGTGCGTTGGGGCAATCATTGCGATGGATCGTTGCGCCCCGACCGCGGGTAATATAACCAATAATAGGATCACCGGGTGCCGGGGTGCAGCACTGGGCAATGTTGGTCAACAGCCCTTTCATGCCCGTCACGGTTATCCCCGTCATTTTATCGGTTGAAATGGGTAATGGCTTGGGAACAAGGGTATCGTCAATCTCCGGTGCCAACTCGCTGATTTGCGAGATCACCCGCCCCATCGACAGGTTTCCACAACCGATGCCAATGTAAAAATCATCCACCGAACGGTAGTCAAGCAGCCTTGCCAAACGTTCTGCGTCAAACGGCATCAGGTCCAGCCGCCGGAGTTCGCGCTCCAGCATGGCTTTCCCCTGCTGTAAATTATGTTCCCGGTCCTGGTGAATGAACCAGGCACGGATTTTTGCCCTTGCCCTGGAAGTGTGAACCAACCCAAGATTGGTGTTCAACCAGTCCCGGCTGGGACCACCCTGCCTGGAGGTGAGAATTTCGACCTGGTCGCCGGTTTGTAGATGATAGTCCAAGCTGACCAGTTTCCCGTTGATCCTTGCCCCCCGGCAGCGATGACCAATTTCTGTATGGACATGGTAGGCAAAATCGATCGGCGTTGAGCCAGCCGGTAGATCAATGATATCGCCCCGTGGAGTAAACACGTAGACCCGGTTTTGGAAAATATCACCCCGCATCCCGTCAGATACATTCTGTGTATCCGCAAGCTCCTGCCGCCATTCCATCAATCGCCGGATCCAATTCACCCGCTGGTCGTAAACCGTGTCACCCCTGCCATGCTCCTTGTATTTCCAGTGTGCCGCAATTCCAAACTCTGCATTTTCATTCATTGCATGGGTCCGAATTTGCACTTCCAGCGGTTTATTATCATCGTAAATAACCGCCGTATGCAGGGATTGATAGTTATTTTCCTTGGGCAGGGCAATATAATCATCAAACTCGTTGGGAATGGGTCGCCAATGATTGTGGATGATCCCCAGTACCATGTAACAGGTCGACACATCCGCAACCAATACCCGCACACCACGCAGATCGCGCACCATTTCGAAAGGTTTGCCCTTGTCAACCATTTTTCGGTAAATGGAATAGATATGCTTGGGTCTGCCAGTTATTTGTGCCGTAATCCCTGCTTCATTTAATAACTTATGTAACTTGTGGATGATGGCAACAATCTGTCTTTCCCTGTCCTCGCGCTTTTCCGCCAGTTTTTCAGAGATTTCCCGGTACTTCTCCGGATTTAAATATCGGAAGGATAAATCCTCCAGTTCCCACTTAATCTGCCAGATTCCCAGCCGGTTTGCAAGGGGTGCAAATATGTCGAGTGTCTGTTGCGCAAATGGCACCCATTCTGCCTCTGGAAAGGATCCAAGTGTGCGCATATTATGCAGCCGGTCCGCAAGCTTCACAACCACCACACGGACGTCCTCGCCCATGGCGAGAAACATCTTGCGAAGTCCTTCATTGGTGGTTTCGTGTCGCCGAATCTGGACGCGCGTGCCATCCAGAGGAGCATTTCCGAGGGATTCCCGGTCCGAAGCAGCCTCGCCGCTTTCCAGGAATATTTCCGCCCGGGAAATCATGGGTAAATTGGAAAGGTTTAATACTCCTTCAATAATTCCGGCTGCCTCCTCACCAAACTCCCTCCGGATATCCTGGATGGAAAACCCGGGACAATGGGGAAGATCATGCAGCAAACCACCTACCACCATAACCGGTGTCACGTTTAATTCCATCAGGATCGTTGCAACCGCTGTGCAGTGGTTAAGAAAGCTCTCGCCCGAGGTGCGTTGCTGCCCGGCATATGCCTTTTCCGCATAGGCATAAGCCTTTTGAATCCACTCCCGGTCGATGGGAGTAAATTGATCCTGAAGCATGGACTTTAACCGGTCAATGATCACCAGCTTACCTTAACCAAACAATTCAGGGCAAGTATAATCGGTTTAAATCAAACCGGGCAAGGGAGCTGCAATAGAATTTTTCCGAGGACCAACAGGCGCTTACACAATTTTCCAGTTACAGTGTACAATGGCTGCAAATTCCATGCCGGAAATCAAATGATTACTTTACTGACAGACTTTGGGTGGAAGGATGGTTATCCCGGAATTATGAAAGGGGTAATCTCATCCATCCACCCTCAGGCACAGATTGTTGATATCTCCCATGAAATCCCACCGCAGCACGTGCTGGAGGGGGCACTGACGATCGGTCGGGCTTATCCATATTTCCCTGCAGATACCATTCATGTGATGGTTGTGGATCCCGGTGTGGGAACCAGCCGCCGCCCCATCGCAGCGCGGATTGGACAATATTACTACGTCTGCCCGGATAACGGACTGATAACGATCCCTTATCAGAGTGCAGGTATGCATCAGGAACAGGTTGAAATCGTGCATTTGAATCAACCGCAATTTTGGCTGCCCAACCCGTCCACAACATTCCACGGAAGAGATATATTCTCACCGGTTGCCGCCCACCTGGCATTGGGAATTCCACTTGAGGAATTGGGGATTCCCGTACACGATCCGATCCTGCTGGACATTCCCCAACCCACCCGGCAAAACCAGGCATGGCATGCACAGATCATCCATATTGATCGTTTTGGGAATCTTGGAATCAATCTCTCGCGTACCCAAATCCTCTCATCACGGGTTCGCATTACCATCAAGGATCACATAATTACAGACATATCCCCAACATTTGGCTCCCATCCCCCCGGCAGCCTGGTTGCCATCTGGGATAGCTCCGGGTACCTGAGCCTGTGCATTGTCAATGGCAGTGCCAAAGAAATCCTTTCTGTTGGATTACTGGACCCGGTTCTGGTTGAAGAACAATAAGCATAGTGGATGGATAACCTGTCAATTGCCTGACAATTATCGTCATTTCTGTATTGATAAGCCCAATCCACAACCAAGTGGAAGTACAATAAACACGCAATCATTCTCATCCTGGAGGATTCCTTGATTAAACAAATCACAAATCGGCTAGTTGAAAATGTACAGAAAGTAATCGTGGGAAAAGAAGATGTCATCCAACGCGTCCTGGTTGCCGTGTTATGCGAGGGGCACATTCTTTTAGAGGATGTGCCTGGTACAGGAAAAACGACCTTGGCGCGGGCTCTTGCAGCATCCATTGGCTGCACCTTCCGCCGTATCCAGTTCACCCCCGACCTGCTTCCATCAGACGTGACCGGGTTAAGCTGGTTTAACCAAAAAAAGCAGGAATTTGAATTCCGCCCGGGTCCAATTATTTCACAAATTGTCCTGGCGGATGAAATCAACCGCGCCACCCCTAGGACACAGTCAGCATTGCTGGAAGCCATGCAGGAACGCCAGGTAACCATTGACGGTGTGACACACCTCCTCCCCCGGCCCTTCCTTGTCATGGCTACCCAGAACCCAATTGAACTGGAGGGCACTTTTCCACTGCCCGAAGCACAGGTTGACCGGTTTATGCTGAAAATACAAATCGGTTATCCCAGCCAGGCAGAAGAAAACCAGATTCTCCGCAGGTTCCGTGCTGCGGATCCACTGTCCGAACTTCAACAGGTGGCAACCCCGGAGGAAATCATCGCTGCCCAAAAAGAACGCCAGGATATCCGGGTGGAAGAAACCATCCAGGATTACATTGTTCGGATTGGACGTGCCACCCGCGAAAATGTCGACATCCAGCTTGGCGCCAGCCCTCGCGCCACCTTGAGCCTGTTCCAGGCAAGCCAGGCGTGGGCAGCCATCCAGGGACGGGATTATGTCCTGCCGGATGATGTGAAATCCATGGCTCCTCACGTATTCAGTCATCGATTAATCATCTCTCCCCAGGCACAACTCCGCGGGCGTAACTCGCTTGAATTAATTGAAGATATTGTTTCCGCTGTTCCAGTCCCCGTGGAATCTTAATGCGTCCCATCTACTGGCTGGTGGTCATCATTATCCTCCTGGTTGCAGGCGCAATTCTCCACCTGCCCTGGTTGAGCTATTTTGCCTCCGCCGCCGGAGTCATTTTTGCAATATCCTACTTTTGGCGAAAATTTTCGCTTAATAAGGTCCAGTACCAACGGAAGTTTGTGTATCACCGGGGGTTTCCTGGAGAAACCACCCCGGCGAAAATCACGGTTGAGAATCGCAAACTGCTTCCCGTTTCCTGGTTAACTACCCGCGATTCATGGTCTGCTGGTGCACCTCCGCTTGCCGAAGGACAGATTGCACCTTCCCACCTGCCTGATCGAATTCAATTTATTAATTCTTACAGCCTGCGATGGAACCAAAGGGTTACAAGGGCAACCACCATCCAGTTTAAGAAACGCGGCATTCACACGCTTGGTCCAGTTGTACTGGAATCGGGTGACCTGTTTGGCTTTGAGGAATCTTCAAAAACAGTGGAACTGCCAAATACCCTCACTGTTTACCCGGAAATCATTCCCCTTTCTGAATTGGGTTTGGATGCTGACGATCCCTTCGGTGACCGGAAGGCTCGCCGGAGGTTGTTTGAAGATCCCAACCGGATGATGGGAGTCCGCCAGTATGGTCCAGAGGATGAATTCCGCCGCATCCACTGGCCAGCCACAGCCCGGACCGGAACCTTGCAAGTGAAAATCTACCAGCCAGTAACATCACAGGTAATGCAGGTTTGTTTAAATATGGCAACCGGTCTTCATTCGTGGGAAGGGGTGGTTCCAGAAACCGTTGAGCAATTAATCAAGGTGGCTGCCACCATTGTTTATCATGGCGTGGAGGCGGGATATGCCGTTGGATTAATATCCAACGGATCACTGGCTCAGTCGGACCAGACCTTCCATTTACAGCCCGGGAGATCACGGGACCAGCTGGGAAACTTATTAACCATGCTGGCTGGCTTAAGCTCATTTACCCTTGCACCGTTTGATTCCTTCCTGCTTCGCTCGCTGCCCAAAATCCCGATGGGAGCCACCATGGTCATCATATCCGCCATCACCACCCCCGAATTGGTGGAAACGATTCACCACATCCGGCGGTATCGTCAGCATACAACTTTAATCTCCCTGGATGCTACTCCTCCGCCGCCCATCCAGGGCGTCAAGATTGTGCACCATCCGTTTATTCCATAAGCCCGACCATGACCCACACCAATACCAAGCCCAAAGTCCAAAACCTCGACATTCTGGCATGGGAAGAAATTTGCCGGATGTCGAGCCTGGCAATGCTTACTGTGACTGCCACTGCCTGGTATATCTACATAACGAAGCCTGTGGGTGGGGATCTGCTTGCCTTTGTGGTGTTTCCAGTCCTTGCTTTTCTTAATCATGGATGGATCCGATTTTTAAACCTGGTGCGCTTCAAACATTCCATTCGCCGCTGGTTGATGGCGGTCTGGATCGCCTTCTGGTTGGTTATCACGCTCCAGGTCCTGGTGCAACCCGACCAGGCATTTCACCCACTGGAAAGATTGTTTTCACCGGTTACCTGCCTGTTTTCCCAGGAAGGCAACCTTGATCCCTTCTGGCACGCGGTAATAATCTTGTTCCTGCTTTGGGCAACAATAACGGTCTCGCGTCTGTCCGTGGACAGCGGTACGGTAATGCGGCAATTGGAGTTCTGCCTGGTTGCCCTTCTGGGTTTGGGGCTGATCCAAATTGAACCCTCCATCCAGTCGATTATCATTCCTCTCTACCTGGCACTCCTCTTTGGCTTGATTGCCGTCAGCACCGCAAGGATCACCGGAGTTGCGGAGGAACGCGGCGGCAGGTTGCCTGCATTGAGCTGGCAGTGGGGTGCCAGCATTTTTCTGGCTGCCTTGGGCACAGTCCTCCTGGGCCTGGGTGTGGGCTGGATTTTTGACCACCAATTGGGGAATATCCTCGTTGGTTTGGCATTGGCACTGCTGATTTTGCTGATTATTGTTGCCGGGATCGTTGTCCTGCCATTTTTATTAATCATCAGCGGTTTCGTCACCAATCTGAGGGGGGAGTTCCAGAAAGCACTGGAAAGCGTTCAATTAATTGCCCAGGAACCGGGAGATGCGATCCTGGACGTGGTGCCAGCCACAATAAGAACCCCGGGGTTTATCGAAACTGTTCGCCCCTATTTCTTGATCGGTCTGCTTGTTCTTGGATTAATCTTTATCCTTTACCGCGCTGGATTATTGGACTGGATCCTTCCCCACCGATCCGGTGAAATTGGGGAGGGATTGGGTGGAACAAAAGGAAAAGCTCAAGCGCGGGATGACCTGGAACGAAAACGCAGGCGAGCCCGCCCCGGACAATTGCTTGCTGCAGCCCGTATCCGGCAGGTTTACTTCCAATTGCTGAAAACAGCCGACAACCTGGGCAAACCGCGTCCACCAGCCATAACACCGCTTGAATTTTTACCAACCCTGGAAGGATTATTCCCTTCCCGGGCGGAAGACCTGATGGAAATTACCCAGGCATATACGAAAATCCGTTACGGAATGTACCCCGAATCAACTGATGAAGTGGATGCCGTGGAACGAGCCTGGAAATCAATTCAACAGGAAGCCCGGAAATTAATGGTCGCAAAAAGAAAGACCCGGCAACCGGCAAAATAAACCATTGAACAGGACATTCCTGTCACTTGTGTGTTTAGAAAATGGGGAACCAGCGAACCAGCGTATCCCCCAGGTATGCAAACGCCAACATTTTCAGGATTTTTCCAGCGGCGCACCATATCAGGAACCTTGCCAATGGTAATTTCATCATCCCTGCAATAATTCCAGCTGCGTCGAACAGCGGGTTGGGAATCAGCGCCAGGAAAAAAATAGCAAAATCACCATATTTCTTTATCCAACCCGATACCTTCTCGTAAATATCCATGCGCTCCACAACTGCCTGACCGCTGAAACCCGCCAGGTAGCCGGACAGCTCCCCTACAGTGGAACCCAGACCTGCCGCCAACGCCACACCCGCCGGGTGAAAAACAGTTCCCATCAGGGATGTAATAATTACCATGGGCATCGGAAGAAACAGGGAGGCATTCAGCACCAATGCCATCAGGAAAATCCCTGGATATCCCAATATCTTTAACGATTCGATTTTGTCTGCATTGAAAAGGATAAATACAGAAAGCCCAATTACAAGCACCAGTGCCAGGATGCGGAGAATGTTGAGAACGCGTGGTTTCTGCAGCCAGGCTTTAATAACCCGCCACTTCTCACCAATCTTCTGATAAAGATTGGAGTAGGTCAACGAACCATTGTCCCTTCGTTGGCATCATCTCCCAGCAGTGCTTCAATTCGAGCAATTACCATATCCAGCGCAACAGTGTTCAATCCCCCCTCCGGAATGATTATGTCCGCATACCGCTTGGATGGTTCCACAAACTCCAGGTGCATCGGGCGGACTGTTGTCAAATATTGGTGAATCACCGATTGTGTGGACCTGCCGCGTTCAGTGATATCCCGTTCCAACCGGCGAATGAAGCGGATATCCGCATCTGTGTCCACAAAGATTTTAACGTCAAACAATTTCCGTAATTCCGGCAGGGCATAAATCAGGATTCCCTCAACGATGATGATTCGCTGTGGTTCAATGTGAATGGTTGCCTGCGTTCGACTGTGAGTGGTAAAGTCATAAACCGGCAATTCAATGGGCTGCCAGTTCCTCAAGGCTTCAATATGCTGAACCAGTAATTCAGTTTCCAGTGAATCCGGATGATCAAAGTTGACATCTGCTCGTTGATTTGGCGGCAAGCCTGTTAATTCCCGATAATAAGCGTCATGAGGAAGATAGACAATGCGGTGAGCACCAACCCTGTTTAATACAACATTGGCAACCGTGGTTTTACCCGACCCCGAACCACCTGCAATACCAATCACAATGGGTGACTTGTTTCTTTGCATGGCACGATTATAGCATAAGGGATGTTACAGAGGATGTAAGACAGGCTATCCGTATGAGACAGCCTGATCATAATAAAGGAGCCACCGA
>ERZ1649853.32-NODE-32-length-58750-cov-9.250089_pt1 | contig 58750 bp, 48 predicted proteins | sample MGYA00575353_ERZ1649853 | MGnify/ENA primary metagenome ERZ1649853 (study PRJEB40853, sample SAMN11349654) | freshwater sediment metagenome | isolation source: river sediment | host: Sediment | place: India: Okhla Barrage, New Delhi | collected 2017-02-21 ...
CAGCGACGATGACGTCGCCCGCATGGTAGTAGTTCATGTTGGAAATATCCAGGGATGGAGGAACAACAAGCCATCTAGATGGATCAGGCGATGGTGCGGATATTCCCTCAATATCCACTGTGAAGTCGAAATACTGATCGCCAGCATCCATCGCAGGATATGCCGGGAAGGAGAACGTAGCCGTTGAGCTGTAGGCGCCACTTGTTCCTGTTATCATGTACGAACCAACGAACAGGGAGTTGCTGGCTTGACCGCCAGAAACCAAGTCCGTCAAGAAAGGCATGACGGCAAGTCCATCATCCTTTGTAACGCCGAATGTGGAAGGGGTCTCTCCGAGGTAGTTCAGTATCTCATCCGGAGGCAGTGACTGTATTCCATCCCATCCGAAGTAGAACATGGGCTGCCCGCCATATGAAGACGAACCCGTGAGCACCGCTGACACTGATGCATCCTGGATGGGAACACCATATTCGTCTCCCACCGTCACATTGAGCCATCTATATATGTAGGCCTCTGGCCCTATTGAGATTACAATTGACATGCTGTCGAAGACAACATGCGCACTCGCTGCATTGTTAATGAAGCTCACGTCGAGAGATGCCAGAGTAGTCGTGGAGGTAATGCCGGCAGCGCGCAAATCGTAGTTGGCGTCGACAAAGGATGTATCTCCTGCAGCAGGCGTTATCCCTGTGCTCGCCCAAGATCCGCCCTCGTTGGTGCTCCACATGACACTGTTCGAACCATCATATCCGGCATCAACTCTGTATCGCAGGAGCAGTGAGGCGCCATCCACAGTCAGGCCCGGTGTGCCAGCAGAGAATGAGTCGATCCACATTGTAAGACCTGGAGCAGCGTGATATGTGAGGCCATCTCCACTTTCGTAAAGATAGGCGATAGACTGTCCCACTGTCGTATCACCTGCATCAACAGCCACTGGTGCAGCGATGTAGCTCTCTCCTTCTGCGACAATGGCCGGTGCTCTTTCGGCAAGCGTCCCGGAATATGGTTGGAATGAGCATCCGTAAAGATGGGCGGATGACAAATCCGATACGTCAATCACGTTGTGAACATACCAATTCGCGGGCGTGGCCGCGGGTCCGAAGTCGACTCCGATGTAGCTGTTGACGGCCAAGAGCGTGGACGAACCAGCAAGGGTGATGTTGCTGGCCACGACGCCGTCGATCGGGTACTCAGGCATGTCGGTTATCGTCGAATCATACATCTCGAGGGTCGAGTCCGACAGCGATATCGTCGGGCCGTCGTCCGCCGAGTCGGAAGTGATGGTGCCGCCTGCCTTGACGACGTAGGCGTTCACCGTCTCGTCAGTGAGACCATATATCGTGGTGTCCCAGAGCCTCATCGTGGCGTCGCCAGTCAGCATAATGTTGCCCGGGAACTGGAATTCGGAGAACCCGGTCGCCTCGATCTCCCCGCCTATGACCACTATGTCGAGGAATGGCCACGGGTTGATCTGGTCCAGGTAAGTTGTTATCCTCCCGTGGTCCAGGGTCAGCTTACCCCCCGAGAAGATCGTTATCGAGTGCTTCAGCGCGGGGTCATCGTTGCTGATGACGCTCAGCGCGCCGTTCCTGACGATGAGCTCCCCGCCCGTCATTATTTCGACATTGCCGTCGATGGGTTGCTCAGAGTTCTCAATAACGTACGTTCCTGTCACAATCAGATCGCCTTCGGCGGCCTCCGTAGGGGTCAGGCCGGCCATCAGAAGCATGCCACCGAAAGACGAAATCAGCAGGCACGCAACAATCAACGCACTCAAAGATCTATCGGCAAGGAGCTTGTCAGCTTTGCCCATCATAAATTCACCCACCCAGGGAGTCTGGGTACTGCAGAGGTTGTAAGCAGTTCGGCCATATAAAAAGCTATTTGCTGGATTCTCACGTGAAAGAAGGGTCTGCCAGATGTCTGGCTAGACCGCTTTCTTCTTGACAATTTTCTTGACGAAAATCTGCGGCTTCTTCATCTCGGCCGAGGGCTTTTCTGCATCTCCTTGCTCGGCCTTCGCGAGTACCTCCTTTATGTTGACGCCGCAGGCATAACACATGAGCGCGTCCTTGCTCACCATCGTGTTGCAGCTAGGACAGGGGATCTCGTCCTCCTCCGCAGGGGCCTCCTCGGCTTCTTTGGGGATTTCCTCGACCTCGTCCTCGCGGATCTTCTGACCGCATGCGTAGCACATCAGCGCATCCTTGCTGATGACCGTCCTGCAGTTGGGGCACATCATCTCGTCCTCGCTCAGCGCAGGCCCCTCCTCGACCTCCTCTCCTGACGCCGGCTTCGCGGCAGCTGGGGCCGCGGAGACGGCTGCACCCTTCGTCAGTATCTCCTTCTGCCTGTCGAGGAGCTTCCGGGCGTCGTTGGCAACCCTCTCCCGGTCCTGCCGCACCGCGAGCTCCTCCTCCGCGAGGGCACGCTCCCTCTCTATGAGGGCGTCGCGCCTAGCGGTGATCTGCTCGAGAGTGCGCTGGATCTCCTCTTCCGACTTCTTCAGCATCTCCTCTCTGTCGAGGAGCTTCTGCCGCTTCTGTGAGATCTCGGACTCTTGGCTCGTCAGCTGGCTCAGCCGGTCGGAGGCGTCCTTCTCCCTGGCCTCAGCGGAGTTCAGCGCCGCCCTCGCGGCCTCTTCAAGCTTCGCGACCTCGGCGTTCCTTGCTTCGATCTGCCGCGCCTTCTCCTGGACCGACGACTCGCGCTTCTTGAGCTCGTTCGAGCGCTGGTCGAGGGAAGACTCCTTCTGCCTCTGCCCGTCCTCCTTCTCCCTGAGCCGCTGCTCAAGGGCGTCGAGCTCCGTCTTCTGCTTCTGGACCTCGTCCCGCTCAACCCGGAGTTCCTGGTCCTTCTTCCTGGCCTCGGCCTGCTGCTCCTTGAGCCTCTGGACCGCCTGGCCGATTATCTGGTCTATCGATTGGTCCTCTGTCATCTCACATCACTCGGGGGATGTTGTTTGAAGTATGCGACTCTCATGTTTCGGGGGACGCTCCACATATGCCATGGGCAGTACAACAGCATTTCGCTATGACCGCGTGTCCCCTTACGGTATGCTCATGATCGGCCCCAGCACCTGTATGCCGGTCTTTCCGACCTCGATAGCGTGCCTCTCCATGCTGTGCTCCGAGGCACGCATCTTCTCCACCTGGAGGAACCTGACCAGCTTGCCCCTCTGCCTATCCAGGCCGAGGAGCAGTATGCCGTCTGCGAGGAAGCCCTCGTTGCCCAGGAGCTGCGACTCGCCCGTGAGGGACCTCTCCATGATGATGAAGCATGTTAGGTTGTTGTCCCTCAGCATCTTGAAGAAATAGAACATCTTCTTCCTCATGTCCGATACGTTCTCCATGAGAGAGTACAACGCGCCAAGGGAGTCGAGGACGAATATCGAGAACTTGTTCCCGTGCGTGCGCCTGAAGCGCTGTATCATCTTCTCGATGAACAGCACATAGTCCGTCTGCGCCTCCTGGCCTATGACCTCGTCGATCTGGTCAATCTCCCTGAGGTCCGTGAGGTCGGATATCTGCATCTTCATGGACAGCTTCACGCCCATGCTCTCCATGTTCTTCAGGTGGCTGTCGACGGTCTCCTCGAGCGTGGCGTAGAGCCCGAACTCGTTCTTGTCCCTGAGGTAGTTCGACATCAGGGTGTAGCAGAAGGTGGTCTTCATCGAACCGGGAGGACCTGTAACGAGAATGACCTTCGGCCTCTCGACGTCGTTCTTGAAAACCTTATCCAAGCCAGGAATAGAGTCCTTGAACATGGGTGGGCACCACTATGGAGGAGCTAGGTCGTTTCAATGGTATGATGTCTATTAAACCTTTTTGACTCGTTATCAATCCTGAAATCACGCCAGGGGCCCTCTAGGGTGCTATGGCAAATCAAGGACTCCTCTTCTTCCTGAGTGCTAGGAGGACAGCGACTGTAACTGCTATGGGTATGACCAACGACGGGAACTCTGGTATCGGTGCGCGGTTGTAGAGCTGACCGTAGATCCCCCAACCGTCCCCGTCCTGGCCTTGCGACTGCCACACGACGGCGAAATCACCGATGCAATTCATGGACACGCACGGCAGTGACTGATCATCGGCCTCGTACGAATTCACACGGAACTCGCTTCCAAGGGCAGTCCCATCACTGTAGTACCTCTGCCCGATGACAGCGGAGCCACTCAAATCCTGGCCGACGGATGTCCAGACCACGACGAACTCCCCCGTCGAGCTCATCGCAACCGATGGCTGATACTGTGTTCCAGATGTGTAGGTGTTGACCCGGAACTCGAGTCCGCGCTTCATGCCGTCCCACGAAAATCGTTGACCGTAGACTCCCCAATCGCTCCCGTCCTGATTATTGGACGACCAAACGACGACGAAGTTGCCGGAGGAATCGGATGCGACCGAAGGCTGTGTCTGGCTTCCGGGGACATACGTGTTCACGCTGAACTCGGGGCCGCTTGCGTTTCCATCAGCGAGGAATCTCTGACCGAATACGCCTCCGGAGTCGCCGTCCTGCCCGTCTGAACACCAGACCACAATCGAGTCCCCGTCCGAGTCCATCGCGACCGATGGAGAGTGCTGGTTCCCGATAGTGTACGTGTTCAAGCTGCTCTCGTTCGAGCGCCAAGGGAGCATTCCGAATATCCCTTCGCCGCTTCCATCGCTATCGGCCTCGGTCCAGACAGTGGCGCCCGGTGTAAGTAGCGGAGATACTTCTGAACTCAGAGCCACTTCTGGATCATACTCATCCGGGCTGTCCCCGTAAACGATGGGTGTGACTGGCACGGTCTGGTTCCAGAGGCTGAAGTACCTCTGGCGGATACCATTGTTGTAGGTACCGTCCCCGGGCTGATAGTCCCGAGTCGTCTGATAGACCACGGAGTAGTATCCTCCTCCGTTCATCGCCACGTCCGGGTTAATCTGGTCGTCCGCGCTGGAGTTGCGCACCGTGAACGGGCTGCCGACCTTCTGTCCCGTGCTGTCGAGCACCTGCACAAAGACGCAGTACCCGCCCCAGTCCTGTCTGTAGGAGCTCCACACGACCACGCATTCACCGCTGGTATTCAACGCGACAGAAGGTGAGATCTGATCGTCAGAAGTGTAGCTGTTGACTTGGAACTCGGAGCCGACCGTGTCCCCCGGGACCATAAGTGCGACGACGCTCACTGCAAGCATTGTCGCCACGGCAATCGAGAGGATCAGCGCAGCCGGGCGCTTGCTCGGTCTCGTGACAGTTCTCGGCGAGGCAGCCCTCACACGGTCTATTTCGGGTACTCTTGGACCCGACTTCCCTCCGCCAGATCCCGTCCGCACCACCGAACCGGAATATGGTGTGGACTGTCATAAAGGCTCTCCAGAGAAGAGCAGGTCTCAGTGGTCCGAGCGGGCGCCGCTATTCACTTGTCTTCCTCGGTGGTGTCCTCTTCCTCGTCGTGCTCTTCCTCGTCGTCCTTTGGGCTGTCCTCGTCGACCAGGTCGCCGTTGGGGGCTGGACAGCTCGTGAGCGTCCTGCCGGCCTCGACCACGCGCTGCTCGTCCACCTCGGCGAGCAGCCTCGCGACCGCGCTGACCTTGTCGCCCTCCTTAAGGCGCATGATGCGCACGCCCATGGTCGCGCGCCCGAGCAGGCTGATGCCGCTCACAGGCATGCGTATGACCATGCCGTTCACGCTTGTGACTATCAGCTCGTTGTCGTCCCCGACCTCCTTCGCGATGACGACATCGCCGTTCCTGCCGCCCGTCTTGATGGTGATCACGCCCTTGCCGCCCCTGCGTATCTTGCGGTAGTCCTCGACGAGCGAACGCTTCCCGTAGCCCTTCTCGGTGACCGTCAGCAACTGGCTCTTGACATCGACGACGGCCATGCTGACGACCTCGTCTCCCTTCTGTAGCCTGATGCCCCTGACGCCGTAGGTCGCCCTTCCAGTCGGTCGCACGTCTGTCTCGGCGAACCTGGCCGCGAGCCCTTTCTTGGTGGCGAGAATGATCTCCTTGGAGCCGTCGGTTATGGTCGTGTCCACGACCTCGTCCTTGTCGTCCAGCTTGATCGCGATGATGCCGCTCTGACGGACGTGTGAGTACGCGGACAGCCTGGTTTTCTTGATGGTACCGCTCGAGGTTGCGAACACCAGGTAGTTCTCGTCCGTGAAGAGCTTCACGGGGATGGTGTTCACGACCTTCTCGCCGTCCTCGAGGTGCTCGAGCAGGTTCACGATGGGTTTGCCCTTGGCGTGCCTGCCGGCCGCGGGGATCTTGTACGCCTTGAGCCAGTAGACCCGGCCCTTGTTCGTGATGTACATGATGTAGTCGTGGGAGCACGTGACGAACAGGTCGACCACGTAGTCCTCCTCCTTGGTCTCCATGCCCATCAGACCTATGCCTCCCCTGTGCTGGCTCTCGTACGTGTCTATGGGCAGGCGCTTGATGTAGCCCGTGTTGGAGATCATCACGACGACGTCCTCGACGGGTATGAGGTCCTCGATGTCCAGGTCGACGGCGTTCGCCTCGATGCCGGTCCTGCGTTCGTCGCCGAACTTGTCCTTGACCGCCTGCAGCTCGGACTTGATCATCCTGAGGATCTTCTTCTCGTCCTTGAGTATCGACTTGAACTCGTCTATGAGCTTCTTCGTGGCATCGGCCTCGTCCCTGACGGCCTGCATCTCCATGCCCGTCAGCCGCTGGAGCTGCATCTCGAGTATGGCCTTGGTCTGCTCCTCGGACAGGAGGTATTTGGCCATGAGTGAGTTCTTCGCCTCGTCCCTCGTCTTGGCCTTCCTGATGATGCGGATGACCTCGTCCAGGTGGTCGAGGGCGATCATGAGCCCAGCGAGGATGTGCGCGCGCTTCTCGGCCTGCCTGAGCCGGTACTCCGTTCGCCTCTTCACGACGTCGAACCTGTGCTCGACATAGTACTCGAGCATCTCCTTGAGCGAGAGCACTCTGGGCTGGTTGTTCACGAGCGCGAGGTTGATGATGCCGAAGGTGGTCTGGAGCTGCGAGTGCGCGAAGAGCTGGTTGAGAACGACCTCCTCGATCGCGTCGCGCTTCAGCTCGATGACGACCCTTAGGCCCTCCTTGTCGGACTCGTCCCTGAGGTCGGAGATGCCCTCGATGCGCTTCGTCTTGACCATCTCGGCGATCTCCTCGAGCAGAGTCGACTTGTTGACCATGTAAGGTATCTCGGAGACGACGACTGTGGCCTTGCCAGTGTCCTCGTCTCGCTCGATCGTGTGCCTCGCCCGGACTCGAATCCTGCCCTTACCGGTTGCGTAGGCCTCGACTATGCCCTGGGCGCCGTATATCACGCCCCCGGTCGGGAAGTCCGGGCCTTTGATGATCTCCATCAAGTCCTTGAGCTCGACGTCTCCTCCCTCGATCTGACGGTCGATCATGAGCGAGACCGCGTCCACGACCTCATTGAGGTTGTGGGGCGGTATGTTCGTGGCCATGCCGACCGCGATGCCCTGGGAACCGTTGACCAGCAAGTTGGGCAGCCGTGCAGGGAGCACGAGGGGCTCCTTGAGCGTGCCGTCGAAGTTGGGCGCGAAGTCGACCGTCTCCTCGTCAACGTCCTCGAGCATCTGAGCGGCTACGGCGGACAACCTGCACTCGGTGTACCTCATCGCTGCGGCACTGTCCCCGTCCACGCTTCCGAAGTTGCCCTGGCCGTCGATGAGCGGGTAGCGCAGGGAGAACTCCTGGGCCATGCGGACGAGCGTGTCGTAGATCGCGAGGTCGCCGTGGGGATGGTACTTGCCCAGCACCTCGCCGACGATCCTGGCCGACTTCTTGTAGGCCTTGTTGTGTTGCATCCCCATCTCGTTCATGGCGAAGAGGATGCGCCTGTGGACCGGCTTCAGCCCGTCGCTGACGTCCGGGAGCGCCCTGCCCACGATGACGCTCATGGCGTAGTCGATGTACGACTTCTTCATCTCGATCTCGATGGGCCTCTGAACGAGCTTCGCGGCGATCTGCGGCTGTTCCTGAGTCTCTTCGTCCATCCATTACCACCTACACATCCAGGAATTCGACTTCCTTGGCGTGGTCGTGGATGAACACCCTCCTCGGCTCCACGGCGTCGCCCATTAGGACTGTGAATAGCTCGTCAGCGTCGACCGCGTCCTCGATCGTGACGCGCTTGAGTATCCGGGAGCCGGGGTCCATCGTGGTCACCCTGAGCTGCTCCGGGTTCATCTCCCCCAGGCCCTTGTACCTGGTGATCTCGACGCCCTCGCCGAGCTCCTGCACGAGCTCGCTCAGCTCCTTGTCGCTGTACACGTACTTCTCGGACTTCCCCTTCTTCGTGCGGTACAGCGGCGGCTGTGCGATGTAGATGTAACCTCGGTCTATCATCGGCCTCATGTACCTGAAGAAGAACGTCAGCAGCAGGGTCCTGATGTGGGCCCCGTCTACGTCTCCGTCGGTCATGATGCACACCCTGTGGTACCGCGCCTTGTCGATCTCGAGCTCGGACTCTATGCCGGTGCCCAGGGCCGTGATGATGGTCCTGATCTCCGCGTTCTTGAGCATCTTGTCCAGACGCGCCTTCTCGACGTTGAGTATCTTTCCCCTGAGGGGAAGGATGGCTTGGAAGGTCCTGTCCCTAGCCTGCTTCGCGCTGCCGCCGGCGGAGTCGCCCTCGACGAGGAATATCTCGCACTTCGAGGGGTCCTTCTCGGTGCAGTCTGCGAGCTTCCCGGGCAGGTTGCCGACGTCCAGCAGGCCCTTCCTGCGGGTGAGCTCGCGGGCCTTCCTCGCGGCCTCGCGGGCCTGAGAGGCAAGAATGGCCTTGCTTATGCACGCCTGGGCGACCTTCGGGTTCTCGTCAAGGTACTCAAAGAGCTTCTCGTTCACCGCTGACTCGACGATCCCCCTGACCTCGCTGTTGCCCAGCTTGGTCTTCGTCTGGCCCTCGAACTGGGGCTCGGGGAGCTTCACGCTGAGGATGGCCGTCAGGCCCTCCCTGACGTCCTCCCCGCTGAGCGCCTCTCCGTTCCCCTTCATGTAGCTGTACTTCTTCGCGTAGTCGTTGATCGTTCTGGTGAGTGCGGCCCTGAAGCCGATCAGGTGTGTGCCACCTTCGACGGTGTTGATGTTGTTCGCGAACGTGTGGATGCTGTCCTGGTAGCTGTCAGTGTACTGCATGCCGATTTCGACGTTGAGCCCGTCCTTCTCGACGTTGACGTAGATTGGCTTCTCGTGCAGGGAGGTCTTGCTCCTGTTGAGGAACTGGACGTACTCGACTATGCCGCCATCGAACTTGTAGGCGTTGGCCTGGTTCGTCTTCGGCTCCGTGATGGTGATCTTCAGGCCCCTGTTGAGGAATGCGAGTTCCCTCATTCGGCTTGAGAGCGTCTCGTAGCTGAACTCGACTGTCTCGAATATCTGCTTGTCCGGCTTGAAGAGGACCGTGGTCCCTGACCCAGGCGCCTCCCCTACGATCTTTACTGGCCCGGTCGGGATACCCCGCTCGTACCTCTGGACGTGTACCTTGCCCTGGCGCCTGATCCTCACCTCGAGCCATTCGGAGAGCGCGTTGACGACGCTCAGGCCCACGCCGTGGAGACCGCCCGAGACCTTGTACGTCTTTCTGTCGAACTTGCCACCCGAATGCAGCTTTGTGAGGACCAGTTCGAGGGCGTCCTGCTTGTACTTCTTGTGCATCCCGATTGGGATGCCCCTCCCGTCGTCCTCCACGGTGACGCTCCCGTCATCGTTCAGGACGATGTTGATCGACGTGCAGAAGCCGGCCATGGCCTCGTCAATGCTGTTGTCGACGACCTCGTAGACCAGGTGGTGAAGGCCGTGGAAGTCCGTGCTGCCGATGTACATGCTCGGCCGCTTTCGCACCGCTTCCAAGCCTTCGAGAACTTGGATCTTCTCCGCATCATAGGCGCTGTCTTCCATGAGATTGCATCCCCTATCGCACAGGCTCAAACACTGTCATTACTACGCCACATCCCATCCCAATTTTCGGCGTTTTTTTCGATGTGTGATTTCATTAATGGAACGCGCGTATTTAAATGCTTTCAGGAGGCTATCTGGCTACATGTAGAAACCCCCCTCCATTTCCACTGCAGAATATCGCCGAATTCGAGGGGCGGATTCCATTGGAAATGTCGGCACTTGACGAGGGGGGTCTCAGAGGGGGTCTCTGGGCCGTTTTCCGGGGCCACGGCGACGACCGGGATGCGCCCGCCGATAGGAGCGCAAACCTGGCCCCGACTGGCATAGGCTGCAAAGCGATTTCGGACACCTTCAAAAGCATTTATACCGAACCTGCGCTTAGTAGGCCCGATACTGGATGAGGGCGAGGGGCAGACCTGGACTTCCACAGGAAATGAAGGGGATTTCGAAAGGAGAAGGCATCGAGCCAGCGAAGCTCAAGAGACTCTTCCTGTCAGGAAGAGTCGTAATTCCTTCGAACCCGAGGCATGCCGGCCTCCGGCCGTGCGCGATAGGCGAGGGCATGAGGGTCAAGGTGAACGCCAACATAGGCACCTCGCGGGACTATGTGGACGTGAAGGAGGAACTTGAGAAGGCCCGGGTAGCCGTGAAGTACGGGGCCGATGCGATCATGGACCTCAGCACCGGGGGGAACCTGAGGGATATCAGAATGAGGATCGTCAAGGCGACGACCGTGCCACTGGGCACAGTGCCAATCTACGAAGCAGTCTGCAGGACTGCTGGAAAGGGTGGGCCGACGGCCATGAGCGCGGACGATCTCTTCAAGACCATCGAGGACCACGCGAAGGAAGGCGTCGACTTCATGACCGTCCACTGCGGGGTGACGAAGAAGACCGCCGCCTCGCTGAAGAAGCACAAGCGCGTCACTGGCGTGGTCTCGAGGGGCGGGGCGCTCCTTGTCGCCTGGATGCACGAGAACGGCGAAGAGAACCCGCTGTATGAGGATTACGACCACCTGCTGGACATGGCGAAGGATTACGGTTTCACGCTGAGTCTGGGAGACGGGCTCAGGCCCGGGTCAATCGCAGACGCGACCGACGTCCCCCAACTGCACGAGCTCATCGTGCTGGGAAAGCTCGTCGAGAGGGCCAGAGAAGCGGGCGTGCAGGCCATGGTGGAAGGGCCTGGCCACGTTCCTCTCAACCAGATCGAGGCGAACGTAAGGGTCGAGAAGGCCGTCTGCAAGGGGGCACCTTTCTATGTCCTCGGGCCTCTGGTGAGCGACGTCGGGGCAGGTTACGATCACATCACGGGCGCCATAGGGGGCGCTCTGGCTGCTTATTTCGGCGCGGACTTCCTGTGCTATGTGACCCCTTCCGAGCACCTCTCGCTGCCGACCGTGGAAGATGTGAGAGAGGGCGTCGTGGCCAGTCGGATTGCGGCCCACGCGGCGGACCTCGCCCGCGGCAGAGACGACTCCTGGGACAGGCGGATGTCCGTCGCGAGGAAGGCGTTCGACTGGGAGACGATGTTCGAACTCTCAGTCGACCCCGAGAAGGCGAGGGCGTACCGCGACCGTCGGAGGTCCAAGAGCGACAAGGTCTGCTCGATGTGCGGTGAGCTCTGCGCGATGAAGATGGTGGACAGGATCCTGAAGGACTAGTTCACAGGAACAGGCCCATCGGCAGGCTCATCAGCCGGCCCGCGAGCACGTAGACTATCCCCGCTGCTATCGCGGAGAGAACTGCTGACAGGGCCGCCTCTCCCATCGATATGTCGTTCGCGACGCTTATCGCTCTGCTGACGACCCAGAGCAACCACATCAGTCCGAACATGGCCACCAGGATCAGCACCGCCCCCCAGAAGATCGCCTGGTTCATCTCAGAGCCCGTCCAGTCCTGCACGTCAGTCAGGTCCAGGCTGCCGAATCCGGCCGTGAATATCAGGAGCAGGAGGATGCTGAGGAGGACATACGCAGGGTACGCGTACCCGATGAGCGTGATGGTCGAACCCTTCTCCCCGCGCCCACCGAACACACCTCTTGCGACAGAAGCTGAGGTGAACGCGAACACGAGGAATGCGAAAATCGATACCGCCCAGCTCACGAAGCCCTGCATGGCCACTGCGAGCGCATCCCCGGTCGAGTATCCCAGCACCTCCCCCACGTCCGCTGTGACGAGCGCGCTGACCAGGGCTGACAGGACCGAGAACACCACCACCACGGCGAGGGCCATGTGCAGGTTGGTGGACAGGTACAGGGACGGGAAGGCTTCGCGGGGTTTGTAGCTGATTCTCACGAGATCGACGATGTCCAGCCTCGGCGCGTGTTTGGGCGCGGTGTACAGGCCAGGATAGTGCCTGACATGTACGTGCGGGTGGACAGGGGACACGAAAGTAGGGGGAGGGAGCTGCTGGACGGAGTGGACGGGCAGCGGCTGAGTTATTGTCGCTCCGCACTTCTCGCACGTCGACGCCAGCTTGCCGTCCCCGATGACCTGCATGTACCCAGGAGACCTGTGGCCGCAAGAAGGGCAGACGATGCTGGACACGTAGACGACTGACTCGTCGGCCATCCTGAGGTCGATGGAATCAGGAGGATAAGAGAATTGCCCAACCCGAAGCCTCAGGAGAAGTGTGGAGCCACTGGAGGGTATTGAACCCCCGGCCTGCGGTTTACGAAACCGCCGCTCTCTAGCGGCACGGGCGCCTGCGCACGTGCAACCGCTGAGCTACAGTGGCGCGCGGATTGTTGGGAAGATTGTCTTGCTAGTTAAGGCTTTTCTAACGATTCGTTCGGTCGCCGGGCAATCCAGGCGCGGACTCCTATCGAGAGGGTTTTTAAGCCGATGACATCATTTATCCAAGGGATACCCCCCATGGTCACCGACCTCCGAATACCCGAAGGCATCATCGTCCGGACCGCCAAAGGCGGCCAGGACTCGTTGAAGGTGATCCTGGCGGACCTAAGGCAGTACAGTTTTACAGGCTATGTCAGGGTGACGCTCCAGAAGGAGATCATGAGCTCAATGGGGTACCTGGTCGTCGAGCAGGGCGTCCCCGTGATGGCAGTCTACGAGTTCGAGAAGTCCAAGCCGAGGGAACTGAGGAGGATTTACACCGGCGAGAAGTCGCTCAGATTCATACTCGAGGACTCGCAGGACAAGGGTTCCACGATCGAGCTGCACAGCAGGGTCCCGAGGGAGGAGTTCGAGCGGCGGTTCCCGGACGCCGGGATATCGGAGGACCAGGCCCCTGCGCCGGCGAGGCCGCAGAGGGAGCCTGCGAAGGGACCCGTAGAGGAGGAGGCGCAGGAGAGCGTAGACGCCCAGAGGGAGATAATCGAGCTCTGGCGTCGGAAAGGGTTCAAGGTCGACACGTTAGAGGACGCGATGAAGACGGGCGAGGACGCGCTCGCCAAGGAATTGGCCGTATTCGAGCAGGACGCGCAGAAGCTCAAGCAGTTCGAGGTCGTCCTGAACAATTTCCCTGTCATGGGGCACGAGGACGAGATAGGGGAAATCAGGGCGAAGCTGGACGACAGGACCAGGATCGCCGAGATCGAGTCCGACATCGAGTTCTTACAGGAGAAAATCAGGCACAGGATACAGAAGCGCAAGGCAGACGAGGAATCCATCAAGGAGGAGATGGAGAAGAAGAAGCGAGAGGAGAGGACTGCGGATGTCTACGACCTCATCCTACGTTATCAGGCGACACCCGAAGAGGGTGTGGAGCGCAAGTGCCCCAGGTGCGGAGGGCCCGTAGGACCTGACGGGAAATGCCCGAAGTGCAGCGCAGACGAGGTCGCCGCTGCCCCAAGCTTCGTGAAGCCTCTCCCGGAGGGTATGAGCTTCGAGAACTTCGTCGTCGGGCCGGGGTCCAAGTTCCCAGTGGCGTCTGCCGTCGCGGTGGCAGACTCGCCCAGTAGAGCCTACAACCCACTGCTGGTGTTCGGTGGCTCAGGGCTCGGCAAGACGCACCTCCTGGCAGCCATAGGACACCACGTGAAGGCGAAGAGCAAGGGCGCGAGGATCGCATATGTCCCGGCCGACAGGTTCGTGGAGGCCGTTGGCCACGCCCAGGACGAGCAGCTCAGGCGCAAGATCCGGGAGGACCTGAAGAAGGTGGACCTGCTGCTTGTCGACGACATGCAGTTCCTCGCCGCCAGCGACGCCGCGCAGATCGAGATGGCCCAGATAATCGACTACCTAATCGACTCGAAGAGGCAGGTCGTGTTCGCCAGCGACAGGCTCCCCGCGCAGATACCCGGCCTCAGTGACCGGCTGAACTCGAGGATCCTGATGGGGCTCACGACGGACCTCCAGCCGCCGGACATGGACACGCGCGTGAAGATCCTGAGGCTGAAGGCCCAGGAGAAGAACCTGAAGCTGAGCGACGAGGTGATCAGCTACATAGCCGAACGCGTTACGCAGAATGTTAGGGAGCTGGAGAGCACACTGACCAAGATCATTGCATTCTCTTCAATCATGAAGCTTGACGTCGACCTCAACCTCATCTCAGACATTCTGAAACCCCTGGCACCGGTCCAGGAAACCAGGAAGGAAATAATGAAGGAGGTCAAGGCCGTCCCCGGACACTGCTACCTCATCGAGGAGGAGCGGCCGATGTACAGCAACGTCCTCCTCTCGAGGAAGATGGACGAAGGCTTCTCGGGGCTGGTCGTGACCAGGATGAACCCGAAAAGGATCAGGGACGAGTTCAAGGTGTCCCCCGAGATACTCTGGCTGACCGACAAGGAGAGCTCTCAGGAGAAGACCGTCCCGCCCTCGCTGGAAATGATCATCCACGTCATTCAGGGGTTCATGTCCGGCGAGGAGAAGTCGATGATAGTCCTCGACGGGATCCAGTACCTCGTCAGCAACACCAACTTCGAGGCCGTGCTCAGGTTCCTGAGGAGCCTCATCGACGAGATCTCTGAATCAAGCGCCATACTCGCCATATCGATCAGCCCGGACACGCTGAAGCCGCAGGAAGTGTCGATTCTGGAGCGAGAGATGGAAGTGCTGAACCTGACCTGATGGCTCCGCGCGCGGCCTCAGGCGGGTTTCTTCATCATCCTCTTGAACTCGCGCATTTCCCTGACCGCCTGCGAGTAGTCCCCCAGCTTCATGAGGCTGGTCGCAGACTTGAGGACCGTCAGCATGGGCGTGATGTTCACGCCGCTCGCCTTCGCCTCGATAAGCTCGTCCTTGGCCCTCTGGAGCTCCTCGTTCATCCGGACCGGTATGGCCTTGTATAGCGAATCATTGGCGCCCTTCACGATACCGTCCAGCTTGTCGAAGTCCTTGCCCTCAAGGGCCTTGTTCGCCTCGACCAAGAGACGCCTGGCCTCCTTGGTGTCCACGATGAAGACCTCGCAGTCGGCTATGAGCAGCTTCAGCCCGGCCACCTTCTTCTTGGCCTCGTTGTACCTGCCGGTGATCGGGAGCAGTTCCTTGTCGACCTTGTCGACATAGACGAATGCGGCCTCGACGTCCTTCGCCGAACGGGCGCGTGCCAGTTCCTGCATGTAAGTCGTCGCACGCGATATGTCGCCGCCGAACTCCCTGGCCACCTTCGTGTCCTCATTGAGCTTGATAATGAGCTGTGCAAGATGCGCATCGATCCTTCCCATCAGGACCGCTTTTGACTTCTGGACTAGATCTATCGCCTTGTCCAGCTGCCTCTCTCTGCCAGCGACGGCAGCGTCGTCGATGAGTTCCTTGCTCTCGCCGATATCGACCTCGCGCTCCCTTGCCAGTGCGAGAAGAGGCTTCATCTCAGCGACCATCCGTGCCAGCTCCTTCCCCTTGTCCTTCACGGCGGGGGCATGGACAGGCGCGGCTGGCGCAGGTGCTGGCCTCTCCTCGACGACCCTGACCTCCGCCTCCCTCACGGCAGCAGGCGCCGGCGCAGGTTTCGCAGGTATCCTCTCGACCGACGGGATACGCTCGACCTTCGGCTCCGGCTTCGGCGCTGGTTTCTCCTCGGCTGGCTCTTCCTTCCTGCCGAACTTGAGCCTGCCGAACAGGCCTTTCATGGGCCCTGCCTTCTCAGCCTTCGGCTCGGGCTCTTCGACCTCGCGTGCCGGCTTCACCTTCGGCGCTGGTGCCACCGGTTCCTTGGCCACCGGTTCTGGCTCCGCAATCTCCGGCTCGGGAGCCGCCGCCACTTCAGTCGGCTGCTCCGCCTCCGGCTCCACGAACATCGCCCCACACCCGGGGCATGACTTGGCATCGACACTGACGAGCGTGTTGCACGCGGGGCACTGGAACATCTCCGCGCCCTCTTCTGCGAAGAGCACACCGCACTTCGGACACGAACCCGCCGTCATAAGCACATGGGCGCCACATTGGGGGCACTCGAAGAACTCCGTCGCTTCCTCGTGCGCGACGGTTGCTGGCTCCTCCTTGGCAGGCTCCTCCACCGGCACCTCGACAGGAGTCTCTGCCTCCGGCATCTCCGGCTCCGCTGGCGCAGAGGCGACCACTGGCTGCGGCTTCTCCTGCGCGGGCTCTCTGGTCGGCCTGTCGATCATCGGCGTCTGGGCCGCCTGAGGCCTGGAAAGGACCTCGTCGACCCTGTTCTGTATCGACGGTTTCGGGGCCGGCGCAGGTGCAGGTGCGGCCGCCTTTGCGGGCTCCTCGAAGCTCATGTCGAATATGGATAGGTCAGTACCGCAGAACCCGCATTTCTTGGACCCGGGCTGCAGCGGAGAATCGCATATTGGGCAGAGCTTCCCCCCGCTGGAATCTGGCACTTAGAAGGGCCTCCTAGATATCGTAAGTCCAGTTTACGATATGCCTGGATAAATAGTTAATCGTTGTGATTTCAGTTCTTGATAACGAGTTCTTCCGCATCCTCTGGACTGAGCTACTGGCATTGCGGAGAAACTTATTTCCACATGTGTGTTGTTGACATCTGACGGGGGAGACCATGGAACTGAAATCGGTGAGGATCGACCTGCCGGAGAAGGCGAACGTCATCATAGGTCAGACTCATTTCATCAAGACGGCCGAGGACATCTACGAGGCGATAGTCGGGACCGTGCCACAGGCGAAGTTCGGTGTGGCCTTCTGCGAGGCCTCTGGGCCGTGCCTGGTCAGGGTCGAGGGCAACGACGAGAGACTGAAGCGAGTAGCCGCAGAGAACGCCTCGAGTATCGGGGCGGGGCATGCGTTCGTCGTAATGCTCGAAGAAGCCTACCCGATCAACGTGCTCAACAGAATCAAGGACGTGCAAGAGGTGTGCACCATCTTCTGCGCGACGGCGAACGCGGTCGACGTGATTGTTGCGGAGAACGAGAGGGGCCGAGGCATTGTCGGCGTCATCGACGGTGAGAAACCCAAGGGGATCGAGGGACCGAAGGATGTCGAGGACCGGAAGGCGTTCCTCAGGATGATCGGATACAAGCGTTAGCCTTCCCGGAGTTGCGCTGTCAGATGAGATACGAAACGGTCATTTCGCCATTGGACCTTGACCTGACGCTTGCGTGCGGCCAGACCTTCAGATGGCGGACGCATGAGGGCTCGTGGATCGGCGTGCTCGAACGAGAGGTCGTCAGACTCAAGCAGGTCGAACGGAAGCTTGTTGTCGAGGCGAAGCCCGGGAAGGCGGACGTCGTGGCCCTGGTCAGGGGACATCTCAGGGCGCAGGACGACATCATGGCCATCCAGAGAAGGCTGTCCTCGGACGAAATCCTCTCCAGGGGGATGCGAGACCTGAAGGGGTTGAGGATTGTGAAGCTGGGCGAATGGGAGGCCATCGCCAGTTTCGCCCTCGCGACATACGCGAACATCCCGAGGATAGGAAAGATGATCGAGACACTCTGCCGCAGTTACGGGAGCACGCTCTCGGGAGGGTTTTCTGCGTTCCCGACCCAGAGACAGCTCCGGACCGCGTCCGTGAAAGACCTGATCGACTGCGGACTCGGGTACAGGGCGAAGTATCTGCACGAGCTCTGCCGACTCCTCGACGACGAGGAGATTTCAAATCTCAAAGCGCTCCCCTACGACGAGCTCAGGGAGCGGCTGATAGAGCTGCCTGGCGTCGGGGAGAAGGTCGCGGATTGCGCAGCCCTTTTCGGGTTCGGGAAGCTCGAGGCGTTCCCGATCGACGTCTGGATGGAGAGGGCGATGGCGAGGCTGTACGGCGTGAAGGGGAACTACATGAAGCTGCGGCGCTTCGCATCGGAGAGGTTCGGACCTTACGCTGGGTATGCGCAGGAATACCTGTACCACAACGAGAGGATGAGGGCACGGAGCGGCGGCTGCAGGTTCTCAGAACAATGAGATTATGCTGCTGTCGAGGAACAGCAGTATACCCTCCGCGATTGACACGAGCCCGACTATGACCATGGTGGGCTTCCAGGAGAGCACCATTCGTGCAATAGTCAGCAGGTCCTCCAGGAAGTGGAAGATGGTATGAACAATCACACCGACGATGACGAAGATGACGACTAGCACGATCCACTCGTCGATTCCGAAGACCTCAGACGGGAGCACGAAGGATGCGGCTGCTGCGGCTGCGCCCCCGACGAGAGCCCCCACAACTCCAGCCCAAGGTATCTCCCTGAGCGGTTTCAGGAAAAGGGTGAGGGCGAGCAACACGACCATGACCAGCGTGAACCAGCCCACGGCTTTCTCGGCGGCCAGAACATAGGTCAGGAGCAGCATCGCTCCTCCCAGGATGAAGGCGAACAACGTCCCTACCTCGTCCCACAGACTGTCCTCGCGCTGTCCGTAGAGGGCGATGGCGATTGACAGTATCCCGCCGACTATCAAGGCCGCCTCTGGAACGGGGTCATCCGCGAAGACCGATAAGTCTACCACGGCTGGAGTTAGGCCGGTGCTTGTACTTTAGTCTCTCGGCGGACTACTTCATGCTCATGCCTGGGTGGCTCTTGTGGTAGAAGTCGACTATCTCCCAGTCGGGGATCCTCTCATCGTCCTTCTCTGACTTGATGATGCCGACCTTGCGCGAGTACTCCTCCATGATCTCCTCGCACGCCTTCTCACCCTTCAGGTCTGTGAACTCCTTCTGGTTCCCCTTGGTCCTCCGCTCGAACGAGCCAATGAGCGCCGTGCCCCGGAAGATCGCGTATCTGCCGGTCTCAGGGAGTGCGTCTCTGAAGGAAGCTCTCAGGTAGGTGACGAGGTTGTCCGACGGGGCGAGGACCGTCGTCGCCTCGAACTTGGTCCTCCCGAGGGCCTCGAACGCCTCCTTCGTCGCCCAATGGAGGATGCCCGAACCCCTCATCAGGTAGCCCTTCACCAGCTCACCCTCGTCCTCGAGCCTCCTCAGGGTCTTCCGGATCTCGCGCATCGGTATCTCGTGCCCGAGCATCATCGACATGTTCTCCGCCGTGATCACGCCGTACACCCTGAACATCTGCCGGAAGACTTCCGCCCACGCCTTCTCACGCGACGACCTGGTCCTCCTCGGGCCGACGGAGCCCATCGTGGAGTCCAGGTATATCCTCGAGGATGAGTACATGGACCTCCAGGCGCCGAGCGTGTCCTCTGTCCCTAGAGGGGACAGGTCGCACAGTCGCTCGCGTTTGACCGGCTCCTGGTCTTTCACTATCCTCATGACGAGCTTCTCGTCGGGCGAGAGATTCCTGGCGCGTGCGGCCCGATACAGAGCAGCCGAGTCGAGGTTGCAGAACCCAACCCTGTCGGGGATAAGGTGGCCTCTCACCACGTCGCCCTTCTTGTGCAGTTTCTGGAGCGGTTCGAACTTCTTCACCCTTACTATCGCCTCGCCGTTCGACCTGAGGCCGCCGTACCTGTCAAGGGCCTCTGCCACGTCCTTCAACCTCGAACGCTCCTCCAGGTTCTGGAGCGAGAAGACCACGCTGAGTATCTCCGACCGCTCGAAGCAGGGCGTGACGAGCCTTCCCTTGACGAGCATGCCGTTGGACTCCGCGAATCCAGCCCCGAAGAACTCACCCTTGACATCCTCCGAGAGCTGGGACACATCGACCCCCTGCAGGCTCCTCACGCGGAGGACCTCGACCCCGAGCGAGTTATAGAACGGCATCATCTTGTCGAGCGCGCCGAGCAGGATGCCGAGCAGCTCCGGTTCGTCCAGATGTATCTCCCTGACCTCTACGGACCCTGCAAGGAGCCACTTCTCGATCATGCCGACGATGCGGCCGCGGAGCACGAGCGGGAATATCCAGCCCTCCCCGTAGCGAGACGTTATCTCGGTCCACTTATCGCTCAGGAATGAGTCGTACAGAGAGAGGATGTGGAGCGTGTCGTCGTGGACATGTGGAGTGTCGAGCTCGGGCATCTCCTCCGACATCACGAACATCTCGGTCTGCTCGAGCCCGACCCTGATGCTCTTGGCGCCCACGGCCTGAAGAAGGGGCCTGGCCTCTTCGGGCTCGATGTCGAGATATGAGGCCACCTGGAAGGCCGTGACAGGCCCGAACCCTTTCAGGTAGTGTCTCAGGACCCGCTCGTGGGGGGACTCGGTCTCCGGCTCGATGTCGCAGACCGTGTAGACGTTCCTCGAGCTCCAAGACTCCGCCTCGTCGTATTGGCGCAGCAGAAGGCCCTTGCGGTCGAGCGAGTCGAAATGCTCCCTCATGATGTCTGGCGGGAAGCCCACAGTCTCTTGGATCTGTGTGTACGTCCCGCCGCCCGTGCGCTCGACCGCCTTGAGTATCTCAGCCTCGTACTTGTCAAGCCTCCCGCGTCTGTATGTACCCAAATAGTAAGGAGCGTCCTCAGCCAGGACGTACCTGAGCCTACCCCTCACGAACCTTCCGAGCAGAATCTCGCCCTTCGCGCGCATCTTGCCGAACTCGGTCATGTCGAAACCGTTGACACGGTGGAAGATATCGAGTATCATCCCAGCCTCGCCGAACTTGTCGAAGAACTCGCGTATAGAGCCCACCCTGGCGAACTGCTTCCTCTCGCTGTACGATCTAATGGTCTCCCTGTCGTAGACGGGGACACCCTTCGATTTCAGGTTCAGGTAGTCCCTTGCGAGCATGTACTGCTGCTGTTCGCCCACGACGAACCTTCCGGAGACTGCCGCCTCCTGGCCCACCAAAGACCGCAGCGCCTCCTCCACATCTTGTTCGGATATCCCCACCTCGTACGCCACGTCCTCGACCGTAATCGGGGCGTGGTACGCAAGGTGCCTCTCCACTGCTTCTTGGATGCAGTCCCTGCGGGGCCCCGACTCATCCTCGGCCAGAGAGTAGTGGAAGGTTTCGCCCTTCAGCTCAGCCCTGTATATCTCGTTCGCCGACTCGAGCCTCCTAACGGACTCCCTTACTGTCTCCCTGTCCATGGACAACTCATGGGCCACCTCAGCGAGGCTCTTCCGACCGGCTGCGAGGGATTCCAGGACTGCTTTCTCGACCTTGCCGTGCTCGATGCTCCTACGGTGCAGGCCGAGGTACATCGGGTGGTCCTCGGAGACCACGTACACGTCCTCGCCGATCCACACGGACCTGACCTTGCCCTCCCGCAGGAGTTCCGCCGACCAGGCCCTGAGCTTCTCGAACGGCTCGTGCGAATGCAGGAACACGCTCTCGCCTTTCTCCCGGAAGATGTTCATCGGCCCGACTGCCCTCAGGGCGGCCTCGACGTCATGTTTCGTCCTTATCCGGGGGAACTTCGCCGCGAAGTAGTCCTCGACCTCGTCCACCTCGAACTGGTACTCGCTGACCGCCTCGTCCCCCAACGCCCTCGCAAGGACCTTCCGATGCAGCTCCCGGAGTAGCATACTCCTGTCCTCCATCAGGACGATGTCCGAGACTCCGACGAGAATCACGTTGTGCGCGAAAGGCGAAGGCACTCCGGAGAACGGCAGGTATTCGATGCGCCTCTGCCCCCTCTCGACGCTCTCCAGGACCTCGCGCGCGTGCTCGAGGTCCATCACATCCGTGAGGATTTCGCCGTAGGTCTCTGCGATGACGGGGAAGTCCTGGAGCTCGTGCAGTGCGTCCAAGAGCCTGCTCGACCTCAGCTGCTGGCGGGCGACTGACAGTTCCTTGCCCTTGTAGTTCCTGAGCACCATGAAGCTCCTGGTCGCGACGTGTCTGAACCTCTGCTGGAAGAGCTCGGAGCCCCGGACCGCCGACCTGAGTACCTGCTCAAGGCTGCTGGAGCTGACCATGCCCCCCAGGTCCTCAATCCTGAAACTCCTGGAGGCCGTCAGCATGAAGCTGTCATCGGTCACCGACACGGTCACATTCGACCGGAGCCTTTCGGATAGGACCGATGCATAGGCTCTGCTCAACGCGTCGTTCACGCGCCTGCCGAACGGGAAGTGGAATATCGCGCTCTTGTTCCCCGAAGCGTCGACGTACCCCTCGATGAGCAGCCTCGCGTCCGTCGGGACCGTCGCAACGAGCTTCTGTTCCTTGAAGTAGTTCACAATCGTCGTCGCCGACCCTTCGTCGACATCGAACTCGTCCATCAGCCACGATATGAGCTCCGGTTCTGGTACCTTCCCGAGTCTGTCGTCCATCTCCTCCCTGAACTTCGCTATGAGCACGGACAGGTCGAAGCTTCTGGGCAGCATCTCCCCAGTCCATGAAGGCACGGTGGGCTTCCTGCCGCTGGCGCTCTTCACGAAGGCCTTGGTGCCCTTGGACTTGATGAACTCGTAGCTCCTGCCTCCCAGGACGAAAATGTCGCCCTGGGACAGGCGCTCAACGAATTTCTCAGAGAGAGATCCGACCGGGGAGCCGCGCTCCGAGTAGACGGTGTAATCGCTCTCCTCCGGGATCGTGCCCTGGTTCAGATAGTAGATCATCCTGGAGCCGTGCTTCCTCCCGAAAACGCCCTCCTTCTCGTCGTACCAGAGTTTCGAGTACACGCCCTCGAACTCGTCCTTTGCCCCGAGGTAGTTCAAGACGCTCTCGAAAGAGGCTCTCGCGAGGTCTCTGTAGCAGTACGAACGCTTGATCAGCTCGTAGGCCTCGTCGGCGCGCCACTTCTTCTCGATGGACAGGCCGACCAGCGTCTGAGCGAGGACGTCGAGCGAGTTCATCGGGATTGTCACGCGGTCGATGGACTTCCTGTGCGCTGCGCGACACAGGACCGCGCACTCAACCAGGTCGTCGCTCTCGAAGACCACTATCCTGCCCTTTGAGGTCCCGCCGTATTGGTGCCCTGACCTTCCTATTCTCTGAAGCCCCTTCGCCACGGACTTCGGAGAACCAATCTGCACAACGAGGTCAATGGAGCCGATGTCTATGCCGAGCTCAAGGGAGGTAGAGGAGACCACGGCTTTCAGCAGGCCGTTCCTGAGGCTTCCCTCCACCTCCATCCTCGTCTCCCGGCTGAGACTGCCGTGGTGCGTCCCGATGTCCTCCAGCGCGCGCTCCTTAAGCTTGTAGACGACGCTCTCAGCGCCGCTACGAGTGTTGGTGAACACGAGCGTCGTCTTCTGGGCTTGAATCATGTCACGCAGGAGATCGTACATCTTCGAGTTGACGACCTCGTAGGACAGGGATGTCATGTCCTTTGTAGGACAGAGCACCTGAAGGTCGAGGTCTCTCTGTGCGAACACCTCAACGATGCTCACGTCGCGGGGGGCGCCCTCCGCCTGGCCGACCAGGTACTCTGCGACCTGCTCGATCGGTGCCACTGTGGCGGAGAGGCCGACCCTGACGAACTCGCGCGGGCAGAAGCTCTGGAGCCGCTCAAGGGCCACTGAGAGGGCCACGCCCCTCTTCGAGTCGCAAATCTCGTGGACCTCGTCGACGATGACATACTTGACGTCGGCGAACTTCTTGCTGAACACGGGCGCGGAGAGTACGAGGGCCAGCGACTCGGGGGTCGTGATGAATATATGAGGTGGCGACCGGGCTTGCTTCTGCCTCTCGCTTTGGAGGGTGTCCCCGGTCCTGACAGCCACCCTGACCTCCGGAGGCTCCATGCCCCTCGACCTGAAGCGCTCTGATATCTCGGCCAGGGGCTTCAGCAGGTTCTCGTTTATGTCGTTCGCGAGCGCCTTGAGCGGGGACACGTAGACCGCGTATATCCTGTCCTCCAGCTTGCCCGAATCTGCCTGAAGAATGAGCTCGTTCAGGATCGCCAGGAACGCAGTCAGCGTCTTCCCTGAGCCAGTGGGGGAGGACACCAACACGTTCCTCCCTGAGTGGATGAGGGGTACCGCCATCGCCTGTGCCTCGGTCACTTCGCCGAACTTGCCCCTGAACCACTCTGAGACCACGGGGTGCATGAGCGTAAGAATCTGCTCAGTCGACGACTTCTCTGTTATCTTCTGCATCATGGACTCTGACCGTCGAATCTGCTTCGTTATCCTGTGAGGATATTAATACGTTTTCAGCTGGGTCCTCGAAGTCCTGTCGAATCGCAAACCTATTTAACCGCTCTATGCAATGTTGAGGAGAAGCTGGTGAGCGATGGCCAGACGGCGAAGTTCGGCACGCGGTTTTTGCTTGGTCGTCATGACGCTCTTCGCGTTGTCGGCGGTCGGGTATAGCCTTGGCCCTCACACTGTGATTGATGGGGACGTCCCCGCATCGATGCTCCAGACCCCGGGCACGGGCACCGTAAACGTCACTGTCACGGACGATGTCGGGAGGCCGCTTCAGGACGCGGTCGTGACCATCGTCGGATTGCCAGGTGAATGGAGGACGAAGCCCGACGGCAATGTCTCAATCGCCGAGATCCCTGCGAACGCCTCCGGAGTGATATACTCCGTCGCGGGGAACAAGACCAAGTACGAGAACGGCAGCGACTTCGTCACCGTCTACGAGAACAAGACGACGAACAAGACCATCGTGCTCCGCGCAGGGATAATCACTGGAACGGTCTCCGACACCTCAGGGAGACACTTCAATGCGACCATTTCGATTTCTGCCATCAGCATGACCACCTGGGCATCAGAATCCGACGGCAGCTTCGAGATGCGCGGAGTTCCGGGCGGCACTCACTCAGTCACCGCTGCTTCCACTGGATACGTGTCTCAGACTAAGGACGTGTATCTCCCTGTCGGGGATTTCGTCCTCCTGAACTTCATCCTCGTCTCACAAAACGGATCCATCTCTGGCCATGTCTACAACGCAGCGTCCGAGGCTCCCGTTGCGAACGTCAGCGTCTCGGTACTTATCGGTTCTGTCACGGTGAGCGTCCTCACCGACATCGCAGGCAGCTACAACATCTCGAGTGTGCCCGAGGGCACGTACGGCGTGACCGCCAGCAAGCAGGGGTTCTTCCCTGAGACGATCACAAACGTCGTCGTGACCCGGGGCAACAGGACGGAGAACGTCGATTTCCGTATCCAGGAGCGACCCACGACCCTTACGGGAGTGGTCAGGTCAGGCACGTTGTTGCTCGTAGGTGTGAACGTCACCCTCGAAGGCACAGCCTACTACAACATCTCCGGAGCCGACGGCAGCTACATGATATCGAACCTGACGGCCGGCACTTACAACGTCGTCGCAATCAAGACCGGATACCAGACCAAGACCGTCGTTGATCTCAAGATCGAGTCGGGGACCGACACGCTGCTCAACATCGACCTCGTCGGCCTGCCCGGCGCCATCCTGCGTGGCGTGGTGTACCTGCTGGACACTGACGACCCGCTCACAAACGTCCAGGTCACGATAACTGACCTCCAGCCTCAGCCGCGCTCCACCTCTACGAACATAAACGGCGAGTTCGAGTTCACGGGCCTCCAGGCGGGCAATTACACCATCCGGCTGGAGAAGACCGGTTACCGGCCGCTGGAGATCAGCATGATCGACGTCGCCATCGGGAAGCCAGCCAACCTCACCCTTGAGCTGGTCCCGCTCAGAGAAGGATTCGAGGGGTTCATCTTCGGCTTCGACATGGCCCACTCGATGATGATCCTCGCGCTCTTCCTCACGATTGTGATACTCGCAGTGGCAGTGTACCTGAGGATGCGCTCATTCCAGACTCCTGGCAGCGCCCCGGCAGTGTATGACGAGGCCAACGAAGAGCCGGCCGGGATGGAGGAGGAGACGAAGAAGGAGCGCAAGGATGACGATATCCTGAGGATTGAAGACGAATAGAAATGATGTAGGGGCGGGGCGCGAGCCCCGCGATGGTTTTAGGTCAGGCGAGGCCCAGCTTCGCCCGGGCCTTCTTCTCGTTCTCCTTGATCTTCGTGCCGACGTCCGCGAACAGGCTGTGGCCGTGCGCGTCGATGGCGACCGTCAAAGGCCCGAAGTTCTCGCAGTTCATGATCCAAATGGCCTCGGGCATGCCGAGCTCGAACCACTCGACCCCGCTTACGCTCTTGATGCCCTGCGCCGCGAGGACCGCCGCGCCACCCGTGAACGCCAGGTACACGCAACCGTGCTTCTGCATCGCGTCCACGGTCGGCTGGGACATGCCACCCTTGCCGATGATCGCGCCTGGCCGGAACTTCTCGATGAACTGAGGCTCCAGCGAGTTCATCCTCGACGAAGTGGTCGGTCCCGCCGCGACCGCCACCCACTTCTCGCCCTGCTTCTTCATGATAGGGCCACAGTGGTAGAGCGCTGCGCCCTTGAACTCGACCGGGACCTTCTTGCCCTTCTCGAGATATTCGAGGGCGTGAATGTGCACCTCGTCCCTGCCCGTGTACACGACACCGTCGATGTACACCGTCTCGCCCGCCTTTAGCGCGCGCGCATCAGCCTCCGACAACGGCGTCTTGATCTTCTTCACCATCTGCATCACCCCTCGTGCGTCGGGAAGACCTTCTTCCCGTCCGGATAGATCCTGACTGTCCCGCGCCTGCCGGCCCAGCACTGGACGTTGATCCCCACCGGCAGGCTGGCCGTGTGGCAGAACGCGTACTCTATGTTGAGCCCGAGGCAAGTCGTCTTGCCTCCGAGGCCCATGGGCCCGATCCCCAGCATGTTTATCGCCTCGAGGAGCTCGGTCTCGAGCTTGGCGATCTCCGGGTCCTTGTGTCTCTCGTTGATCGGCCTCAGCAAGGCCTCCTTGGCGAGCTTCATCGCGATATCCGAAGACCCGCCGATGCCCACGCCGAGAATTGTCGGCGGGCACGGGTTGCTGCCGGCCCTGAGCACCGAGTTCAGGATGAATTCTTTGATGCCCTTTAGCCCCTGGCTGGGCGTGAGCATCGCGAGCTGGCTCATGTTCTCGGAGCCGGCGCCCTTCGTCATGACCGTGATCTCGATGTAATCCTTGTCGTGGATGCGCCAGTTGATGTAAGGCATCCTCTCGCCGACGTTGTCCCCTGGGTTCTTCCTCGTGATCGGATGCACCGCGTTGGGCCTCAGCGGGACCTCCTTCGTGGCCGTCCTGACGCCCTCCACTATGCCCTTGCCCACGTCCACCTTGCAGTCCTTCGGCAGGGACGCGTAGAAAATCGTCACTCCGGTGTCCTGGCACATCGGCGTCGTCGTCTTCAGCGCCATGTCCATGTTCTCCACAATCGCCTTGAACTGCATCTTCGGGACCTCGTCGGTCTCGGACGCATATGCCTTCCTTATCGCGTCCTCGACGTCCTTGGGCAGCTTCACGACGGTCTTCCTGAGCAGCTCGACCGTGGCATTCGCGATATCCCCCTCTGAGAGCATGAGAAACCAGTCCTCGGGGCGGGGAAAGGCTCGTTAGAATTAATGCCTTTTGATGGGACTTGGACATGAAGGCGACGACTACCAGCTGTCGCTGAGCACATACGTCCCGCGCTTCGTCTTGACGAGCCTCACTTGTTCGCCTTTTCGAGAGAACCCGCCGGGCTTCTTGAGGTCGACCGGGGAGCTGGTCTCGGGGTCCAGGACCTGCACTTCCCGCGGGGACTCCGAGAGCACCAGCGCCTTCTGGAACGAGGCCTTGTCCGCGGACAGGGAGCACGTGTCCGAGTCCTTGATCTTGATGGCCTTCTCCTCTCCAGTCACGAGGTCGAACCCGTGGACGACCCCTTTAGAGAGGCCGCGAACATAATACTCGCGGTTCTGGTGGAGAACGACGTCCCCCCTGCCGAAGCCGGGCAGCCGCACCAGGTAGGTCATGCGGTATATGTCCTTCCCGTCCCTCCTGCCCCAGAGGCTCGAGGACTCCTTGAACTCCGCGCACTTGGACTCCTGCAGCTCCCTGGCCACGTTCCGGGCCGCGGGTATCGTGCTGAAGAAGAAGTCCAGGCCGCCCTTGACCCGCTCGACCTTGCTGATGAAGACCTCCCTGCTGGATTTGCGCATCGAGGCAACCCGTTCGGTGACCATCGCCTGGATGCCCCTCTCGGTGGCCTTGTCGAGTTCCCTCTCCTGGCCCCTGACCTGGAGGATGGCCTCGTAGTACCTGCCCTGCTGCTTCGAGCATTCGATGCAGGAACCCCTCTTGAGCCTGACGACCGTGCCGAGGGCGCGCTCGAACGCGTGGCCTTCGAGGTTGAAAACGATATCCACCGCCGCCTCGAGGTTCCTCTCGTCCTTCTCGGACAGGTGCACGCGGGCCTCAGACAGGCTCGCGCCCTTCGGAAGCTTGAGCGCGTGCTCGACCGCCAGCACCGCCGCCTCGCGGACAGACCCCACATCCTCCCAGCCCTTGTCCGTCTCCATGGACGAACAGTGCGCGCACAGCGTGAGGTCCACATGGTCTGCAAGGGAGACGGTCGCATGCCTCTTGGAGTAGCACTCGACGCAGAGGGAGCCTATGAGCTCGCCCTCGCGCCCGCACTCGACGCAGAACATCTCACACCATCCTCGCCATCTGCGCGTGCGGGACTCCGCCTATTACAATCACGCAGTCCTTGTCCACGAAGCCCCGCCGGATTGCTATCTCGAGCGTCTTCTCCCCCGCGAGGTTCGCGATCGTGGCCATCTCGAGCCTGTTGACTAGCAGCTCCTCGTCCCCAGACTCCCCCTTGTAGAAACTCTCCGATATCTGCAGCCTGAGCTCCCCCGACTTGAACGTCTTGCCAAGTATGTCCTCGTCGCTCGCGGCGACGAGCACCTCCGGGCCCTGACGGTAGAGCTTGACGCAGATCATGCGATGCGCTCCTCGCTGGCCAGCTTGAAGTAGCCGGGCTGCGGGGAGTATATCTCCCCTGCGTCGCTGAGCCTCTTGAGGAGGGCCCTCACCCTGTCCTCGGGGATGTTCTCCGAACCTGCCTTCTGTATGAGCTCCTCGGCACTCACGCCCCTGCGCTCGTCCGAGAGCTGCTGCACGAGGGTCCTGAGGACATATATCTGCTCGCGCTGACTCCTGCTGGTGCCCGTCGCGATGATGTCTATGTCCCTCCTGCCGCCCTCGCTCGCGACCTTCGACAGGTAGTACTCGACGATCTTGATGGCCCTGTTCGCGTCATCCGTGTTGACTATCCCGCTAAGCCTCGCCCTCGCGGACGCCTCCGACATCCGGATCAGCGCCTCGAGCTGCCTGGCGGTGATGGGCACAGAGGCCGCCTCGCCCTCCCCCAGCTTCCTGATGGACACGTAGTACCCCTCTAGCGTCCTGACGGCCTCGTCGCTCATGATCGGCGTGATGCGCTTGCTGTACGCGACGTACTTCCTCAGGAACTCCCTGTCCATCACAGGCACGAGGCCCGTGCTGTCCCTGAGGATCTCAGCCGTGTCGACAGCCGTTATCTGCTCCGGGGACTCGTGCAGCTTGACCTCGCCCCTCCGGTGGGCCTTCAGTATGTGCGCCGCCACCTTCCTGTCCTGGACGGAGTCCGGCCTGTCGGTCATCGTGAATATCGCGTCGAACCTGGACAGCAGCGCGGGCGGGAGGTCTATCTGCTCGGCGATGTTCCTCGAGTCGTCGAACCTCCCGTACTTCGGGTTCGCTGCCCCGAGGACCGCGCACCTCGACTGGAGCGTCGCAGTGATGCCCGCCTTAGCGACGGATATCGTGCCCTGCTCCAGGCTCTCGTGGATGCTCGACCTGTCCTGATCGTTCATCTTGTCGAGCTCGTCAATGCACGCCAGGCCCTTGTCTGCGAGCACGAGCGCGCCGGCCTCGAGCGTCCACCTGCCCTCGCCGAACTCGTCCTTCACGGCTGCGGCCGTGAGTCCCGCAGCAGAGGAGGACTTGCCCGAGGTGTAGATGCCCCTCGGGGCCAGCTGGGCCATGTACCTCAGTATCTGCGACTTCGCCGTGCCGGGGTCGCCTATGAGCGCTATGTGGATGTCGCCCCTGATGCGGGTGCCGTCGTCCATCGTCTTGCTGACGCCCCCGAACAGCTGGAGCGCCAAGGCCTCCTTCTCCTGCTCGTAGCCATAAATCGTGGGCGATATGGACGCGATGGTCCGGTCGAAGGCGTCCGGGGACTCGGCGAACTCGATTATCTTTAGCTCGTCCTCCGGTGTGATGAGAACCTCCTCGTACTCCTTCTCCTCTTCCTCCGCGGAGTTGATGTCCAGATGTATCTCGAACAGCGTGCTCTTCACCTGCCCGCCCTTCTGGGCGCTCCTGAGGATGCCGTTGAGAATGACCCTGTCCCCGGGAGAGATGCGCCCAGATATGTCGTCCTCGATGTAGCCGACGAGCCGCTCGGGCTGAGCCCCTCCTCTGAGGCCTTCGGGGGGCTCCTGGATCTCGATCTTCTGGGTGTCGACGAACCGGGAAGGGTCCGTGAGCAGCCTGAACTTGGTGGACCCTGTCCCCCTGCCGCATCCGCCCTCCTCCTTGGAGCACTCGATGGGTTCGTGGAACAGCATCCCCTCCTGCTCGACCGTGATCCTGTGACCGCACCTCGCGCACTCGAACTCGGCGAGCGTCACCCTCGGCCTCACCTCGGTGGCCTTCCGGACGAGCCCTTCGACCGACACGAACGTCCCGAGATGCTTGGCCCTCAATTTGCGTATCTCTATCTTCGAGTCGTGCGGGAGGTCCTTGATCCTGAAATGTAAGAACGGGTTCGTGAGCGCGTGCGAGACCATCCGCTTGAGCGCGTCCTCGGCGCACTTGACGGAAAGTGTAGGGTTCTGGAGCGTGTAGTTGGCCAGGTCGGGGTCGAACTTCTCGATGTCTACGAAGTCGATGTATATGCTCCTGACATCGGGGTACAGATCCGCGATAGCGGACACCTGGTGCCTCCGCTCCTGCCCTCCCAGGAACTCCTCCCAGATGGCGACGAGGTCTTCAGGCGTGTACTCCTTAGGCGTTCAGCTCCCCCCGCATGTATGCGTCGATGCCCCTGCCCTTCCCAAAAGCTCGGTAAAAGGGTACAGGGAATCAGCTATGGTGTACATAAGGTTAGACGTCGGCGTTTTCATCCTTGCTCCTTGCCGTTAACTGCAGTATACGGTTCTGGACAGCGACCACTTCCGCGCTAGTCTTCGCGGCCGCATATTCGTCGAGCAGCTCGCGGTTGATATCCAGGAAGGTCGGGCCCCACTTGAAGCGGTCCATGAGCTCCTTCGAGCGACCCTTCTCGCCCATGATGTACAGAGCGGCCGCGAGGGCCTCGGCGCTCGAGAGCTTCTGGGCCTTCCCGAAGTTCGTCGGGTTTGCGGCCACGAGGAAAGGGAGCGCCCTGTGCCTTAGCCCTGAGCGCACCTTGGGGAACCTGGAGAGCTTGTTCCAGGAGCAGTCAAGGACGAGCAGGCCGAAGCGCGCGGCCGAGTCGACATCCTCCCGCGAAACCGCCTTCTCCGCTTCGGGGTCCAGCACGATGGCTCCCCTGGGGATCCTCACTGCACCCCGGACCTCGCGCACCTCCCCCAGGCGCACCAGCTTCGCCGCGGTGCACTTCTTCGGGTCGTCCTCGCGCTCCATGAGCGCGAGAAGGGGTATTCCGGCCATCGCGGCATAAGTGGGCCCTGGATATATAGGAACGTTGCGCGGAGGCATGCGAATTTGGCCCATGGTTCATAAGTACTGGAGCCGATACGAGCAGCGCCACGATGACGAGAACATTCCTGCTGAACGGATGATGACAGACGGGCGATCCGAGTGGCGCCTCTTGCGAGGAAAACAATATAGATGCGGGACGCATCCGAGGCACACGAGGAGCTGACCGAAGATGGTTACAGGGTTCGATTACCTCAGCCATGACAAGACCCTTCAGGAGCATTGGCTCAGGAGGGTCGTCGCGCTTCTGATAGATGGAGTCGTCATTTACATACCAGCCTCGATCTTCATGAGCCTGATAGGGTTCGCGTGGCTGGGGCTCATCGTCATTTCGATAGAGAGCATCCTGTTCTTCTTCTACTGCTCGTTATTCGACTACTACATCGGCGGCACGCTCGGGAAGATGCTTCTCCGCCTCAAAGCGGTCGCCATCACCGGCAAGATGAACCTCGCGCAGGCGCTCATGAGGAACGTCACCAAGGTCGTCCCGCCCCTGCTCGTGATAGACTGGGTCATCGGGATGGCGATAGACACAAACGACCCGAGGCAGAAGTGGACAGACCAGCTCGCCCGGACGTCCGTGATGCTCTACTGAGGGCGCCCAGGCGCCCACCAGAGCCAGCCCCTGCGTTCTAGGGACGCCTCGCCCTTGATGAGACCCTTCTTACGCATCTTGGACAGGAATATGACCGTCTGGTCCGGGCACTTCCTGTGCTGGTCCCTGGCCAGCTTCTCTATCTCCATCGTCGTCATGGGCCCCCTTTCCATGAGGAGTTCGAGGACGTAGGCTTCGGCCTCGACTTCGCCCATGACCACAGGGACACGCGCACCGCTCATCGGACGCCCCATCGGCCATTCAGGATATGGCTGTTGCCCCAGCCTATGGTGATGATGACCACAGGTCGCTCAAGGGAGTGTGTAGAAATGAAGGGGAAGGGGTTTACGGGTTTGGCTCCTGCAATCTCATCCAGCCGTCTAGATTGTGAACGACTGGCCAGTTCCGATCTTCTCGCCCGTTGGGACGTAGATCAAGACTGCCGAGTAGCTGCCCGAGAACGCAGTCGCACCGCCGTAAGTGAACAGCTGGAAGTAGTCACTACCACTCACCATGCCGTTTCCACCTACATCAAAGACAATGCAGCACACAGTCAGCGTGCCGAGTGTGTCGGTGCTGTAGTTCGCGGATATAGCAGAGCCGCCATCCAGGTCAGCCGCTACGGGGTCCCACTCAGCGAAGTTGGTCCCATCGGACAGCTGCACCTTTATGTCATCCCAGGAGACATCGGTCTTCGTAATCGAAACGATGTTTACCCTCTGACCATTAGTTATGGTCTGCTTCGAGTACGTTGCAGCCGGTGTCGTCTGCGACGTCCCGCCAAATCCCAGGACCATGACATACAGCACGGCCGCTAGAACGACGGTGATCGCGACCATCAGAATGGTCGCAATGACGGGAGACACCGCCTCGGAGTCCTTCCGGACTGCCCAAATCTTCTTCATTGTTTTGTCCTCCTGCAGGCCTTTCGGCCCGCGTAGGGATAATACCCCCGGGCTGAGTTTAAATAGCTTTGCGGCTGGTTCTCAATCTTAATCGTTATCTAATTCGGTGATTGCCGAATATCTACGTCTGGCCATGTCGCATAATGCTGGCCGCTAAGAAGACATAGTCTTCTTGGGCCTCGGCACTGACTATAAAAACGGCGACTTTCGGGGGAATATCGCCATCCGCCGAAAGGGGGTCAAACGGGCTTGATCCCCGACTTGTCGAACGACAGAGGGATTATGCCGACCATCGCGGGGTGGTTCCTCACCTTCTGAATCACCATGAACTTCTTGAACTCCTGCCCGACCTTCTCCTTGTCCAGCTCGAATATCACATCGGCGAGGTCCTCGAGCGAGCTCTGGATCCTGGAGTCGTGCACGTCCTTGAGCATCGTGATCAAGGTCACGCTCTCCGAGTGCTGTGTATGGGCCTTGATCGTCCTCATGGCCATGAGGACCTCGTGGCTCTCGTAGTTCTCGAGGTAGAAGTCCAGTGAGTTGATGACTACCCTGAACGGCGGTGCGAGCTTGGATATCTCGTACGCGAGGAATGTGAGCAGGTTTTCCTCCTTGGCGACTTCCTCCTGCCGGAAGCGCCTGATGTCGCCGAGCTTGATACCCTCCTGCCTGAACTTGCTGATCTCGAGCTTCTTCGCGAGCACGCTCTCGTGGTACTTCGATCCCACGTTCACGATCTTCAGGTCCGTCCTCCACCCGTACTCACGCATCACGCCGAGAACGTCCTCGTTCCGCTCCGTGGATGTGAAGTACGTCACCGGTTCGGTGCTGACGGACGCGAACTGTTTGGCGAAGAACTCCGTCCCCGAGCCCGGGGTGCCCATGACCAGCACGGTTGAACCCTTCTGGATGCCGCCGCCCAGGTGCTCGTCGAGCGCGCGCACGCCGATGCTAGTGAAGTTCACTCTACTCCGCCTCCTTGCCCGCGCGTATGCCGTGGTCGCACACGAGGTTGACCATGTTGTTGAGCTCGGGGGTGGAGTGCTCCTCGACCGTGAGTATGACCGTGTAGGCCTCCTTCGATCTGAGCGCGGAGACCAGGATGTGCAGGAACTCGGACAGGATCCAGTTGTTGTTGTGTATCGCCAGCGAGTTGATCGAGTCCAGGACCACGAGCTTGTCCTTCGATTGGGACCTCCTGATGAGGTACTCGACCTTCAGCATCAGGTTCTCCAGCATCGTCGGGCTCTCGACCAGCGTCGTCCTGTCGTCCTGCTGGACCGACGTCGCGCCCATCATGATGTGTGAGATGCAGTCAACGAAGTACACCCTGGACGAGTCGATATCCAGCGCCTCGAGCACGCGCCTTATGGCGTCGGAAGATATGGTCGCGGTCACGTAGATGATTTCCATCTGGCGCCTGTTGCCGAAGAGGTCGACCACACCCCTGATCACATCGAGGTAATTATCCACGCTCATCTGCAGTGAGACCGCCGACGACGGGGGCGTCTCCGCGAGCTCGTCCGCGATCTTCTGGGCGCTCATCATCGCGGTCATCCAGTGCTACCTCCCTTGAGAAGGGGCACAAGGAGCACTCCCATCGGCGTCAGGTCCAGGACGTACTTCGCTCTGGAGTGCATCGTGCCCCGCATCTTGATGACCTGAAGGGTCCTCAGCAGGTCGCCCCTCCTCTCCATGTTGGCCATCACGATGATGCCGTCGGCGATGGCCTCCTCAACCCCGAAGCTCGAGTAGGAGCTGGAGCCCGCCGGTAGCTCGCCCACCAGTATCGACGTGCAGTTCATGTCGGAGAGGGCCTTGCCCAGCTTGAGTATGAAATCCCTGATCTTCTCAGACGTCTTGAACTTGTAGCAGACCGAGGTGACGGAGTCGATGACCATTCGTTTGGTGCCGAGCTCGCCCGCGAGACTCACGAGCGCGGATACTAGGAGGTCTATCTCCTCCATGCTGAGCTCCGCCTTGGTCAGCCCCAGCCTCTCGTACATCGCAGGGAGGTCGATGAACACGAGCCTGCCGGACTTGATCAATCCACGGTCGAAGAACTTGTACGGGATTATGTTGGCCAGCAGCTTCTCGGAGTCCTCCGTGACGGACACAAACAACGAGTTCTCGCCCTTCTGGGCTCCGTGGATGAGGAACTCGAGTGCCAGAGAGGTCTTCCCGGTTCCGCAGCTGCCCGTCAGGAGGACGGTGTTGGAGCGAGGGATGCCGCCGTACAGAATCGTGTCCAGCCCCTCAACACCCGTCGCGCACCTGTCGCGCTCGCCCGTCTTTGTAGGCATCGGTCCTTGACAATGCAGTGCTCCTGATATTATTGTTTCTTCCAGCACGGCAAGGCGATTCAGCGGCATTTGCATGCTCTAGACGTGACGCGTCAGTGCTCAACTGCGACACGTTTTTAACGGTGGACGCATGTGTTTGAACCGATGAAACCAGTTCTCCAGGTGGCCCTCGACTTGGTGCATGCCGACAGGGCCCTCGCAATCGCCTCGGACGCGGTCAAGGGCGGCGTCGACTGGATTGAGGCGGGCACCCCCCTCATCAAGAGCGAGGGGATGGAGGTAGTGAGGCAGCTGAAGAAGGCCTTCCCTGGACACAAGATAGTCGCCGACATGAAGACCATCGATGTCGGAGGCGCCGAGGTCGAGATAGCGGCCAAATCAGGTGCTGACATCGTCGTGATACTGGGCGTCTCTTCCGATCCCACGATAACCGAGGCCCTGCTGAGCGCGAGACAGTACGGTTCCAAGATCATGGTGGACCTGTTCAACGTGGAGGACAAGGTCGCCCGCGCGAAGCAGGTCGAGAAGATGGGCGCGGACTACATCTGCGTGCATGTGGGCGTGGACGAGCAGATGGTGGGCGGGTCCCCGCTGTCGGAGCTGAAGGGGCTCTCAGAGGCGGTGAAGATACCCATCGCAGCCGCTGGCGGCATCAACAGCGAGACCGCGCCTGACATACTGCGCGCAGGCGCTTCGATTGTCATCGTGGGCGGGGCCATCATCAAGGCGAAGGACGTCGCAGGGGCCGCGCGCCAAGTGAAGAAGGCCATCACGAGCGGCAAGAAGGTCAAGACCGAGCTTTTCAAGAAATATTCGGAGGAGCAGTTGTTCGAGGCGTTCATGAAAGTGTCTTCTCCGAACGTCGCGGACGCGCAGCACAAGAAGGGCTCGATGAAGGGCATCCATCCGAGGATCAGGCACGGCGTCAAGATGGTCGGCAGAGCTCTGACCGTGCACACCGTGAACGGCGACTGGGCCAAGCCCGTCGAGGCGATCGACAAGGCGAATCCCGGAGACGTCATAGTCGTCGACGCCTGCGGAGGGGAGATAGGCGTCTGGGGCGAGCTGGCCTCCTGGAGCTGCAAGACCAGGGGCGTTGCGGGCGTTGTCATCGACGGGGCGGCGCGCGACATCGATGCCATCATCGATATGGATTTCCCATGCTTCTCGAGGTACGTCACTTCAAACGCCGGAGAACCGAAGGGCTACGGAGGCATCGGCCACGAGATCGTCTGCGGAGGAGTGCCCGTCCGGACGGGCGACTGGATAATCGGCGACGAGAGCGGTGTGGTAGTCGTCCCCCAAGAGACCGCGGTCGAGGTAGCCAACCGGGCCTTGGACGTGTTCGAACGCGAGAACCGCGTGAGAGAGGAGATCAAGAAGGGCGGGACCCTCTCGAGCGTGATGAAGCTGGAGAAATGGGAGAAGGTCGGGTAATTGGTTCCGACTAGCCTATGAACCCGGTCTTGTCCGCAAGGTCCTCGAGCCGTCTCACACGCGCCGATATCGGCGGGTGGGTCATGAATAGGGTGACCAGCCCCGCGCCCCTGAACGGGTTCACGATGAACAATGAGGCGGACGACGGGTTTCCGCTTCTAAGAGGCCTGCGTCTGTTGCCCTCCTCGAGCTTCTCGAGCGCACGGGCGAGTGCCAAGGGCCTCTGTATCATAAGCGCGCCCTCCTTGTCGGCCTTGTACTCCTGGTTGCGCGATATCGCGAGCCTGAGCAGCAGGGCTGCTATGGGAGCGGTAACAGCTACGACCAACAGCAACACGGCGGTGCTGTTATCCTTCCTGGAGCCCAAGGAACTGTACCAGGCCATCCTCGCGGCGAAAGATATCGCGCCAGCGACGGTCGCGGCGACGGACATGAGGAGCATGTCGTTGCCCTTTATGTGGGCCATCTCATGTGCCAGCACGCCCTCCAGCTCGTCATCCGTCAGCGCGGAGAGGATGCCTTCGGTCACCGCGACCACGGCCGACTTGGCGTTCCTGCCGGTGGCGAAGGCGTTGGGCGTCTGTGTCTTCACGATCGCAATCCTGGGCATGGGCAGGTCAGCCTTCATGCATATCCTGTTCACGATGTCGTAGAGCCTCGGCTGTTCCTGCCTGGAGACTATCTGGGCCTTGTAGGACCAAAGCACTATCCTGTCGCTGAAGAAGTAGCTGATGAAGTTGATAGCGGCTGCGAGGGCCAGGAACACGAGTGACCCGGTGATCCAATCGCCGAGGAACACCGTCCCTAGGACCCAGCCTATCGCGACGAATATCAGAATCAGCCCCCCGAACAGGGCCAACATCCTGAGCGTGGTTCGCATCTAAACCCCCCTCTCTCCTGCCAGCAGGCGCATGCTTGGAGTTCTACTCACTACCGGGCGGCATAAAAAGATTGCCCCGTGTGTCCTACAATAGTAGACGGATTTCGACGACGCGGAGGCACCCTCCAGGAGGTTCGAACGTATAGGTTTATTGGGAATGAGAGCTTACCATGCCGGGGGAGCGCAGCTCTCACTGTCTTTGCCTCACAACAGGTGTTCAAGATGGAGTCCACTGACGACAAGATGGAAAGAAGGCTCTACAGCCACGACCTGGCGCCGTTGCCGAAGGAGATGGACCTGATTTTCAAGACCATGCCCGACAGGGTCGACAGGCCGCAGTACACGCAGGACGTCGTGCAGATCGTTCGGAAGGCGATCTCGACGAACACGCCCATAGTCCCGCGCGGGGCTGGGACCTGGGGGCTCGGAGGATCTACGCCGGTCAAGGGAGGCAGGGTCCTCGACATGACCGCCATGAACAAGATAGTCTCAATCGACGAGACGAACCTCGTCTGCACTGTCCAGCCAGGAATCACCTGGAAGGCGCTTGCAGATGCGCTCGACGCCAAGGGCCTCTTCCTGCCATGCTATCCGAGCAGCGCACCCTCTGCTACGATCGGCGGCTGGGTGGGCACGGGCGGTACGGGGATTGGCGCGTACAAGTACGGCACCGCAGCCGACATTGTCAGGGACATGGAGGTCGTCCTGCCTACAGCTGCAGTCGTTCACACAGGCGACAAGTTCGTACCTCAGAACGGGTCCGGCCCGAACCTGAACATGATCTTCATCGGCTCCGAGGGCACGCTTGGGATCATAACCGAGGTCACCATCTCCGTTCTGCCCAAGCCCGAGGTGCAGAGGCCGATCAGCTACTCCTTCGACGACATCAAGAAATTCCAGGGACTGCTCAAGAGGCTCACCAGGAGCGAGGTCAGACCGATGCACATCATGTTTGGAGACAAGCTCCATTACGACTATCTGAGGGCGATAGGTAAGCACGCGCCCGAAGTGGGCTGTCTGGTCACTTGCATGCTCACCGGGTCCAAGGCCTCCGTCGACGCCGAGGAGAAGCTCCTAGACGAGATGATGGCTGCGTCCGGCGCGAAGAAGGAATCCAAGGAGCTGGCGGAGCACGAATGGTCGGAGAGGAGCTACGAATTCAGGGTAAGGGAGCTCGGTGTGGGCGCCATCCCAGGCGAGGTGCTGATACCCATCGACCGGATGAACGTCGTCCTCGAGGGCATGGAGAAGCTCATCAAGCACCTGAAGCTGAACGCCCCGATCATCGGCACTGTCGCGGACCAGAACACGGTCATGTTCATGCCCTACTATCTCACGGACGAACACAAGCTGGTCGCATCGACTGCTGCGATGGGGTTTGCGAAGAGGCTCGGGGACCTCGCGCAGGAGAACGGGGGCAGGCCGGTCGGACTCGGAGTGTTCTTCGCTGGGAACTTGCAGAAATACCGTGGGAAGGAGGGTGCGAGGATGGTCAGGGGCATCAAGGATGTGCTCGACCCCTACGGCATAATGAACCCAGGGAAGATGGTCGAGACCGGGACGAGATACGGGTTCGCGATGCCCGCATTCCTCATGAACTTCGCGATGCACATGATGGGCTCGATGAAGAGCATCTTGCCGAGGGACAAGATAGGCGAGAAAGAGCTCTCCAAGCTCAAGAAATAAGTGCGCTCAGGCCCCTGCGACTTTCGGGTAGGACCTCTTGACGTAGTAGGACAGCAGCGCGCCTATCGTGCCGCCTATCACGACCTGCCCGACGTTTATCGGGACCTCGGCGAGCGCCTTGCCAAGGCCGACATCGAGGATGAAGAGTTCGTAGAGGAAGTAGCCCGTGATCATGCATGCCCCGCCCGTACCGATGGCGACGGCGATGAGGACAGGCTTGCTCGTATCGCGCTTCCCAATAATGCCTGCCACGAAGCCCTCTGCGCCTTTCGCCATCAGAGTTATTGGCGCGTAGATCCCGGACCCCAGGAGAATATCCGCAGCGGCGGACCCGATGCCACCGCAGATCGCGCCCGCGCTCCAGCCGAAAGTGAGCGCGCTGAAGAAGACCATCGACTCCCCCAGGTTGAAGTAGCCCCTGGTCGGGGAGAACGGTGTGTAGGACGCATACGTTATGGCCGCAGTCAAGGCCGTGAGGACACCGTAAAGGGCGACTGTCCTCGGTGACACGAACTTGGCGGGCGCCGGCCTGACAACGGGCTCCGTGACCTCGCTCATTCCGGCAGGCTAGACGATTCGCTCGTACTTAAACTATGCATCGCGCGGTGTCGGAAGTTGGACGGATTTCAGATTCCAATGTCGAAGACGAACCGCGCGATCATCGGCAATGCGAATATCGCGATGACCACTCCGAGGGAGGCGTAGTCCGCAGCGCGCATCGTGAGGTCCCTCAGATATGTCCTGTCCGCGCGAGCGCCGTAGGCCCGCGACTGCAGCGCCAGCGCGAGGGTGTCCGCGGTCCTCAGCGCGGACACGATGGTCGGGACGAGCACCGCGACGTAGTTCTTCGACCGCTTCAGCAAACCTCCCTTGCCGAGCTCCAATCCCCTCGCCCTCTGGGCGTCCTTGATGTTCTCTATGAGCGCACCGAACGTGGGAAGGAACCGGAGAGATATGGCCAACGCAAGCCCGAAGTCGAACCGGACGCCCATCTTGACGAGCGCGCGTACGAGATCCCTCTGCGAGGTCGTGAACATGAGGATATACCACACTGTGGCCAGACAGCCCACTCTGACCGCGGATGTGACGCCCCTCCATATCGCGGGCTCCGTGATCTTCACGGGTCCGAGGGTAGCTAGGACGGGTGTCCCCGTCGGATCGAAAAGCGGCCACAGGATGACGATGAGGAGCATGAACCTAACTACGAACTTCAAGGCGAAAAGCGTCCTGGAGAGCGTTGCACGCGACAGGAACAGAAGCAGGAAAATGAACGCGAGCAGGACAAGTAGCGAGTACAGGTTCGTCACCAAGAACGCCAACAGGCTCAGGAGCAGTATCGAGACGACCTTAACGCGTGGGTCCATGCGGTGGAGGAACGTGTCAGCCTCGGTGTAGAGGTCGATGAACATCGCCATCAGATACCACCTCTCTGGCGCAGCAGGTGGAGGACGAACTCCTCGGGCGAGATTATGTCCTGAGGCATCCCGTACTCTGCGAAACGATGGGACAGGAGTGTAACTGCAGGAGGCTCGAGGTTGCTCTGCCTAATCAAATCGAGGTCGGAGAACGCGCCCCTGGGGTCGGAATCGAGCGACACACGCCCATTGGCCAAAACCACGACACGCCTCGCATGCTCCGCGACCAGCTTCATGTCGTGAGTGATGAGGACGACGGTCCTGCCATCGTCGTTGAACATCCTCAGCCTCGCCATCAGCTCCGCGGCCTCCTCAGCGTCCAGGCCAGTCGTTGGCTCGTCAAGGATGATAACCTCCGGGTCCATGGCGAGCACCGACGCGATAGAGACCCTGCGCCTCTCCCCCAGCCTCAAGGAGAGCGGGGGCTCCTTTCTCAGGCGTCCCAGGCTCATCGCCTCGATGGCCTTCTCAACCTTCGCGGCAGTCACTTCCTCCGGATATCCGAGGTTCGTCGGGCCGAACCTGACCTCCTCCTCGACTGTCGCACAGAAGAGCTGATGGTCGGGGTTCTGGAACGCATAGCCCACGATGCGTGCGAGCTCGGCCACGCGCAGTCCGATCGTCGACCGGCCAGCCACCAAGACCGTCCCGCTGGTTGGTTTCAGGAGGCCGTTGAGGCTCTTCGCGAGCGTCGTCTTGCCCGAGCCGTTTCCCCCGACGATGGCGAGATACTCGCCCTTGGACACTTTCAGATTGACCCCGTTCAGGGCTTGCACGCCTCCTTCGTAGACGTACTTCAGGTCAGAAACGGAGATGATCTTCTGTCTGGACTCCTCGGGGATCGGTGATGGTATCATCTGTCCCTCACACCCCTCTTACCCAGTATCTCTGCTAGAATCACTTGTTCCGCCTCCTGGGTCGAAAGAAAAGAGAAGCGAGCGGCCCCGAGCCTGTTGTTGAGGATCGAGGCGATCTCTGACACCTGAGGAGGGAGAACGCCAATCGCCCTGAGCCTCGCAGGGTCCCGGAGTATGAGCCTCGGGGGACCGGCTTCGATTATCTTACCGTCGTCCATCAAGACCAGCCTGTCTGAGAACGCGGCAGCCTCCTCCGCATCACGCTCCGCGAGGACGACCGTCATCCCGTACTTATGCTTCAGCTCCTTCAGCACGGAGTACAGCTCCAAGCGGCCGACCGGGTCGAGGGCGTATGCGGGCTCGTCAAGAACGAGCATGTCCGGGCGCATCGAGAGCGCAGCGGCGATTGCGACGCGCTGCTTCTGGCCCCCGGAGAGGCTGAACGGAGAGCGGTCGTTGTAGCCCTTCATCCCCACGAGGTCGAGAGCCCACTCCACCCGCTCCCTTATCTCATCCCTGGGGACGGCGAGGTTCTCTGGCCCGAAAGCCACCTCCTCCTCGACGCTCATGCAGAACAGCTGGCTCTCCGGCTCCTGGAACACGATGCCGACCTTTGTCGAGAACTCGGCCACGCTCCTCTGCCTCACCTCCTCGCCGAATATCCGCACCTCACCGCCCAAGTCGCCCGGGAGCGCGTGGGGTATCAGGCCGTTCGCGAGCAAGCAGACCGTCGACTTGCCGGAGCCGTTGCATCCGAGGAGCGTGACGAACTCGCCCTTCTCGACCTCAAGCGACACGCCCTGCAGCGCGGGCTCTTTGGAGCCCTTGTACTTGAAACTGACATCCCGCATTTCGAGCGCGCGCATTTGCCTCTCAACCTCGAAGCGCCGCTCAATCGGGGAGGTTCTCTAATAAACCTTTGTCGGGCCGGCCAGAAGAGCGATGCATGCATCAGGCGCGGTAGACCAGGACCTTCTTGCCCCGGACGATGATCCTAATCCTGCCCTTGCTCTTGAGCCCGATAGCGGCCTTGTCCAGCTGCTCGCGCGGGAGCCTGGAGGCACGCATGGCTTCCTTCGATGATATTCCGTTGTCCGGGATCACTTCCAGCAGCCTGCGCTCGGCGTCCTCCTCGTCCTTCGCGGGAATGAGCTGAAGGGTCTTCCTCACCATGGGTGCGGGCGGCGGGACGAGACAATACAGCTCGGACGAGTCCTTCACGACCCTCTTTGCGCTCTCCGAGGATATGAGCCGGCCAAGCGAGAGCATGACGCTCTCCTCGCTGAGACCCGTCCGTTTCATCAGATCCGGGAGGGTCTTGCCGTTCTCATCGAGAAGCGCGAGCACCTTTCCGTCGACGATGTTGTCCTCCGACCGCCTGTCCTTGACGACCGATATCTCATCGAGGTGCGTCCTCAGAAACTCCTTGCTGGCAATCTTGAACTTGTCCAGGTCCTGGTTGAGTATGGCCTCCAGCTCAGACACGTCGAGGCCCATCTCCTTCCAGCGCTCGAGCTTCGCCTTGTAGACTGCCTTCTTGAGCTCGACGGGCTTCTCACCGACGTAATGGGTCACCTCGTACCTGTTCTGTGCCATCGAGGCGGCCTCTGCGTCCGTCCGCGTGGTGACCGCGTACCTCACGTTCGCCCCTCGGAGGGCATGGTGGATCTCCTCTAGTTTGTCGAAGAGGCGACGGTCCTCTTCCAGATTCAGCTCGAAATCGAAGTCGCCGACAAGGGGCACGGCCCCGATCTTCCTCATCCGCTCGATGACCTGTCGGGGCGATTCTCCCTCGCTGCTGAGCTCGACGCGAATGAAGGTCTTGATCATCTTGACAACCTGTGGGCGTCGATGATAGCGCTGTGCCCTTTTTATTGTTTCTGAACGGGCGCTACGTGCAACCATCGACCGTATGTTGCCTTAATATACAAGTCAGTGGCATGACTCGAACCGATGCCTGCTGACCCCTCTGTCAGGTTCATCACAAGCATGTTCTCGAAACACTACAGAGAAGCCTCGTTACACATGCCGGACAGGTTCTCTAAGAGGGAGTTCGGATTCATGTTCTATGACCGGCAGGGGATGGTAAGGCACACCGGCTTTCCGACGAGAGCAGCATTGAAGAAGTACCTGGTAGAGCAGACACCTGCGCACGCATATTATTCGTGCGCGTACTATGAGAGACCTGACGCGCCCACGATGGTAGAGAAGAAGTGGCAGGGAGCAGACCTGATCTTCGACCTCGATGCCGACCACGTCGAGGGCGCGCAGAACCTGCCCTACGAGAAGATGCTCGAGAGGGTGAAGCACGAGGTCATCAGACTGATAGACGAGTTCCTGCTGGGCGATCTTGGCTTCGAACAGGACGAGCTGAGGATTGTCTTCTCCGGCGGCCGGGGATACCATGTGCACATCAACGCTCCGAAGGTCCTGAAGCTCTCGAGCCACGAGCGGAGAGAGATAGTCGACTACATCACGGGCACTGACCTCGACATGGACTGGGTGTTCTTCCCTCAGTCGTTCCAGACAGGGACATTCATGAACAGGCCACAGCTGGAGAAGAAGAGGATCATGCCATCCTTGGAGGAGGGCGGGTGGCGGGCGAGAATCAGGAAGGGCGTCGACAGCCTCTTAGACGAGCTCGAAGGCCTTCCGGAGCAGGAGGCAACAGAGCATCTGTTGAAGGCCGTCGTGGACTCGAAGAGGGAAATCGGCAAGAAGACAGTCGAGGGGCTCTATAATGACCTCTTCAAGGGAAAGGAAGGGAAGAGAGGAGTCGACAGGATGCGCGCTGAGAACACCTTCGAGGTGTTCTCCAGCGACAGATACGCTCACGCGTTCATCGAAATCGTGGAGATGCGTGTGAAAGTGAAGATGAAGGGCGAGACCGATGAACCTGTGACCTCGGACATAAAAAGGCTGATCAGACTCCCCAGCTCGCTCCACGGCAAGACCGGCTTCGAGGTAGTCCCTCTAGAGAGGGACGAACTGGACCGGTTCGACCCCTTCTCCGACGCGGTCCCAGAGGCGTTCGGCGACAGGGATGTCACCGTCAAGCTCGAGAAGCCAGCAGAGTTCAAGCTGAGGGACCGGAGTTTCTCACTGGACCCGGGTGAGCGCGCTGTGCCCGAGTACGCGGCAATATACCTTCTGTGCAGACGACTGGCCGTCAAAACTTCGCAGTAGCAAAACTATTTATTGCGACCTACTCATTTTTCCAGACAATGCCAGCATCAGGCAAGGTATTAGAGGACTCCATCCGGCTCAGCAGAATCCGGAAGATCAAGCTGACCCTTTACATCGTCCAGGCTGTGATGCTGGTCGTCCTGGGAATGGTTCTGATATTCTTCGCGGGCGGGGCGATGCTGAAGCCATATCTGTACATCCCGCTCGACTCGTTCCTGGCCGTGGTAGTCCTGCTGATGCTGATCATCTCGCTCGAGAGCTTCTTCTTCAGGATCCTCGAGATCAAGTTCGCCAGGAGCTCGAGCGCCAGGCACCTCATGGCCATGCGTTCTATGAAGAGGGCGCTCATCGTGATTATCCTGGCTGGCATACTCGCGGCGGTAACGTCTGTGCCACCCATACTTGGGGCGTTAGAGAACGCCACGGACAAGACCGTCGACGTCAGCCCCGCGGACCCGCCTTCATTCTACTCATCCGACACATTCGCGCTCATCACTTCGACGAGGGTTGACGTGACCGCCCCGAGGTTGGTCGAGATATACCTGATGGACGACGAGGTCTTCAACCGGTACTGGGGAATCCCCGAAGCAGAATTCCTGGAGGCGATGTACTCCTACAGGCTCAACACCGACAACTTCGTCGTGCTCCCGGGGGTCGTCCTGTCAGTGGCCGTCCCGCAGCAGGAGTTCATGAGATATCATCTCGTCCTGAACGACTTCGACAATGGGACGAGTGCCCAGGCGACCATCGTCAAGGAGACCTCGAGCACCTTCACGGGCATCGTCTCGCTGTTGCTCATAGCGCTCGTGGTGACGAACGTTGCGTGGTTCGCCTACCTGATTCCGATAGAGAAGAAGTACTCTTCGGGGTCAATATACAAGTAGCTCAAGGCATGCAGCAGCAGACCGACCGTTTCTTCACGTGGTATGCCTTCTCGGCGAGCCCTTCGACTGTCGACGACGCCGGAAGGACGATTCCGTCAATGCCCGCCTCGATTAGCGAGACCTCGCCTCGCCGGGAAAGCTTCGTGCGCATGCATCCCAGCAACAGCTTGGCATCCGGCAGCAGCTCCCCCGCCCTGCGGACGACCGAGGCCATCACGTCATCTCCGGGCGGCGTCACGGACTCGTAGGCGGTCCCCCTGGTCGGTATCAACGATATCAATACGAGCTTGTCCGGCTGGAGCTGGGCGAGCCTCTCGAGAGCAGAGATCTCCCCCTTGAGCTGTCCCGCGTGGATGCCGACACAGATGTGCGGGGCTACGCTCTGTGCACCTGCCTCCATCAAGTCGCTCACGACCCGGAAGTACTCATCCGCCTTGACCCCAAGGCCGAGCACGTCTCGGACCGTCTCGTCGGAACCGTAGATGTCAACAGAGAACGAGTCGACACCGCTTCCCACCAGTCTGCTGATCTCCTGTGTGGACGCCAGACCTATGTGCGCGTTTATGCTCAGATCTGTCGTCGCCTTTATCTCGCCGATTGCCTCGATGAAGTCTGACAACGGGACCTTCCCTGAGGTGTCATTGCCTCCGCTCAGCAGGAAGCCGTTCGCACCCCGCTCGGCCAGGGCCTCCGAGATCGCCAAGAGGCTGTCCGGACTCGTCGCTGGTATCATGCCGCTGAGATACTTGCCAGCGCAGTGTCTGCAGTGAAGAGAGCAACTGGCGCCCGTGACCGATATCGCGGGGAAGCTCTTGCCGGGGTAGAAACACTCGACCGTCCTCTGCACGAGTGGTTCTCATCGCTGGCTGGCGTAATTAACATTGTGCAGCGCAGGTGGCGAGGCCCCTGAGACCGGGCGAAAGCTTTATCTGAAACACCCCCTCTAGGGCCGCTGCTGGTCACCATGAAGGCTTTCGAAGTAAGCGGACAGTTCATGATATCTCACAAGAAGTGGCAACCGTTCGCGATGGAGGTAGCTGCCGCCGACGAGGACGGGGCCCGCGAGAAAACTCTCGCGCTCCTCGGGAGCAGACACAAGGTCAAGAGGAAGGGCGTACTGATCGCCGGAGTTAAGAGTCTAAAGCACGACGAGGTCAAGGACAACCTCGTGAAGCACCTCCTGGAGGCGAAGAAGTGACCCCGCCTGCCGTAGACGAGCGGCAGCTCAGAGAGGACTATGCCATGCTGGAGTCCGCGAAGGCGCAGCTCGAGGGACTCGCGAAACAGCAGCAGCTGATACAGATGGCCGTCGAAGAGCACGTGAGGGCGCGCGAAACCGTCAAACAGCTGTCCGGGGGCAAGCCAGGTGACGAGGTACTTATCCCCGTCGGCGCGGACTCGTATGTCTTCGCCAGGGTCTCTGACGACCGGAACGCTGTGGTGGGGGTCGGGTCCGGAGTGTCCATCAAGAAATCGCCGGAAGAGGCCGAGAAGATACTCGACTCGAAGATCGACGACCTCTCCAGAGCATTCAAATCAATATCAGACAGGGCCGCCCAGATGGAAGCCATGATACAGGAGCTGACTGAGAAGGTCCAGTCGCAGATCGAGACGCTGCAGTCGATGGGCGGGGCCGGCGGGCCCTGAGGTCGAGACATGTTCCGTGGGCTTATCGACAAGTTCTCGAGGGCCTCGAAGGAGGCCCATACGAAATCCATCGAGGACATATCCGAGGTGGTCGACGAGTCCGGCCGGAGGCTCAAGGCGAACGCGTTGGACGACCTTCTGCACGAACTGGAGCTTGGCCTCCTCGAAGCGGACGTCGCTCTTCCAGTGGCCGAAGGGCTCACGAGCCGGGTGAGGGGGGAGCTCGACGGGAAGAGGATCGACAAATCGTTCGACATAGACGAGGCCATCAGGCTGGCCCTCAAGGCCGCTGTAAGGGACGTCCTCTCCCAGCAGACCCTTTCGCTCACAGAGAGTATCAAATCGAAGTCGCCTCCCTTCGTGATCATGTTCGTTGGCATCAACGGCGGAGGGAAGACCACGGCCATCGCGAAGCTCGCCTTCAGGATGCAGAAGCACGGTCTCAGCTGTGTCCTCGCCGCAGGTGACACTTTCAGGGCGGGCGCGATAGAGCAGCTCACGCTTCATTCCGAGAAGCTCGGGTGCAAGGTCATCAAACACCAGGAAGGCAGCGACCCTGCGGCCGTGGCGTTCGATGCCGTAGAACACGCCAAGGCGAGGAAGAAGGACGTCGTTCTCATAGACACCGCCGGCAGGATGCAGACAAACACGAACCTAATGGACGAGATGAAGAAAATCAAGCGCGTCGCGAAGCCCGACCTTGTGTTCTTCGTCGGTGACGCCCTCGCGGGGTCGGACGCGGTGGAGCAGGCGAAGAGGTTCGACGCGGCCGTCGGCATCAACGGTGTGATTCTGACCAAGATTGACGCCGACGCCAAAGGAGGAGCAGCGCTCTCCATCGCCAAGACCATAGGCAAGCCAATCGCCTATGTCAGCTACGGCCAGGAGTACGAAGAGTTCGGCAGGTTCGACCCTGACTGGATGGTCGAAAGGATCTTCGGAGACGCGAAATCGAAGGCGCGGCCGGAACTCTGAAATCAGTCGATGTTTTTGCCCGCGAACAGTAGCGCGTATACCTGCGCGTCGCTGACGAGGTCCGCGATGTTCGCGTACTCGTTCGCATCATGAGCGGTCTCCGGTATCGTGGACCATACCGCCGCCTCGATGCCTTCTCTCCGGAACGGCGCGGCGCACGTGCCGCCTCCGATGCCGATCGGCCTCGCCCTTATGCCTCTGACCTCTTCGATGGCCGAAGAGAGCCGTTTGACGATCTCGGAATCCACCGGCGTCCGAGGGGCTGCGTCAGCGCGTTGGGAGAATGTGACCTTGATGGTGGCTCCTGTCGACCTCTCAATCTCGCGAGCTGCCTTCTCAAGCTCCGCCATGATGGAGTCGAGAGGATAGTCCGGCAGGACTCTGAAATCGAATGCGAACACCTGCCGACCCGGCACAGTGTTGATGTTGGGGCCGTTGCTGTCGCACTTGGTCGGCTGGAACGTGCTGGTCGGCGGGTCGAAGAGCGGGTCCTTCCCGGAGAACTTCTTCCTCACCCTGTCGACGGAGAGCACAAGATACCTAGAAGCGGCCTCGAACGCGTTCACGCCCCTGTCGGGGGTGCTCGCATGTGTCTGCTTCCCGATGACCTCGACGTTGATCCAGGCGATGCTCTTCTCGACTACAGAAATCGCCGCTCCATCGGGGTGGCCGTGGTCAGGGACGACGATGAGGTCGCCTTTCTTGAATATGCGCTTCTTCAGGAGGAAATCGATCCCGTGGGTGTTTCCGTGCTCTTCGTCCGAGACAAACACGAGTCCGACGTTGAGCTCGGGCTTCAGGCCGACCTTCAGGAGGGCGGACGCCCCGAACAAGGAGGCCATGAGCTCCTGGCCGTTGTCCTCTGACCCACGGCCATATATCCGTCCACTGACGATTGTCGGTTCATATGGCGGGTACTTCCAGGCCGCGAGGTCGCCCTCAGGGACCGTGTCCATGTGGGTGACCACCCAGACGCGCCTCTTGCCCGTCCCGGGGAGTCTGATGATTATGTTCGGCCTCTTCCCAGTGGGGACGCTGGAATCTTTGGACTCGAGCACTTCGACGGAGTCGAACCCCAACTTCTTCGCGAGGGCCACGAGATACTTGCCCCGCTCGGCCTCGCCTGGCCCGCCGTTCTCCGGGCCGACTGCTTTGATCCTGAGCATCTCGCAGAGACTCTTGACCATGAGGTCTCGGTCCGCCGCGACTGCCTTCACGACCGCGTTCGCATCCATTGCAGCACCTTCTGCAGAGTTGGCACTGGGTAACCGCTCCTTGGATAAGTTCTTATTGACAGCGACTATGGCCGCTCGACAAGCATCGCGACGGCGTTCCCGCCGCCGAGACAAAGGGTCGCAAGACCTCTCCCCGCGCCTCTCGATTCCATCGCGTGTATCAGGGTGGTTAGGACCCGCGCGCCGCTGCATCCGATCGGATGCCCGAGTGCGACCGCGCCGCCGTTCACGTTGAACTTGGATTCCGGAACCCCCAAGACCTTCATGGTCGCGACGGACGCCGTGGAGAAGGCCTCGTTGTGCTCGAACAGATCAAGGTCTTTGATCTCGAGACCGTTCCTCTGAAGGAGCTTCCGAGTCGCGTGGATCGGGGCCTCCATCAGCAGTTCAGGCTTGACGCCGGATGTGACGTAGTCCACTATCTTCACCAGTGGCTGGATGCCCTTCTCTCTGGCGAGCTCGGCGTCCATAACCACCACCGCGGAAGAGCCGTCGTTGATGCTCGACGAGTTGCCCGCTGTGAGGACGCCGTTGTCCCTGAAGACGGGTTTCAGTTTCGCGAGGGCTTCGACAGAAGAGTCCTCTCTAGGTCCTTCGTCGACTGAGAATTGGATCTTCTCCTTCTTGGAGGGTATCTCGACCGTGACAATCTCCTTCTTGAACGCCCCTGACTTTACCGCGGCAACTGCCTTCTGGTGGCTCCAATAGGCGAACTTGTCGGCGTCCTCCCTCGTCACGCCGTTCCTCTCAGCGACGATCTCGCCGGTGTTGCCCATGTGGAAGTTGTTGTAGATCTCCCAGAGGCCATCACGGACCATCGAATCGACCATGGTGGCGTCCCATAGCTTGTACCCGAACCTGGCCTTCTCGAGCAGGTAAGGGGCGTTGGTCATGCTCTCCATGCCTCCGGCCACAATCACTCGCTCCTTTCCCGCCAGGATCGCATCCGAGGCGAGCATGACCGACTTCAGGCCCGAGCCGCATACCTTGTTGATCGTGAGGGCAGCGACCTCCTCCGACAACCCTCCGTAGAGGGCGGCCTGCCTCGCGGGGTTCTGCCCCAGCCCGGCGGGGAGGACGTTCCCCATGATGCACTCCTCGACTTCCTTCGGTTCTATCCCTGCCCTTCGGACTGCCTCCCTGACAGCGACGGCTCCGAGCTTGGTCGCGCTCATGTCCTTGAGCGCGCCCCCGAACTTCCCAACCGCAGTCCTGGTGGCGCTAACGATGACCGCTTCATTCATTGCCAATCACTCACCCAGCACCGGGAGAAACGAGGTGCTGATGTACGGTTTTGTGAAGCCGTCTGAGCGTATTTATAGATTGTCTATGTTCACCCTCGACATCCGCCGAAGTGGCTTGTGAAGGTGGCGCCTGGATGCGACGGGTGGCTCGTACCATCCCTTCTTGATGCGCCTCGGCACGACCGCCTTCACTGCGGCACCTGGCGGCTTCTTCGACCCGCATCTCTTGCATCTGAAACCATGACCTGTTCCCATCGAACCCATCCTCTTCCCGCACTTCCGGCACTTGGGGTTGTGGGATTTTCTCACGTCCTTGACGAGAGTGCGGACTAGCATCTTCTCCACGTTCAGGCTCCTAGGCTGCTCCCTGACCGAACCGTAGAGCGTGATCTCGTCGCCGGGGACCAAGGCCCGCGCGGAATCCCTGAGCGCCCGAGACGGCTCGTAGAACGCAGCATCAATCTCCGCACCGTCTGAGACCCTGACGATCACATGTTTCCCGGGGATGGTGACAGGAGGGGAGACCACCTTGACCTCGACTCGAGCGGAATCACGCGGCTTCAGCGAGGCCACCTTCCTCGGGACGATGTGATCCTCAGTCGCCTGATTCGTCAGGAACAGCAGCCACCTGTCCGGATGTTCTCCGTTTATCATGTCCTTCGCGACCAACAGCTCGTCTGCCGAGTCGCCTCTTATTCCGAAGAGGATGGGACATGGTGAGCCAGGGGCTATCGCGACGTGGCCGTTCTCGTAGTCGTAGTTGTTGAAGGTGGCCTTCGTCGTCTTGTCCATCCTCACGACGCTTGCTGGGTCGATCTTCCGGGGGGTCCCGACCTTGTCCGGATGACGGTACGCGATGACCTCCCATGTGCGGTCGCGCGGGCGCCAAGCCATCGCCGCAGAGGCCCCGATGACCCCCCTCCCCTGCTTGTACTTCCTCCAGACGGCACCGACTTCGCCGAGGTGCGACTCGACCTCAGGAAGCCCGACTATTTCCCGGACCGCCTTCCAGTACAGTGATGGGGGCGGCTTGACGTTCGAGCATACGATACCCGGGTTCGTCTGGTCGCACTCGAACTCGGCTACCCGCTCCAGCACCCGCGAAGCCCTCTTCACGACTTCCTCAGGATCGACCGGGTCGCCTGTTCTGAAGTATCTGACCGGAGAGCCGTTGATGTGGCCGCACGAGGAGCTCTTCCCCTTGCCTCGGCCCAGGGAAAGGCATATCGCGGCGTTCCCCCTGGTCTTCCAAGGAACGTTCGGGTTGAGCCTCACCAGCCTCGGGAGGCCGATGAGGTCTAGGTCCCGGAGCTCCTCGACGATCAGAGAGGCAAGGTAGGTCGTGCACATCCCGTCGGGGGAGTCGGTGTCATCGAACGCGAGCAGGGTAGGCGCCACGCCTGGCCCATCGCCTGCCCTCCTGAAAAGGGTTACCGTATCTAGGCGTGAATCGAGTGTGCTTCGAGCACGATTGTCATCGTGCACTCGTCGAGCATGAGCCTGCCGGATACCGCAACCGACAGGCCCAACAGGCCGATGTCCCACTCGCCCGTGGCTCTGACGGCCAGGCTGCAGTCCTCCTGGAGGTCCAAAAGCCTCGGCCCCTCGGAATAGGACTTCTGCACCAGGATTCCTCTCAAGGAGACCTCGTCGCCCAGGAACAGCTCCCAGTGGGACGACAGCGACTGGACTGTGAGGACATGCTCGGCCTCCATCATGAGCGATACCGAATCGCTGTTGGAGAACAGTGTCGCCCCGGCCCTTGAAATCGCGAGATTGCCTGCCACTCGGAGCTCGTCCCCGATATCCGCAAAGCTGCTAGGGGGAGGTCCGAGGGCCTTCTCCACGAAGACCCAGACCGTGGCCATCACCGTGCGGTCCGCGAGCACCAGCGATTCTGAACCCGCATCATTCGTCCTGAGGTCGACCAGCAGTCCGCGGACCAGCACCTCCTGCCCGTCGTCCAATCCACCCAGTGAGGCGACATCGAGGCACGCGGGCTCGGAGGTCCACGACAGAGTCGCCATGCATGCCAGGAGGGCAGCGAGCGACATCGCGATCGCCCGGATGGCACGAACCTGAGTCTTCACGGCGCCTCCATGAGAGAGAGGGTTTAACGGGGTACGTGCTACCTGTAGACCTCCGACTACATGGAAACTCATTTAACTGGGGACAAAATTATCCGGGCTTGGTGAAAGGTTGCCAAAGGCGTTCCTGACAGAATACCGTCTCGAGCTGGGCTCACTGTTGACCCTGCTCTTCGCAGTTCTGACCTTGATTGGTATTGTCGGGGTGTACCTGAACATGGGAGAGGGGAACCACTTGCCGTCGGCCCTCTCCGTCCTCGAGGACCTCGCCACGCCGTTCGGCGACTGGGTCACTTGGTTTGTCGTCGTGAGCCCCATCGGCCTAATCGTGTGCGCGTGGTGGCTGTACGACTTCTTCAGGAAGACCAGGAAGCTCGCGGGACTGATCGACACTCCGAGCAAGGCTAAGTTCGTCCGCAACATCGACGAGATCGATTACCTCGCATGGTCACTCCCTCAGCGCTACGAGGATCAAGTCCTCGCCAAGAAGAAGGAGCTCAAGATCTGAGCGGGCTACTTAAGAGGGGCCCCTTCATTTCCTATGGAAGACGGTCCGGCCTCTGACGAGTCTTCTGGGGGCTCGCAGTTGCTCGTCACAAGAGTGGCTCCGGCTGCATCCAACCAACCGATGATTTTCTCGGAGTCCTCCGGTCTACATCTGATCTGGACGCTTAACATAGAGGCGTCTTGAGATTCTCTGACCTCTGCTATGGATCGGAGTCTGGACAAGAGGCTGAAGGCACGATCGGTGAGCGGCAAATGCGTCTCGACAAGACATGAATGATTCTGCGTCTTCAGGATTCGCTCTTTCAAGGCATCAGTTCCTGCCCCTGTCTTTGCAGACACGAAATACAGTTCGCGACCTCTCACCAAGTCAAGGATTTTGGATTCGATATCCTTACGTCTGGATGGTGTAAGCAGATCTGTCTTGTTGGCGACCAGCACCAAAGACCGGTTTCCAATCTTCGGTTGGAGAATACCGAACGAAGTAGAGAGCTTCTCTCTCAAGACCTCCTCTTCTTCACTCACGTCAATTGTCAATAGTATAAGATCAGCATAGTATATTTCTTCAAGAGTCGAATTGAATGCGTTGATTAGATCCGGAGGGAGGTTTCGGATGAATCCGACAGTGTCGCTCATGAGTACGTTGCTCTTAGTCCCTTTGAGTCTGCGTGTTGTAGTCGACAACGTCGAGAACATCCGATCGTCCACTTCGACCTCAGAGCCGCACATCTTGTTCAGGAGCGCCGACTTTCCAGCATTCGTGTAGCCTGCCAGGGATACCAGCGAGTATCCTTTGGCTCTCCTCTTTGACCTTGTTATCTCTCTCTGGCTCGACAGATCTCTCAAACTCTTCTCAATGCGCCTTGCGTGAGACTTGGCATGTTCGTAATACACGTCTGTTGCGTAGGCTCCACCTGCAAGGAACCCTGGTCTGTCACCGGACTTCGCCTTGTGTATCCATTCTCTGAGGAAAGGGAGCTCATACCTGAGCTTTGCGAGAGTGACCTGCGCAATCGCCTCAGGAGTGTGCGCGTGATTCGAGAAAATCCTCAATATCACTCCAGATCTGTCGATACACTCCATTTGGAACTTCATCTCAAGGAAGTGATGTTGGGAAGGTTTGAGCAGACCGTTCACCACGATCATGTCGACTTCGAGCTCTTCCATCTCCTTGGCGACCTCATCCGTCTTCCCCGGTCCGAGGTAGCTCGTCTTGTGAGGCGATGAGGTCTTCTGGAGGAATTCTCTTACAACGGTCACATCTAGCGTGTCGAGCAGAGAGAGGATCTCTTCGGTGTCCTCCGTGGTTGTGAGCACAACAGCTTTCTTCATCGTGACACCAGCTAGTGTATGTGTGAGTAGATGATACTTGCCGACGATTTCCGACGTTATCCGCCTCCATAGTACCAGGATTTCCGTTGGAGCAGGCCCGGCAGGAAACCGCGAGGGTGCCGTTGGCAGCCTTCCACCGGAAACGAAGGGGTCCCCCCTGTGGATGATACTCAACTGTCCTCAGAAATCTTTTATTCGGAAAGCTCAATTTCCACTAGATGCTGGCCAAAACGAATCCGCGAAAAATCAGGGCTGCGGGAAAAATGATTTCTCCCAATAATATTAACGCTTAAGTAGCATCTACTGTATTCGTCCTTTCCCTTAGTTTCGAGTGGATTCCGAGAGCGGCTTCCACAGGAAACGGCGGGGAGGGAAGGAGCCTTTTTGCTTCTGCGGGGGGGCACGATGCAGGATACCATATTCCAGCAGTATATCAGATCCAAGACTCTCTTCAAAGGGGACAGAGACGTCTTGAGGCCTTCGTACATTCCGGACGTACTGCCACATAGAGAGGAGCAGATCCGGGAGCTGGCTCGCATACTCGTGACCGCGCTCGAAGGGCAGAGGCCTTCTAATGTGCTGCTGTTCGGCAAGACAGGGACGGGCAAGACCGCCTGCATGAAGTACATAGGCAAGGAGATTGGGCGGGCCGACTCTGGCCTGAACAAGGTCCAATTCATCTACATGAACTGCGAGGTCATCGACACGCAGTACGGAGTGCTCCAGAACATCGGCAACAAGTTCATCGAGAACTTCGAGGAGAGGATACCCTTCACTGGCTGGAGCACGGAGAGGGTCTACAATATCCTGAGGGAGAAGATCGACGAGGATAAGCGCGTGATCGTGATTGCGCTAGACGAGATCGACCAGCTCGTCTCGAAGAGCGGGGACGATGTCCTCTATCACCTGTGCAGGATCAACGATGACCTCAAGAATGCGAAGGTAAGCGTCATCGGCATCTCCAACGACTTGAGGTTCATGGAGTTCCTCGACCCGAGGGTGAAGAGCTCTCTGAGCGAGGAGAAGATGGTCTTCCCTCCGTACAACGCTGAGCAGCTCAAGGACATCCTGGAACAGAGGAGCAAGCTCGTCTTGGACGACGGGGTGCTAGAGCCGTCAGTGATACCGCTCTGCGCCGCGCTCGCAGCGCAGGAGCATGGCGACGCCAGACGCGCCCTCGACCTGTTGCGTGTCGCGACGGAGATCGCGGAGAGGAACCACCTGCCGGTAGTGACGGAGTCCGATGTCGTGAAGGCCAAGAACAAAATCGAGCTCGATTGCGTCACCGAGGCCATCAGGACGCTGCCCGTGCAGTCAAAGCTCGTCTTGATGGGGGTGATGCTGAACTCCGAGAGGGGCGAATCGAAGCTCACTACAGGCGACCTCTATGAGACCTACAAGGAGATCTGCCAGTGCACCTCGATGGCAATCCTCACTCAGCGCAGGATCACCGACCTCATATCTGAGCTGGACATGCTAGGCATTATCCACGCTCGAGTGAAATCCTTCGGCCGAGGGGGGAGAACGAAGGAGATTGAACCGAGCGTTCCCGTGGTGGAAGCGAGGAAGATCCTGGAGGAGGACGAGATTCTCAGCCAGCTGAAAAACTACAAACTGAGGTACCAGACGACGCTGATGTGAGAGGTCTCACTTCGGCGGTTCCTCGGTCATCTCTCCGGGGGATTCCCCTTCCACCTGCTTTCTTCTGTACTTGGAAGGGGGAGCGTTGTCGATGGCCTCCTGCACCTTCTTACGAGCGATGATTCTCTTTTCCCTGTACGTCAGCCCGATGTCGACGAATATCGGGGTCACGACAATGACGACCAAAGATATCCAGAGGTTCCGGACGCTGTTCTCCGGGGCTGTGCTGCCAAGTGAGTCAGTCGTCCACAGTTTGAGCAGGCCGAACCATGGTATCTCCCCTCTCGCCTTCCCGACAATCCAGTCGAACTCGATGGGGGCCGAGCCCGAATACATCTGGTCAGTGTTGGTGTTGTGGTCCCCTTTCGTGATGTATCCGCTCGTGTGCGACGTGATCATGCCGCCAACGTCGACGATGACCGTCAGGTCGTTCCAGCCGACGTGATAGATCCGCAGCGTGCTGGTCAAGTGATCCCAGGTGTCGTCGGGGTCCGTGGCGTCCCATTTCTCTTCAGGCGCGTCCCTTAGGGACTCGGACCGGTAGCAGTTGTTCGCAGGGTCGTATTCGAGGTATATGATTGCCCTGTGGATGATGGGTGTCTGGGAGTCGGAGCCCCTTGGCTTGTATATCACAACGTCTCCGTAGTCTCCGTAGGTTCGATGGCCGGAAACCACCCCGTCCATGTAAGTCTCGACGTTGTCGACCGAAGTCACCTTTCGCACGAGAACGAGGTCGCCCGTATCGATCGTGCCGACACTGCTGAGGTTATCGTCTCCGTGCATCATGCTGTTCGATTCCACGACGACGAGCGGGGGCCAAAGCCCAGTGTAGGCCCACATCATGACGAGCACGAGGATGACCAAGAGCAGTGCGACGCCTGCGTCTCTGAGGAACAGGACGCCCGAGCTGTATTTCTTTGGTTTGCTGGCCGACGCCTCGTCTCCCTCTGCCACGGCGCGTACAGCGGTAGCCACGTATAAATTGCTAATGGTCTTCTGGCCACCGCCCATGCTCCTATGCCAGTGGCTCTATTCAGGCGGGAGCTCCTCGTAGGCGCGGTCGATGTTGACGCCGTTTCTCCTCCGGTGCCACCTCGCCGCCCACCAGAGCAGGAACCCGGACACGAAGAACCCGATGGTTAGCCATATCGAGAGCCCGTAGAGCACGTCCCCGATTCGTATCCTGGACCATTCGAACTCGCTCCAGAAATCGACCGCGCCGAGGTTCGGGTCGAGGAAGAAGAAGTAGATGTTCACCAGGAGGAAGGCCACCCACACTATCCCACAGATGGTTATGATCGGTATCCCGAGGAGCTCCTTGTCTATGCCCGATTCCAGGTATATCCTCCTCATCTTCTTCCGGTACGGCAGCACGATGGCCGACAGGCCCACGAGGAGGAAAGTGGTGACCAGCTGGCCCGCCACTGCTGTGAAGCTGCTCTGATACCTGAAAGTCTTCGCGTATATCGCGAGGTAGATGAGGTTGACGATGAGGAAGAAGATGATCGCGTTCACGGGCGTGTGCCACCGCTCGCTGACCTTTCCGAACCATGCGGGCACGACCCTGTCCATCGACCAGGCCAGGACGGACCTCGACTGCCCCAGGAACGCGAGCGCTGGGAACATCAGGAGCCAGCCTATCATGCCGAGACCGATCAGGAAGATGACAATCGGGTTCCCCGAGATGATGCCCGCATGGAAGTCGAACCATTGGCTCGGCATCAAGTACTCGTTCCCTCCGAAGCCCCAGCCAGTGTAGTTGAAGATTTGGCCATAGGTGCCGACTATGAAGTCCTGGCTCATCGTCCGCGAAGCCACGAGCCACAGGCCTATTATGAAGCCCGCGCCGACCACGACGGCTCCCATGTTCCCTATGGGTGCGGTCGACTTCGGACGCTTCAGCTCCCCCCCGAGGAACGCTGAGAAATAGGGATATGCGAGCACCCAGAACCCTATGGGCAGTATGCCAAGCGTTTGCTTGGTCGGGCTCCAGTCATAGTACCAGGGGAGGACATTCTCCGCATCTGCGACGGTCTCGCTGTAGTTCGCGGCGCTCTGCTGTGCGGCATAGGAGTCCCAAACCTGTTGGAACTCCTGGTTGGAGGTCGTGAGGAATACGCCGACGACAACGATGAGCATCACGAGCCCTACTATTGCGCACACCGCCTGCACCTTGAGATAGATCCTGGACCCCATCGTGAGCATGACGGCTGTCAGGATGACTACTGAGGCTGTCAGGCTGAAGGTGATCGGGTTGTCGGG
>ERZ1649853.33-NODE-33-length-58450-cov-18.818118_pt1 | contig 58450 bp, 58 predicted proteins | sample MGYA00575353_ERZ1649853 | MGnify/ENA primary metagenome ERZ1649853 (study PRJEB40853, sample SAMN11349654) | freshwater sediment metagenome | isolation source: river sediment | host: Sediment | place: India: Okhla Barrage, New Delhi | collected 2017-02-21 ...
GCCGGGTGACGCCGACCCGCTCCGCCAGCTCCTGCTGGGTCATCTCCTGGGCCTCGAACCGGAATCGCCGCAGGCGGTTCTGGACGCTCATGTCCCGAATATACAGGAGACTGTACATGATGTCAAGAGTTCTTTACTTTCAGAACCGGAAGAAAGTCCAGATAAGTAGTTGTAGGTCAATCGCTTGTGTCGTTCCGACGACCGGCGCATTCCGCGAGCGCGTCCAGGTCTCCGGTGGACGGGCGCCGCTCGAAGCTGTACACTAGTGCTGTACAACTCGAGGAGGCCTTGAAGCCGTGGCCAACCGAACGACCTACACCCGAGCGCGCGCCAACCTCGCGAGCCTGTGCGACCGTGTCGCCGAGACGCGCGAGCCCTGGGTCATCGAGCGCAGGAACGGCGAGAACGTCGCGCTGATCTCCGAGGCAGAGCTCGGCGCCCTCCTCGAGACGGCGCACCTCCTGCGCTCGCCGAGGAACGCGGCGCGGCTGGCGTCGGCCCTGGAGCGCGCCCTCGGCGGGAAGCCCGCCCCGTCCTCGCTCGAGGACCTGAGGCGGAGCCTCGGCCTTGACGACCCGAAAGGCTGAACTGCCCCGCGGGCGCGTCGCCGCGTTCCACCCGGAGTTCCGCGAGGATCTCCGGTTCTGGGTTCGCTCGGACCGGGCAGTTGCTCTTCGCGTGCTCGACCTCGTCGAGGCGACGCTCCGAGAGCCGTTCGAGGGGCCCGGCAAACCCGAGCCTCTGCGCTTTCACCTCCAAGGCTGCTGGTCGCGGCGCATCACGGAGGAGCACCGCTTGGTGTACCGGGTGGAAGGAGACCGCGTGGACTTCCTCCAGACCCGGTATCACTACTGAGCCTCCCCGCTCTTCGTGCGCTCGCCGGGGGAACACGGCGGGGTTGACTACCTCGCCGTCATTTTTCGTGTTAATATGCCGCCATGGTTAGCAACGCGATGTACCCCCGCATCCTCAAGCGTCCGGCCGGAAGCTTCTTCCTGTTCGGCCTGCGCGGCGCGGGCAAGAGCACGTGGGCCCGGGCGGCGTTCGGGGGGGCGCGGCGAGTCGATCTCCTCGACGAGGGCGTGCACCACGCCCTGCTCGCGGATCCTTCCCTCTTCGCGGCCGAGCTCGCGGGCCTGCGGCGCGGCCAGTGGGTCGTCGTGGACGAGGTCCAGCGGATCCCGGGCCTCCTGAACGAGGCGCACCGCCTGATCGAGGAGCGGGGGCTTCGCTTCGCCCTGCTCGGGTCGAGCGCCCGGAAGCTCAAGACCGCCGGGACGAACCTCCTCGCCGGGCGCGCGGTCTGGAAGACGATGTTCCCTCTCGCTCCCGAGGAGCTCGGCGACGACTTCTCGCTGGAAGAGGTTCTCGTCCACGGGAGCGTGCCGCTGGTGTGGAGCGCCGCCGACAAGCGCAAGGCGCTCGAGGCCTACGTCCAGCTGTACCTGCGGGAGGAGATCCGGGCCGAGGCGCTGGTGCGCAACCTGCCCGGCTTCGTGAGGTTCCTCCCGGTCGCGGCGCTGTTCCACGGCCAGGTGGTCAACGTGTCCGGGATCGCGCGCGACGCGGGCACGGCGCGCACGACCGTCGCCGGCTATCTCGACATTCTGGAAGACACGCTCCTCGCCACGCGGCTGCCGGCGTACGAGGCGCGCCTGAGGGTCCGCGAGAGGAAACATCCGAAGCTCTACTGGGTCGATCCGGGCCTGGTGCGCGCGGTGAAGCGGCAGCTCGGCCCCCTCGCGGCCGAGGAGCGTGGCGCCCTGTTCGAGGGCTGGGTGTTCACGCTCCTCCGGACCTACGCCGAGGAGCGGGAGCTGTACGACGAGATCTTCTACTGGTCGCCTCCGGGGGGCTCCGCGGCGGAGGTCGACTTCCTGCTCCGCCGGGGCCGGGAGTTCCTGGCCATCGAGGCCAAGTCCAGCCCGCGCTTCTCGTCCGCGCTCACGTCGGGGCTGCGGGCGGTCTCCGGGCTCGGGCGGCTCGTGCGGCGGATCCTCGTCTTCACCGGCCCCCGCGCTCTGACCACGGCCGAGGGGATCGAGGTCTGGCCGGTCCGCCGCTTCCTGGACGCCCTCGCGGCGGGCGAGCTCTGGCCTTGACGGCGCGGCGCGGGCGCACGCTCGAGCACGTCACGAAGAAACCTAGATGAACCGCTTCGCCTTCGGCCAGAGCTCCTCGAGGCTTCCCCGGAGCCCGCGGCAGACCCAGAGCGGCTTGTCGTCCTCGTAGGGCATGCAGAGATCGCAGTCGAAGGTGCCGCCGAGCTCGACGGAGGAGAAGAGCGATTCGAGCGTCTCGCGGTCGTCGCCGATGACGATCCAGACCTTGTCGGCGCAGTCTCCCGGCCCCCAGTGCCAGTAGCTGTTGTGGCCGGCGATCGCCTTCGGGAGGCCGAGCGCCGGGCCGAAGAAATCGATCGCGCCGGCCTCGCCGTAGTTCTGGCCGGCGACGCAGACGCGGTCGCGCTCCTCGGGGGGCAGACTGTCGCGCACGCGGGCGACCGCCTCGGCCAGCTCCTTCCAGCCGTGCATGTCGGCGAAGTGCTGCGGGAGGCGGCCGAGCTCGTGGCGCTCGCCGGCGGAGGGCAGGATCCCGACGGCCCGCGCGTAGCGGACGAACGTCTCGACCGGGAGGAGCGGCTTGGCGAAGGGGGCGACGAAAGCGGCGCCGATCAGGACGACCGCGAGCGCCATGGCTCGGTACGAGATCCTGCCGCGGCGATCCGTCCAACGCTCCCACGCGGCGCCGCCCGCCGCGCACGCGAGCGGCAGCGCCGGCGTGAAGTAGTACGGCTTCGCCCCCGTGGCGATCATGACGACGAGGATCGCGACGGACGCCCATCCGAGGGGACGGAACGGCCGGGCCTCGGGACGGACGAGGAGCCAGAGGATCCCGCCCCCCCACACCGGAAGGGCGAGAGGATTTCCGAAGAGGAGCAGGTCGCCGAGGAACCCGACGGGATCGGCCCCCGACATCTTGTAGCGCCGCGCGTTCTCCATGAACTCGAGCGTCGGCCAGCCGTGGGCCGCCTGCCAGAGGAGGTTCGGCAGGAAGAGGGCCGCCGCGAGCGCGCCGCCGAGCCAGATCCATCGCGACCGGAACGGGTCCCACCGGCGGGCGGCGACGAGCCCGGCGACGACGCCGAAGCCGAGGAAGAGCACGCTGATCTTGTTCTGGAGCCCGATCCCCGCGACCGCCCCGAAGGCGAGCCAGAGCCGCGGGCTCCCACCCGCGAGGATCGCGGCGAGGATGCGGAAGGCCCCCGTCCAGAAGACGAGGTCGAGGGCGTTCATCGAGTAGAAGCCGCAGAGCGCCATCGCGATCGGCGTCGCGGCCGTCGCGACCGCCGCGAGGCGCTGGGCGAAGGCCGAGCCTCCGAGCGCCCGCGCGGTGGACGCCGCGAGGAGCGCGGCCCCGCCGGCCGCGAGCGCCGGGACGAGCCGGATCGCAAGGAGCGAGTCGCCGAGAAGCGCGCGGACGCTCGCCAGGACGAGGATCGAGAGGGGCGGCTGGTCCACGTAGCCCCAGGCGAGGTGGTCGGCGCACGCGAGGTAATAGAGCTCGTCGCGGAAGATCCCGTACCCCGGCGCCGTCGCCACGTGGAGCGCCGCGACGGCGAGCGCCGGCAGCAGGTACGCGATCCGGTCGCGCGGAGGCTCCCCGGTCGGCGGCCACGGAGCTCGAGGATTCTGCATTTCGTCCTCTCGGCTCGGTCGGACCCTCGTCATCCGGCCGGCTCGACGTCCTCCTCGATTCTCGAGAACGCCACCGCGCGGATCCCTGCCCAGAAGTAGCATTCCTCGGGTCGCGCGGCGAGGCGCGTGATCAGCTCCTTGAGAACGAACCCCTCCCACGATGTCCCGATCTTGGGGTGTGCCCCGAGGTCCGACGGGGTCTCGATCCCGAGAAGCGCGTGGAGCAGGCCGCTGTCCGCCAGGTACACCTTGCCGTTCCAGACCTGCGCGTGGTGATGGGCGAGCATCTTCCAGAAGCGATGGAGCGTGGCGGACGGAACCTGGCTCCCGAGCTGGGGAAGGTCGCGCTCGAGAAAAATCCTCACGAAGCTCGCGCGCCACTCGGCGCTGTCCGCGTCGGACGATGCGAGGAACGAGCGCGGGAGCGGCCGAAGGACCGGTCTCGTCGACCGCGAGGCCCTCGAGCTCGTGAAACGCGATCCGTCCCCCCAGCGTCTCGGAGCCCTGGCGGAGGAGATCGGGGGAGGCGCTTCCCAGGATCAGGAACCGCGCGGTCGGGCCGCGCCGGCGATTCGAGATCTCCCGGGCGAGCGCGGTCTTCCCGACTTGCCTTGCGCCGAGGATGGCCACCACCGGGTGCGTACGGAGGAGGGCCCCGATTCGGGTCCGATGACGTCGTCTCTGGATCACGTCGCAATTACATATACTTGAAAAACGCCCGGTCGATGGCGGACTTGCGAGGATAAGTCCAGGCCTTGCGGACGTGAACGCCGCCGCCGAGCGGCACGAAGGCGATCGTGAAGGAGCACGGGCCTGAGGCGGGCTCATCTGCGGCGGCGTGCGTTCGAATTCCGTCAAGATCGGATGCTCGGGCGGGATCCTGGGAAAGGTGCGCCGTTGCGCGCCGACCATGGCGCGGAGCGCCTCCGAGCGACGGAGTTTTTCGACGCGCATCGCTTCCGCACTTCTCCGTTTGACATGCGCCCGATCGGGACTCATCCTTTCCTCGTCGAAGGTTCCGCGCGCCGGACGGCAGCGCGGCGGCCCGCGGGGGCTCGGGCGCCCCGGCAGCCGGGAGGGGTGGGGCCCTCCGATCGCGAGACGCCCGGACGAAGGAGGTGATCCATTGAACGGCTATCTTGACCATTCGGTGGAGGTGGCGTCTCCGTAGGGGACGACTTCCGGCGTCCGTGGCGCCAGGAGCGGTCCCCCGTGACCGGGGACCCCAACGCCACTGAGACCGAACCCGAAGGCCCCGGATCCCACAGGTCCGGGGCCTTCCCTTTTTCGGGGTGCGATCAGTCCGCCGGCGGGGGGGCCTCGACGGACGGCTCGATCCGGACGACGGCGGTCAGCACCTGGCCGCCGCGCAGGAACGTGACGCCGATCCAGGAGAACCTGCCCATCTCCGCCGGCGCATTCTCGAGGCAGGGCCCCGCGCACACCCAGTGCGTCTCAAGCTGGAGAATGAAGTCCCCGCCGAGAAGGACGTCCTCTCCCTGAAGACGCGCCGGCAGGGAGCCGCCTCGCAGGCCGGCAGCCTCCGCGGGGCTTCCCTCCGCCACCCGCTCGACGAGCACTCCACCTTCCACGTCGAGGTTCAGGAGATCCGCCGCCTCCTCGCGTCCGAGATACCGGCCGTCGACTCCGATCTTGCCGCCCTCGAGCGCGGCGCTTGCGGCGGCGCGCGGGCAGGGCTCGTCCGCGAAGGTCCCGGCCGCGCAGCAGATCCTCGCCGCGGCGATCGTGACCGCCGCGAGCGCCGGCTTCCACGTCCTCGTTCGCATCCTTGCTCCTCGGCGGCGGGATCGCCCGCCGCGGATCGCCCCCCGGCGAGGAAGACGCTGGAGACGGCGGGATCGTGTCGTCAGCTCGCGGGAGAAGGCTCGACGGCGAGGATCACCTTCACGTCCAGTTTCAGCGACGAGGGAACATCGCCGCGCGAGCCTCCCGGGCCGCCGCCCCGCATGCCGCCGCCGGGGCCGCCTCCCATCCCTCCCGGGCCGCCGCCGCTCGTGCCTCCTCCCGGCGGGGGACCCATGCCGCCGCCGCCCATTCCGGGCGGCCCTCCCCCCGGCCCTCCGCCCGGGGGCGCTCCGCCGGGGCCGCGGGCGAGCTCGTCGCGCTTCTCCCTCGGAGACTCGAGGGAGAGCGTGATCCGCGACCCCGGGCCCGCTCCGACCGCCAGAGGACGCGTCGCGCCGGGCGCGAGAGGGATCCGCATCTCGCAGCGGATCTCGTCGCGCTCCATGCGGCTCCGCAGGAGAAGGCCCGACTCGCCGTCGGTCGCCACGCTGCGGCTCTCGCCGGGTCCCGAGCCGTAGAGGAGGAACGTGCCGAGCGAGGCGGCGAAGTCCTGCTCGAGACCTCGCAGCTCGCGGTCTTCCGTCTCGTCTCCGCCGCGACGGGGCGGCGGGCGCAGGCCCGGCTCGTCTCCGTCGCGCTGCAGCGGCGGGCGCAGACCGGACTCCGCCAGACCGACCGGGAAGCGGATGTGCAGCGATTCATCTTTCCCCTCGAGCTTCAGCTCGAGTCCACGGAGGGCGATCTGCCTCACGACCTGCGGGTTCCGCGAGTAGACCGCGAGGTAGAGGTACTCCGCGTCGTTGTGGATCCCGAGCGAGAGCTTCGCGTCCTCGACGAATCGCAGCGTGCCCTCCCACTCGTCGAGGGACCCGTCGACGACGATCTCGCGGGAGCGCCACTCGCTTTCGATCCTGGGCCTTGCCCGGGAGACGCCGCTCGCGAGAAGCGCTCCGACGCCGATCGAGGTGAGGATCGCGCGACGGGCCCAGCCGTGACCGCTCATCGAGCCTCCTTCGAAGCCGCCTCCCGTGGGGGCGGCGAGCGCGAACGACCCCCTGTCCGAAGACGAACGAACGGAGACGCCCGTGTCGTCGCCCCGGCGTGAAACGTGCCGCGATTCTCGCTCGTCTCCCCCGTGAACGCGAAACTGCCGACATGGAGGGACGGAAGATGAGGACAGCGCTCGGGAAATGGATTCTCGCCGCCGCGATCGCGGCGATCGTCGCGGCTCCCGTGATGGCCCAGGGTCCCGGCAGGCCGGGGCGCGGCCCGGAGGGCGGGCCGGAGCGGATCGAATGGATGAGCGACGCGCTCGGACTCTCCACGGAGCAGGAGCACAGGATCCAGGAGATCGCGACGAAGTACCGGACGGCGGAGACGTCCGACCGCGGGGAGACGACGTGGAAGGCGCGCCAGGCGCTCGACGCGGCGATCCACGACGCCTCCGCGACCGACGCGGACGTCCAGGAAGCCGCCGCCGCGCTCGCGGCGCAGGAGGCGCTCGAGGCGGTGGCGCGGCACCGGATGTTCGTCGAGATCGATTCCGTGCTCACGGAGGAGCAGAAGGCGAAGGCGGCGGAGCTTCGCCGGCGCCGTCCCGAGCCGCCCGACGGCCCTCCCCCCCGATTCTGATCGTTCGAGGCCGGCCGCGCGCCGGGGTATCCTCGTAAAGGAAATCTCGCGCGCCGGCCGGTCCCGGCGCCCACGGCGGGGAGAGGATGGAATCGCTCGCGGAGATCGTGGCCGTTCCGGCGGACAGGGATGCGCTGTCCGCCGCGAGGAGCGGCAGCCAGGAGGCGGGCAGGCGCCTGATGGCGGAGCACGGCCCCTCGATGGTCCGGACCGCGTGGAACGTCCTCGGGCGGTACGGCGCGCGAGACGCCGAGGACGTGGTCCAAGAGGCGTTCCTCGCCGCGCTCACGACGCCGGCCCTTCCGACGGGAGACCTGGGGGCGTGGCTCCGGGCGGTCACGGCGCGCAAGGCGCTCGACCACGTCCGCCGCGAGCGGCGGCGCGGAGAGCGGCCGCTCGCCGAGCCGGAGGCGCGGGGGGAAGAGCTCGCGTCGGGCGAGAGCGCGTCGGCGCGGCTCGAGGTGCTCGTGGTCCGGCAGGGGCTGCGGCGCCTCTCGCCTGCGGATCGCGCCGTGCTGACGCTCGTGGATCTCGAGGGGCGCTCGATGGCCGAGGCGGCCGAGGCGCTCGGCCTGACGAACGTCGCGGTGCGGCTCCGCGCGGTGCGCGCGCGCCGGAAGCTGGCCCGGCTGCTCCGGAGCGACGGGGAGCGAGCGGCGGTCCCGCTGCGCAGCGGAGAGGGGGCGCTATGAGGACGAGCGGCGGGGAACGGGACGCGGATCGGAATCTCGTCCGGGAGGCGCTGCAGCGGGCGCCCGGCCCGGCGGATCCGGACGTGACGCGGCTGGTCGAGGCGGTGCCCGATCTGATGGCCGAGGCGCGCCGGCGGCGATCGGAGGCGCCGGCGGGATTGGCGGCGATCGTCGCCGCCCGCGCGCGGCGGGCGATTCCGAAGCTCGTCGCGGCGACCGCGGCGGCGGTCGCGATCGCGGCGGCCGTGTCGCTCGTCGAGCGGACCCCGTCGAGCGGCGCCTCGACGAGCCTCGAGTCGGTGATCCTGAGCGGCGGAGAGGACCGGGAGACGAGCGACATCCTGCTCGAGGCGGTCCTGGCCGCGGAGAAGAACGATGGCTGAGACAACGGTCACGCCCCCGCGGGCGCCGGGCGTCCTCGCGGTGGGATCCGTCTTCGCGCTCGGCGCCGTGTTCGGCGCGGCGCTCTGCTTCGTGATCCTCAGGCTCGGGCCGGGCGGCCCGCCGCCGCCGGGAATGCCCGACGGCCGCGGGGAGCGTGGCGATCGCATGCCGATCGCCCGCATGGTCCGCGACCTCGACCTGGACGCGAGGCAGCAGAAGGAGATCCAGGAGATCCTCGAGCGCAGCCACGCGGAGGTCCGCGGCATCCTCGAGCGCAGCCGGGAGGAGATCCGCGGACTCCTGCGGCCCGACCAGCAGGAGAAGCTCGACCGGATGCGGCCCCCCGGCGGGCCGCCGTTTCCGAGGGACGGCGGACGGGGGCCCGGCGAGGAGTGACGGCGCCCTCCGGGGCGGCTCGCGGACCCGGTCCTCAGGAGACGTTCGGCGCCGGCTCGGGATCGAGGGCCCCGACGGCGAGCAGCGCGATCAGAAGTCCCGCTCCGAACGCGAGCAGGGCCGAGCCGGGCGAGGCGACGAGCCACGCGACCGCCGGGCGGGGGATCGCGCCCGCGAGCGCGGCGAGCCGCGCGCCTGGGAGCGGCCACGCGCGGAGCGCGACGACGGCGGCCGCCGCGCCGCCGCAGGTCCAGGCGAGGGCCGTCGCGATCGACAGGGCCCGGGCCAGCCGGACGGCGCGGGCGCGGCGAAGGGAGAGAAGGCCCGCGAGGCGGACCGAGCCCGCGTCGGGGAGGGGGGGGAGATCCGAGGTCTCCGACGCGAGTTGCGCGAAGAACGAGGCGAGAAGCGCCTCCTCGCCGCAGGCCGCGCATCCCGCGACGTGCACGCGAAGCTCGTCGGTCCAGGCGCTGTCCCGTGCGGCCCGCCGGACCTCCTCCGCGCGCCGACACACCGGCGTGCTCATGCCTTGCCTCCCTGCGCGGGCCGGAATCCGGCCTCCCGAAGCCGCCCGGCGAGGCGCGCGCGGGCGCGAAAGATCATCGATCGGATGCTCGACTCCCTGAGACCCGTGATCCGCGCGATGTCTCGATGGCTCGCCTCCTCGACGTAGGCGAGCCAGAGGAGCTGCCGGTCGCGGGGGGACAGCGTGCCGAGCGCCGCGCTCAGATCGGCGCGCAGGTTCAACCGGTCGTCGGGGGCCATGACGGGGCGCGCCTCCATCTGCGTCGACTCCGCGCCCCGCCTCCGGCGGAAGAGGTCCGTCAGGAGGTTCGTCGCGATCCGGAACAGGTAGTTCTTCCGATGCTCCTCTCCCTGGCCGCGGAAGCCGGAGCGCAGGAGCCGGAAGTAGGACTCCTGGATCAGGTCGGCGACGACCGAGGAGTTCCCCGAGCAGCGGGCGAGGTAGGCGCGCAGCTGGGGCGCGGTCCTGTCGTAGAAGGCGCGAAACTCCTCCTCCGGGCAGGCGTCCGCCCTGCCGGCCGCCGCGGCCGGGCAGGGCGCCGCCGGGAGGATCGGGGCCGTCAACGACTTCGAGAGCATCGCGGACCGGTCCGGTCAGACGTTCCCGAGCCCGCCGGCCGCCTCCGGCCCGCGGGGCAAGAGCCCCCACGAGCGGGACAGGAGATAGACGACCGCGGACGAGAGGAGGAACCCGATGCCGAGGACCAGCGCGATCGCTCCGAGCATCGAGAACCCTTCCGCCGCCTCGGCGATCCGGTCGCTCAGGAAGAGCATCGCGCCGCCGAGCAGCGTCAGGAGGATCCCGCTCCGGATCGATCCGAGGATCCTCGCGTACGGGTTCCCCGGCGCGGGCGCGGTCGAGAGGAGGAAGCGCTGCCCCGCGCCGCTCCCCAGGAACTCCATCAGCTCCTTCGACGAGCCGAACTTCTCGAGCAGCTTGTGCTGCAGCTCGGCCTGCGCCCCGATGATCCTCTTCGCCCGCTGGTGGTCGAGCGCCGCGCGCACGACCCAGGCGATCGCGACCATGGCGGACACGCCGCCGATCATCCCCGCGAACTCTTCGTTCATGCGTCCCTCCTTTCGCGTCCGAAGGCTACTACGCCGGGGGGACGCCGGAGGTTCGCAGGCGGGTGCCCTCGCGGGCCCGGGGGCCCTACTTCCCGACCCCCATCTCCTCGAGGAGCCGGGTCGCCCCCTCGACCTCGGTCAGGACCCAGAGCAGGTACCGGGAGTCCACGTGGATCGAGCGCGTGCGCACCGGGTCGTAGAGGATGTCCGAGACGACCGTATCGTAGGTCCCGTCGAACAGGAGGCCGCAGAGCCTCCCCTTCGCGTCGAGGGTCGGCGACCCCGAGTTCCCGCCGGTCGTGTCCACGGTGGAGAGGAAGTCCACCGGGACGTCGCCGAGCGCGGCGTCGCGGTAGGGGGTCTCCTTGCCGGCGCGAAGGGCGGCGATCGCATCGAGCAGCGGCTTGGGGGCCTCGAACTCGCCGCCCGGCGCTTCCTTCTCGAGGACGCCCTGGACCGTCGTCTGCGGCTTGTAGTAGAGGCCGTCCCGCGCGTCCACGCCCGAGACCCGCCCGAACGTCACGCGCAGCGTGCCGTTGGCGTCCGGCGCCACGAGGCCGGAGGAGGAGGCGAGGAGCGCCTTCATGTAGACAGGCTCGAGCCGGTACCGGGCCCCCCGCCGCGTCTTGTCCTCCTCGCGGAGCTGCTCGCCGAACGGATACAGGGCGGCGGCGAGATCGAGGAACGAGTCCTTCGCCTCTCGCAGCTCGGCCTCGGTCTTGTCCAGGAGGGACAGCCGGTACTCGCGGTCGAAGAGGCGGGTCCCGGCGTAGAGCCGGTCGAGGAACGCGTCGATCGCCTTCGACGCTTCGTCGCAGGTCATGCCCGCGCGTAGCCCGACTGCCCGGTCGAGGCGCTCGATCCTCCCGTCCGCGGCGAGCTTCGAGGCCTCCACGAGCGTGTAGCGCAGGAACGCCCGGTCGAGGACCGGATCGAGGCTCCGCTGCATCCGGTCGAGGCGCTCGCGGATCCTCGTCCACTCCCGCTCCTGGAAGTCGCGCTCGCGGTCGGCGTCCTTCTTCAGGCGGTTGACGGCCATCTGGTGGATCGTGTCGGCCGCCTCCATGATCGAGCTCCGGCCGCCGACGAACGAGTCGAACACGTCGTCCCTCTCGCGGGTCCGCGCGGCATCGGCCGTCAGGGCGTCGAGCCCGGGAAGGGCCCCGCCGAACTCCTCCTCCCGCTTCGGGTCCGCCGCGATCCAGGCCTGGAGCGCGGCCTCGCGTGCCTTCTTCTTCTCCAGCACGCCCCCGCGGACGAGACCCTCGAGCACGCCGCGGTCGTTCGTCAGCCCGTTGGCGAGGCCGCGCCGCCTGGCCTCGACCTTGATCTCGAGATCGGGGCTCCTCGCCGCCAGCTCGTCCGCCAGCGCGAGCAGCTCGGTCGCGCGGCGGATGTCGCGCGGCAGCTCCCACTCGGTCATCTCCGCGATCTCGGCGTAGGTCTTGTGCCTCTCGGTCCGCCCGGGGTACCCGGCGACGAACACGAGGTCGCCCGGCGCTACGCCGTCGGGGGAGATCGCGAGCCGGCGCTTCGGCCGGTAGGGGACGTTGCCCTTCGAGTAAAGGGCGGGCTTCCCGTCGGGGCCGACGTACGCGCGGAACATCCCGAAGTCGCCCCCGTGCCGCGGCCATCGCCAGTTGTCGGTCTCGCCGCCGAAGTTCCCGATCCCGGCGGCGGGCGCGTAGACGAGCCGCACGTCCTGGATCTCGAGCTGCCGGATCTCGAACCACCGGAGGCCGCCGAAGAACGGCGAGACCCGGCAGCGGGAGCCGTCCTTCTCGCAGGCCGCCGTGCGCTCCTTGACCCACCGGTCCACCACCTCGTAGCGCTTGCGGTCCGGGAGGTCCGGCGTCAGCCTGCGGGCGAGATCGCCCGTGACCTCGGACACCTCGGTCGTCACGTAGAGGTAGGAGCCGGGGCCGTTCGGAAGCTCCTCTGCTTTCGTCTTGGCGAGGAAGCCCTCCTCGAGGAGGTTTCTCTCGGGGGTCGCGTTGTACTGGAGCGCCCCGATCACGCAGTGGTGGTTCGTGACGAGCAGCCCCTCGGGGGAGACGAACGAGGCAGAGCAGCCCCCCAGCGACACCACCGCTCCCATCGGCTGGCCGGTCAGGTCGGCGAACGCCTCGGGCTCGCCCTGGAAGCCGAGCGCCTCGAGGCGGGATGCCAGGGCGGGGATCTGCTGGGGCATCCACATTCCCTCGTCGGCGGCGGCAAGGCCGGCCAGGCAGGCGAGGACCGGGAGGAGAAAGATGAGCCTGGCGATCTTCATTGGCGAGCTCCTTGCCGGCGAAGGGCACCGGCCGATCTCACCGGGCCCTGGAACCGACCGGCAAGATTACCACAAACGCAAATAATTTTAAATCATTGCCGAACAGTGGGAATTCGCTCCCGCCGAAAAAAATTTCTTGACGAATCGTGATCTAGTGATATAGTTCTATAGAGCACCGAGAAACACGGAGGGCTCGATGCTGCTCCACGTCAACGCCGGCGACGAGCTCCCGATCTACCGCCAGATCGTGCGGCAGGTGGCCGACTCGATTGCCGGCGGGCGCATCAAGCCGGGCGACCAGCTTCCCTCCCACAGGGACCTCGCGGCCCAGCTCGTCATCGCCCCCCTCACCGTGAAGAAGGCTTACGACGAGCTGGAGCGGGAGGGGCTGATCGAGACCCAGCGGGGGCGCGGGACCTTCGTCCGCGAGCGGCCTCCTGCGACGGTCGCGGCCGAGAGCCGCGAGCGGCTGCGCGAGGCCGCCCGCCGCCTGCTGACGCAGGCCGCGCTCTGCGGCGTCCCGTTCGAGGACGTCGTCCGCGTCCTCGAGGAGGCAAAGGAGAAGACGACGGAAAGGACGGACTCATGAACGCTCTCGATTTCGAAGGGATCCGGCGGGCTTACCGCAAGGGGCGGGACGTCCTCGACGGCGTCACGTTCTCGGTCGCGCCGGGACAGGTCGTCGGGCTCCTCGGAAAGAACGGCGCCGGGAAGACGACCCTGATCCGCATCGCGATGGGGATGATCGAGCCGCAGGGCGGGCAGGTCCGCCTCTTCGGGCTCGATCCCCGGCAGGACCCGATCGAGGTCAAGCGCAGGGTCGGCTACGTCTCCGAAGAACAGATCCTGCCGCCTTTCCTCTCGATCCGGGACGCCTTCGACCTCCACCGGCGCCTCTTCCCGACCTGGGACGCGGATCTCGCGCGCGATCTGTCGGAAGGGTTCGAGCTTCCCCTCGGCTCCAGGATCCGGACCCTCAGCAAGGGGCAGGCCCGGCGCGTCGCCCTGGTCTGCGCGGTCGCGCACCGCCCCGAGCTGCTCCTGCTCGACGAGCCGGCGTCCGGCCTCGACCCGGCCGCGCGCAGGGAGTTCCTCGAGACCTCGATCCGGCTCCTCAACGAGACCGGCTCCTCGATCCTCTTCTCCTCCCATTACATGACCGACGTCGAGCGGATGGCCGACCGGATCGTGATGATCCACGGGGGGAAGGTGCTCGTGGACCGCGGGCTCGACGACCTCAGGGAACGCTTCTCGCTGGCGATCGTCCCGAGAACGCCCGGCCTCGCGGGAGACCGGATCCGGTCGCTCGCCGCGTGCGTTTCGGTTCGCGAGCGAGGGGACGCGTTCCACGCGGTCCTGCGCCTCGAGCCCGGCGAGGCCCGGGCCTCCCTCGCGCGGGAGCTCGGCGTCGTCGAAGCGGCCTGCAAGGCGATCGCGCTCGAGGACCTGTTCGTCGAGCTGGCGGGAGGCCGGCCGTGACGCTCCGGGCGCTCCTCGGAAGCGACATGCTCCGCGCGCTCCCCGCGTGGCTCGGGCTGCTGACGGTGAACGCGGGCCTGTGGGTCCTGCTGCTCCTCGGCGCGGCGAGGTTCCGCGGGGGCGGGGTCCCGGCGTCCTGGCTCGTCCTCGTCGGCTGGGGCTCGATCGCGCTCTTCCTCTGCCTCGGCCCGACCCGCCGCAGGTGCCGTCCGCTCGACCTCGCGCTGCCGGTCTCCGCGAGGAGGCTGCGCGCGATCCACCTCGCGTCCGTCGTCCTCGCGGCCGCCGCGGTCGCGGCCGCTTACGTCGCGGTCCTGGCCCTATTCCGGGGGCCGCTCGCCGGCCGCGCGAGCCTCGACATGGACGTCGGCCGCCTGGCACTCCTGCTCGGGGCCGGGATCCTCCTCGCGGTCGTCCTGCTCGACGCCTTCCGCCCGTCGCTCGCCCTCGTCCCCGCGACGCCCGGCTACGTCGCGTGGGTCGCCGTCGTTCTGGGCGGGACCGCCGCGCTCCTCGCCGCGCTCTCCGGCGCCCCGTCCGCCCTCGCGATCGCTCCCGCGGTCGGGGCCGCGGCCGGGGCCTGGGCCCTGTTCCGAGTCGCGCCCGGGGTCTTCTCCCTCGTGTCCGCGGAGCCCGAGGGCGAAGAGCGCGAGGCGACCGCCGGATCGGCCGCGGCGCACGGCGCGGAGGGAGCCGGAACGAGCGGGCGGGCGCTGGTCCGCACGCTCCTGCGGCTTCTGCCTCTCGGACCGAAGGCCGCAGCCCTCCTCCCGTTCGTCGCGCTGCTCGGGGTGGTGATCGGAGGGGGACTCGGCGCGCTCCTCGGCGACCCGGATGCCGGCGTGCTCCGGCTGTGGCAGGTTCCCCTCGCGGGGTACCTGCTCTTCGTCGCCTGGTCGCTCGGGCTCGAGTCCCTGCACGTCCTGGATCCGCTTCCGCTTCGCCGCAGGGCGCTCTTCGCGCTGCTCGCCTTGCCGCCCCTCCTCGTCTTCGTTCTCGGCTACGCCGCGGGAGCCGCCCTCGAGAGGCGCGCCGAAGTTCGGCGGGAGCCGGTCGGCTTCGTCGAGACGCGCTCCGGACGCTCGTTCGACGTGCCGCTCCGCTTCTACGCCCTGGCTCCCGACGGCAATCCGCCGCCGGTGGAGTCTCCGTGGGGAGAGACCTTCGCGCCGAAGCCCCGTTACCCCTCGGTCCTCTGGAGCCGCGCGGCGCTGTACAACCCGTTCTCCTTCGGGCCCGACAGCAGCCGCGAGTTCGCGGCCCTGCAGATCTCCCGGGCCGTCGCGGCGGTCTGCGGGGCGAGGGTCCCGGCGAAGGAGATCGCGGACCGCCATCTGACCTCGGACGCGGAGGGCCGCGTCGCGCCGAGGGAGGGGGGCCTCGCGCTGAAGAGGGACCGCCCGGAGCTCGCGCCGCGCGCGCGCGGCCCGCTGGCCATCCTGATGCTGCCGCTCGCCGCGTGCCCGTGGCTGCTCCTCCTGGGCCTCCTCCTGCGCGCCTACCGGCCCTGTGTCCCCGAGAGCGCGCGCTTCGGGATCTACTTCGGGATCGTCGGCGCGTTCCTGGTCGGGATGATCGGGTTGGCCGCCGCGATGATCGCGGGCGCCCTGCGCCCTCCGGTCGCGCAGGCGCTCGTGGAGATGGCGGCGGCCCGCGTCGGTTCCTCTCCGCTCGCGGCGGCCGCCGCCTGGGCCGTCTGCGCGGCACTCGTCGCCGCGGCGTACCGGATCGCCGAGGCGCAGTTCGTCCGGATGGAGATTCCCGCGCGGCCGGTGATCTACGCGCTTCTGGGGCGGCCTCGGGAGCGGGCGTGACGATGGCGCGCCGCCGGGGAGGAACGCGCATGGGCCGCGGAATCCGAGCGGTCGTCCTCGCCGCGCTCTGCGCGGCGGTCCTGGCCACGCCCGCGGAGGCGGGGCGGGGGCGAAAGCTCACGGCGGCGGAACGGGATCTCGAGGTCGAGTCGTTCGACGTCGTCTGGACCACGATCCGGGACAAGCACTACGACCCGGCGCTCGGAGGGCTCGACTGGGAAGCGATCGGCGGCGAGCTCAGGCCGAGGATCGAGCGCGCGAGGACGAGGGCTGAGGCGCGCGGCGTCCTTCGCGACCTCGTCGGGCGTCTGAGGCAGTCGCACTTCCAGATCATCCCCGCCGAGGTGCTGGAGGACATGGCGCAGGAGGTCGGCGAGGGATCGGCCGGGGGGGACGCGGGGATCGACGCGCGGGTCGTCGGAGGGAAGGCCCTCGTCACGTCGGTCGCGAAGGGCTCGCCCGCGGAGCGGGCCGGCGTCCTCCCGGGCTGGGAGATCCTCCGGATCGGGAAGTTCCGCGCGGCGCGGCTCGAGAGGATCGCGCTCGAGTTCGAGGGGAGGCCGCACCGCGAGCTGGTCCTCGCCGACGCAGTGCTCGCGCGGCTCTCCGGCCGGATCGGCGAGCGCGTGACGGTCCGGTTCCGGGACGGCGCGGGCCGCCCGGTCCGCCGCGACCTCGTCCTCGCCGAGACGCGGGGGGCGCGCTACCGGTTCGGCCACGTCTCGAACCTCCACGTGTGGATCGAGACGAAGCGCCTCGAAGGGAACGTCGGCTACGTCGCGTTCAACGGGTTCCTCGACCCGGCGCGCGTGATGCCCGCGTTCGACGAGGCGATGCGATCGTTTCTCGACGCGAAGGGGATCGTTCTCGACCTCCGCGGGAACGGCGGCGGAATGATCCCGATGGCGATGGGGATGGCCGGGTGGCTGATCCCGGAGGGAGACCGCTACCTGGGGACGCTGAAGCTCCGCGAAACCGAGCTCAAGGCGATCGTCTCCCCCCGGCCCGAGACCTTCGCGGGGCCCGTCGCCGTTCTCGTGGACGGCCTGTCGGTTTCGTGCGCCGAGGTGCTCGCGGGGGGGCTCCAGGACCTCGGGCGGGCGCGCGTCTTCGGCACGAGGACGGCCGGCATGGTGCTCGGCAGCAGCATCGAGAAGCTCCCGAGCGGGGACGGATTCCAGTACGTGTTCGCCGGATACGTCACGAGCGGCGGACGGAAGCTCGAGGGGGCCGGTGTGGTCCCCGACGTCGTCGCCCCTCCCGACCGCAAGGCGCTCCTCGCGGGCGGCGACCCCGCGCTCGACGCCGCATCATCCTGGATCCTGAGGCACGGCGCCGAAACCGGCGAGAAGGAGAACCGATGAGACGCGATCGCAACCGTCTTGGACCGAAGCCGCTCCGGAGAGCGCTGCTGGCCGTGCTCCTGCCGGTCACCGGGCTCTTCCCGGCGCTCGCCGAGGAGGCCCCGCTCCCGTCGGCCGACGCCCTGTTCGAGCGGTACGTGGAGGCGACCGGAGGGCGCGCCGCGTACGAGGCGGTCCGCAACGCCGTCACCGAGGCGACGATGGAGATGCCCGCGCAGGGGATCGCGATGAAGGTGACCATCTGGGTCGCGAGGCCCAACCTGTCGTACGCGCGGACCGAGTCGGACGTCACGGGCCGGATCGAGAAGGGCACGGACGGAACGGTCGTGTGGGAGAAGTCGGTCATGACGGGGCCGCGCGTCCTGGAGGGGCAGGAGCGGGAGGACTACCTCCGCGAGTCGGCGCCCGACAAGTTCCTCCGCTGGCGCGACTACTACGAGTCCGGAGAGGTCACGGGGGTCGAGGACGTCGCGGGACGCCCCTGCTGGGTCCTGGTCCTGACGCCGAGGGGCGGCAAGCCGCAGACCGTCTACGTCGATCGCGAGAGCGGCTTGATCTCGAAGGTCGCGATGACCCTCGACACGAAGATGGGGAGCGTGCCCGTCGAGACGTGGCTCGAGGACTACCGGGAATTCGAGGGCATCAAGTCCGCGTTACGGGCCCGCACGAAGGTCGTCGGCCAGGAGCGCGTGCTGACGGTGACGAGCATCCGACGGAACGTCGAGATCCCGCCGGACCGCTTCGCGCTCCCCGCGGAGATCCAGGCGCTGGTCGCGAAGAGAGGAGCGCCGCCGGCCGCCCCGGCCGAGTAGGGGAGAGAGGCCGCGGGGCTCACCCGGTGAACTTGTAGCCGATCCCGTGCACGGTGACGATGTGCCGCGGGTCCTCCGGGCGGTCCTCGATCTTGCGGCGGAGCTTCCCGACGTGCACGTCCACGGTGCGGCTCTGCGAGTCGCTGCCGTAGTCCCAGACGGCGTCGAGCAGGCGCTCGCGGCTCAGGACTTCTCCGCGGTGCGCGACGAAGTACTGCAGCAGCCGGAGCTCCCGGGCGGACAGCTCGACCGGGCGGCCGGCCTTGCGCGCCTCGCACCGGGCGAAGTCCACCTCGACGTCCCCGAACCGGCACGAGGTCGCGCGCCGCGCCGCGCCCCCCGCGCGCCGAAGAAGGGCCTCGACCCGGGCCGTCAGCTCCATGAAGCCGAACGGCTTGGTCACGTAATCGTCCGCCCCGGCGCGGAGGCCGACGACCTTGTCGATCTCCTGACCCCTCGCCGTCAGCATGATCACGGGGACGTCGCTCCCCTTCGCCCGGATCCTCTTGCAGACGTCGAGGCCGCTCATGCGCGGGAGCATCACGTCGAGCACGACGACGTCCGGGCTCGATTCGGTCGCGAGGCGAAGCCCTTCCACCCCGTCCCGCGCAACCGTCACGGCGTGCCCGTCGAACGCGAAGCCGTCCCTGAGGGCCGTGGCCATCGCCGCGTCGTCCTCGACGATCAGGATCTTCGCCATGGCGCGACTACCCCCGCTCCCGCCTCGCCTCTCCGGAAGGCTCCCGTCCGGGCCCGCTCTCCCCCCCGGGCGGGATCGGGAGGCGAATCGCGAAGACGCTCCCTTCTCCGGGCGCGCTCTCGACGGTCGCGCGCCCCCCGTGGGCCTCGGCCACGTGCCTGACGATCGCCAGGCCGAGGCCGGCCCCCCGGACGTCGTGGACGAGCCCCGTGCCGACCCGGTGGAACCGGTCGAAGATCCTCGCCTGCTCGTCCCGGGGGATCCCGATCCCGCGATCCCGCACGGACGCCACGATCTCCGAGCCGCGCCGCTCGATCCCGACCCCGATCCACCTCGAGTCGCCCGAGTACTTCACGGCGTTGTCGAGCAGGTTGTGGAAGGCCAGGGCCAGGGCGTCCTCGTCCGCCGGGATCTCGGGGAGCGGCTCGTCGAGACCCCGGGTTTCGACCTCGAACCCCCCGTCCCGCAGCCGGCTCTCCAGGGTCCCGAGCGCCGTCCGCATCGCCGCCGCCACGCTCGTCGGAGCGGAGCGGTACACCTTCCGGCCCGACTCGATCCTCGCGAAGTCGAGAAGGTTCTCGACGATCTGAGTCAGACGGCGCCCTTCGGTCTCGATGTAGGCGCCGTACTCGCGCACCTTCTCGGGCGTGGTCGCCCGGCCGTGCCGGAGGAGCTCGCCGAACGTGCGAATCGAGGCGAGCGGCGTCCGCAGCTCGTGCGACACGTTCGACACGAAATCGGACTTCATCTCCGAGAGCCGGACCTCGCGCGCGGCGGTCCTGAGGAGGAAGGCGAGCCCCCCCGCCAGCAAGGCGGCGGCCGCGAGCGTGAGCGTCAGGTTGAATCCGAGCGACAGCCGGGCGAGCTGCTCGGGGCTCAGATCCCGGTTCCTCACGCCGATCCTCATGTCCGTGAAGACGAACTCGAGCGGGCGCGTCACCTCGGCCGGCCGGTCGTCGGCCGGGTCGGTCGAGAATCGGATGGCTCCGGTGCCGTCGCGGAGCGTGACGACGGCCTCCTTGCCTTCGGAGAAGAATTTCGGCATCTGCGCGACGATCGCTCCGGGCAGCAGCCTCGCGACGAACCAGCGCTCGTCGAGCACCATCCCGGCCACGCCGAGGATACGGGCGCTCGCGTCGGTGATCGGATTGAGGATGATCCGGTTGGCGGATTCCCGCTCCTCGACGAACAGCCGGGGGGAATCGAGCTGGATCGCCCGCTCGTGCATGAGCTTCCAGGGGGCGCACCCGACCGTGATGGCGCGCGTCTCGTCGGAGGCGCCGGCCGGACGCATCGTGTCGCTCTCGGGGTCGTAGAGGAGGAGGGTCCCCCAGCCCTCGCTCGAGAATCTCGCCACGAAGAGCGTCTTGACCCCTTCGACGTCCCGTTTCCGGAAGTGGGCGGCGGCCTTCTCGAGACGGTCCTGCGCGAAGAGGGATGCCGGGACGTCGAGAGCGCGCTCGGCCGCCGGCCCGTAGGAGTAGACGACCTCCGTGGCGACCGCGTCCAGGAACCCGGTCAGCACGGCCCGCCCCGCGGCGATCGACGTGCGATGGAGCCGGACGAGCCACCACAGTTGCAGGCCGAGGACCAGGAGGAGGGGCACGGCCACGGCCGCGAATCCGAGGGCCAGCGGCCGGCTCTTCACGAGCGCGGCGAGTCTCGACACGCGACCCCCCGGCGCCGCCGGAGGTCCTCGGAGGACCTACCGTCCTCCGCCCGGGGGCTCCTCCGGAGCGGACCCGGAATATACCAGACGTCCTCCGTCCCCCCGCTCCCTCGGTGCCTCGATTTGCAGGGTCTTTACATCCGGCGAAAGGTTTTGCCGTTTCTTTCGACCGTTGACGGAGCGGGTCGGTACGCTTTCTTCGAGAGGTTCCCGTCCGGTCGGGCCCGCGCCGAGCTCCGGCGCGCGACGGCCGGCGGCCGAGGAAGGAAAGGGAGGGTGGACCATGAAGCAGCGTCGTCGGCTCGCGGTGGCCGCGGCCGCCGTCCTGGCGGTCGCGCTCCTTTCGCTCCCCGTGGCGGCGGGCGAGAAGAGCAAGAGCAAGTGCACGGCGGATACGCAGACCTGCCTGAACAAGATGGCGGCCATGTTCAAGGGCCGGGGCTGGATCGGCATCGAGATGGACGAGAAGAAGGGCTCCAGCGCCCTGGCCGTCAGCCGAGTCGTCGCCGGCAGTCCGGCCGAGGCGGCCGGCTTCCACGTGGGCGACGTCCTCGTCTCGGTCGAGGGCGTCAAGTTCGCAGACAACACCGAGGAGCAGTGCGCCACGTGCGCGGTGACCAAGAACAACTGGGTGCCCGGCCGCAAGGTCAAGTACGTCGTGTCGAGGGGCGGCGGCGATGTGGTCGTCGAGCCGGTCCTCGGCGAGGTGCCGACCGACGTGCTCGCCCAGTGGATCGGGCAGCACATGCTCGAGCACGCCCAGGTCGAAGTCGCGAAGAAATAGGCGCGGAATGGCCGACCGGCGGCCGTTGTAGTGCCCCCTCGGCGAGCCGTCGGAAGGCGCCCCCGCACCGGCCTGCTAGAATCGCTCCGGGCAGAATGCGCGAGGTTCCGGGAGAGACGGAATGGCAGGCCGGCGCGGGGGTACGGAGTCGAAGATGAAGAGCCACGTCGCGCGACGGACGATCCTGGCGGCCGCTCTGTGGGCCGCGGCCGGGGCGCTCGCCCTCGCGGCCGAGAAGAGCTACAAGTGCCCGCTCGACACCCAGACCTGCCTCGACAGGATGGTCGCGAAGCTCGAGGGGAGCGGATGGCTCGGGATCCACTACGAGGAGCAGTCCTCCGGGGAGCCCCGGATCACCCGGATCATTCCCGGCAGTCCGGCGGAGAAGGGCGGTCTCGAGGTCGGCGACGTGCTCGTCTCGATCCAGGGCGCGAGGTACGCGGACAACACGGACGAGCGGTGCGTCACCTGCGAAGGCGCGAAGGACGCCTGGAAGCCCGGCGGGAAGGTCGAGTACGTCGTCCGCCGGGAAGGCAAGCTCGTCCGCGTCTCGGCGACTCTCGCCCCCCTTCCCCCCGACGTGCTCGCCATGATGCTCGGCATGCACATGCTCGAGCACGTGACGCCCGAGCCGTCCTCGCCGTAACGCCGCCGGCCGGGGGCTCCGTTCGCCGGGGCACCCTGTACACGGTCCGGCGCCGCCCGGTACTCTAAGAAACGGTGGAAGAAGACAGGGCGCTGATCCTGCTGGCCCGGGCCGGTGACGAGCGCGCCTTCTCTCTGCTGGTGGAGCGGCACTGGGAGCGGCTCGTCGCCGTCGCGCGGTCGGTCGTGGGGGACGCGGACGCCGAGGACGAGGCCCAGGAGAGCCTCGTGACCGCGTGGCGGAAGCTCCCCCGCCTGCGGGAGCCAGACGCGTTCCGGGCGTGGCTGCTTCGCATCCTCCTCCGCCGCTGCCTGCGGCGGGCCCGGCGGAGGTGGGTGCTCCTCCCGCTTCCGTTCGCCGCCGGGGTGGCCGACGCGGGAGCGCTCGAGGGGAGTGGGTTCGTGGCCGTGGAGAGAACCCTCCGGGCCCTGCCGCCGCGCCAGAGAGCGGTGATGCACCTGACCGTTCTCGAAGGGATGAGCGACGGCGAGATCGGGGAGGCGCTCTCCATCGCCGCGGCATCGGTTCGCTCCCACCGCAGGCGCGCGCGGGAGGCGCTCCGGAGGTTCCTGTCTCGGTCGACAAACGAAGGGGGTGCGTCGTGAGGCGCCCAGAGGACGGAGCGGGCGGCTCGAGCTTCGAGGACAGATGGCGGCGATTCGCGTACCGGCCCGCGAGGCGCCCGGCCGCGGAGGCGGCCGCGCGGGCGGTTGCTGCCTCCCGCGGCGCGCCGGCGCCCCGGGCGATTCCGTGGGTGTTCGCCGCCGCCGGCGCTCTCCTGATCGCCGGCGCCGCCCTGACGGTGCGGCTCGGGATCCGCCCCGGAGGCGGACCCGCCCCCGCCGCGGCCGTGGCGTCGGCCTCGATCTCCTCGGGGACCGTGCTCCTCTGGCTCGACGAGGAGACGCCGCTGTACATGACCTTCCAGCCGCCGGAGGACTCCGGCGCCTCCGGAGGCGAGCGATGAGAACGCTTCTCGGGATCGCTCTCGGCGCGGCGATCGCCGCGCCCGCGGCGGCCGCGGCCGCGGAGACCCCGGTCGTCACGAGCTTCGCGATTCTGGTGGGGTTCCCCTCGGGGAACGAGTCCGCCGGCGTCGGGTCGCTCCTCGTGCCCGGGACCGTCATCCCCCTGGCCGAGGACGGGGCCGCCCCGGCGGAGCCCGACTCGAAGCGGCTCGTCGAGGAGAGCGTCTCCTTCTCGCGGGTCGTGGACAAGCTCTGGAGCACGTTCCGGCTCGACCGCGAGCGGCTCGTCCAGCGGGGCGCCCGGCGCGCCGCATCGCTCGACCGGGCGCTCGACCTCCCGGCGCCGCCCGGCGCGGAGGTCCGGATCGCCGCGACCCTCGTCGGCTACGACCGGTCGACCGCGACGTACCGGGTCGTTTTCCGGCAGTCGGAGAAGACGATCGCGGACTCGACGGTCGCGGTCTCCCGGGGAGGCCGGGCGGTCGTCGGAGGGACCGACGGGCCGAGCGCCCCGTACCTCTTCGTCGTGATCGAGCCGGAGATCGACCGCTCCGAGGAGGACGGCATCCCGCGCGCGGGGAAGGACTCCGGGCTCACCACGCCCACCGCGCTGAGCAAGGTCGCGCCCCGGTACCCGGAGGAGGCGAGGAAGCGCCGCGTTCAAGGGATCGTCGTGGTGGACGCCGTCATCGGGGCCGACGGGACGATCCGCAGCGTGAGGGTGCTCGAGGAGCCCGACCCGGTCCTGGGAGAGGCGGCGGCGGCGGCGATTCGGCAATGGACGTTCGCCCCCGCGCGGCGCGCCGACGGCACGCCGGTCGAGGTCCGGTCCACCTTCACGATCGACTTCTCGCTGCGTTGACGCCGGTTCCCGGGCCGGCCCCGCGGAGCCCGTGCACGGTCCGGGCCCTTTCGTGCCTCTTCAGGTCGAGGGCGGACGAGGGCCGGCGCTCGAGCCGTTCGGGATCCCGCCCCTGGAGGAACGCCATGAGACTCGTCGCGCTCGGAGCAATCCTCGTCGCGCTCGCGGCGCAGGCTGCGGCCGCTCCCGGCGACCTGCAGCCGTCCCCGCCGGAGAAGGCGGTCCGCTTCGAGGAGGGGAAGGGGATCGCGAAGCCGGTCCTCGTGAAGAAGGTGGCCCCGGCCTACCCCGAGGACGCCCGGAAGGAGAAGGCGACCGGGGTCGTCGTGGTGGACGCGACGATCGGGACCGACGGCAAGATCCTGAAGGCCGAGGCGGTCGAGGGGAGCGACGCGCGGCTGCGGCGGGCCGCCGTGGACTCCGTCCGTCAATGGGAGTACGAGCCCGCCCGCGACGCCTCGGGCCGTCCCGTCGCCGTCGTCATGCGCGTCACCGTGAAATTCCGGCTGGAGTGAGGCGCGGCGGCGCGGGGCTACGGCCCCCGGAACGCGACGAGGAGGGCGCCCGCGACCGCCATGGCGACGGCGAGCGTCCTCCTCGGCGTCATCGGCTCCCGGAGGAAGACCGCCGCGAGAAGGAAGATGAAGATCGTCGAGAGCTGGTTCAGCACCGCGGCGACGGACACCAGCGTGAACTTGAAGCCGCCGAGCCAGGCGGTCATGCTCAGGTAGGCGCCGAGCACCGACGCGGGGACGGCGAGCGCCCACCGGCGGCTCGGCCGGAAGAGGGCGGCGATCCCCCGCCTCCAGCGAGCGAAGAGCAGGAGCGGGAGGAGCCCCGCCGTCCCGGCCGCCATCCGGACCTCGGCCGCCCAGAGGAGCGGGGCCGTCTCGAGCACCCCCTTCGCCATGACGATCCCGGCGGCCATGCAGAAGATGGCGACCGCGCCTAGGATCGCCCCCTCGACGATCCGGCGCCGCGTGGTCCCCGGCGCGGGGCGGTCCGCCGCTCCCACCAGGATGGCGCCCAAGATGAGGACCGCTCCGACGAGCACCTGCGCGCCGAGGCGCTCGCCGAGGAACAGGACCGACAGCCCGATCACCGCCGGGGCGTAGAGCGTGTCCACGACGGCGACGAGCCCCGCGCCGAGCCGGTTCAGCGCCATGAAGAAGAGCGTGTCGGCGAGCGAGATGCCGAGCAGGCCGGAGACGACGAGCACCAGCCAGTCCGAGGCCGGGCGATCCGGGACGAAGGGCGTTCCGGCGAGCGGCAGCGTCAGCGCGAGCAGGACGACGGTCACCGCGTTCTTGAAGAGGTTGACGGCGACCGGGGGGGACTCGTCGCCGAGCTTCCGGAAGAGGATGACCCCCGCCGACCAGGAGAGCGCGGCGGCGAGGGCCAGGGTCTCGCCGAGCAACGGGATTCCGGTCGTCATGGGCGGGGGAGTATAGCTCCGCGCGCGAGTCGGGCTCCCGCCCTTGATGCCGGCCGCGGGTCCCGGGTATCGTGCGCCGACGAGCCGGCGCCGGCGCGGAACCGGCGGCCCGGAGCGTCGCTCGGGGGTTCTCTTGCCCGGCAACCCGAGTACGGCCTCGAGTCGAAGGCGGGTCGCATGGTGGCTCCTCGCCGCTTGCTACGCGGCCGTGGCGACCCTCGCAGCCCTGCCCCTCTTCGCCAGGCTGGAACTTCCGGTCCTGCCGGCGGGCTTCGTCTACCTCGCAGGGCTGGCGGGGGCGACGGCCGCGATCCGCTTCGCGTCCGGAACGCTCCTCTCCCGGCCGCGGGCGGCCGTCGGGATCGCCGTCTTCCTGCTCGTTCTCCTCGGCGCTGCCGACGCCGCGCTGTACGGGAGGTCGAGGTCCGGCCCCGAGCCGAGCACCGCCCCCGACGCCATGATCGAGCCCGCGAGGAAGCTCCTGGCCGGCGAGTTCCCGTACTCGGTGGACCTGCGCGAGCACGCCCCGGCCAGCCCCGGGATCGGCTGGGTCGCGCTGAACGCACCGCTGACGCTCGTCGGCTTCGCGCCGCTGCTGTCGGCGATCTGGCTCGCGGCCGCGGCCGCCGCCCTGGCGCGGCGCGCGCCGCCGGCCGCGGCGGTCTTCGTCGCGCTCAGCCTCGCGAACCTGCACTTCCTGCGGCTGAGCTTCGTCGGCCACGACCTCTTCGCCTTCTCGTGCGCCCTGGTCGTCCTGATCGAGCTCCTCGCGGCGGAGGACGGCGCGAGCCCGAGGCGAATCGCGCTCCTCGCGGTCGCCGCGGGTCTCGTCGCCACGGCGCGCGTCCCCTTCGCGCTGGCGCCCGCGATCCTGGCGTTCCTCGTCTTCCGCCGCGACCGGAGGGCGGGCGCATGGTTCGGCCTCGTCTCCCTCGGGACCGCGGCCCTGCTGCACGGGGCGATGATCCTCTGGGCGCGGGCGGCCGGGTCCTGGTATCAGCCGCTCCACGTCTTCGGCCGGGCGGGGCGGTCCGGGTCGGTCCTCCTCCTCGCCGGGGCGGCGGTCTGGCTCGGTGCCTCCCTGGTCGTCCTGCTCCGCGCGCGGGACGACCGCTTCGCGTGGCATGCCGTCGCGTGGCTCGTCCTCGCGACGCCGTTCGCGACCGTCGGACTCGCCGAACTCGCCGCGTCCCCGTCGAGGATCGCGGGCTGGGAGGGGGCCAACTACGTCGCCTTCGCGCTGCCGGTCCTCGCCGCGGCCCTGGCGTCGGGGATGGAGGCCGGGGCGGGCGAGGCGGATCGGGGAGGGATCGGGCCGGATTCCGGGTGACTCCGGCCGGCAAGGAGGTGCGCGCATGGCGGGATCGACGCACGTGCTCTTCATCAGCGGCTCCATCGGCCTCGGCCACGTGCTCCGGGACCTGGCGATCGCCCGGGAGATGAGGCGGCAGCGTCCCGGCCTCGCGATCTCCTGGCTGGCGGCGACTCCCGCGGACCGCGTCCTGCGGGAGGCGGGGGAGACGGTCCTGCCCGACTGCGCGGATCTGGCGGACGCGAACGCGGTCGCGGAGCGCGCCGCGGACGGATCGCGGCTGAGCCTGATCCGCTACGGCTTCTCCGCGGCGAGAACCTGGGCCCGCAACATGGCGGTCCTGCGGCGGGTGACTTCCCGCGAGCGCTTCGATCTCGTCCTGGGCGACGAGACGTACGACGTGACCCTCGCCCTCAAGAAGAATCCTTCCCTCAAGAAGTTCCCGTACGCGACGATCTACGACTTCGTCGGATTCCACGCGATGTCGTCGAGCCCCCTGGAGCGGCTGGGCGTCTGGTTCTGGAACCATGCATGGTCGAAGGGGGCGGACCGCGCGTCCGAGTACGTGGACCTGAGCCTGTTCATCGGCGAGGAGGAGGACGTCCCGGACGAGCGGTTCGGGCCGCTGCTCCCCAACCGGAGGGACTGGGCCCGGAAGCGGTGCCGGTTCGTCGGGCACGTGCTGCCGTTCGACCCGGCCGATTGCGCCGACCGGCCGGCGGTCCGGGAGCGGCTCGGCTACGGGCCGGAGCCCCTCGTCATCGGCGCGATCGGCGGCACTGCGATCGGGAAAGAGTTGCTGGAGCTGTGCGGGCGAGCCTTCCCGATCCTTCGCGGCTCGGCCCCGAAGCTCCGCATGGTCCTGGTCTGCGGACCGCGACTCGACCCGGCCTCGGTCGCCGTGCCCTCCGGAGTGGAAGTCCGCGGATACGTCCCGGCGCTCCACGAGCACTTCGCGGCATGCGATCTCGCGGTCGTTCAGGGGGGCGGGACGACGACGATCGAGCTGATGGTCCTGAGGCGCCCGTTCCTGTACTTTCCCCTCGAGGGCCACTGCGAGCAGGAGGTCTCGGTCGCGGGCCGCCTCGCCCGGCACGGAGCCGGCGTGAGGATGTCCCTGTCCCGCACGACCCCCGAAGATCTCGCGGCCGCGGTGATCGCGCACCTCGGCCGGGAGCCGGCCTATCCGCAGGTCGCGGCGCGCGGCGCCGAGACGGCGGCACGCCTCGTCCTGGAGCTCGCCGACCGGAGCCGGGGCTGAGATTCGGTTGCCGTCCCCGATTCACTTCCGGCGGTACACCGACTCCATCGACCGGAATTCCTTGCCGTCCGGCGTCGTGTCGAACATCTCGGATCGGAAGGTGTTCGCGTCGATCCGGGTCTCGGTGCCGCGGATCTTCTTGTACTTTCCGGTCGCCAGATCGGGAGCCTCGGAGACGGACGTCAGGACGCCGGTCGCCGGGTCCAGGGTCGCCTCGCCGGTGAAGATCGACGTCCCCATGCTGTCCATCCAGGCGTACACGAACTTCTTCTTGAGGTTGTCGAATCCGGTGTAGCCGAGCCCCTCGAACGCCCCTCCGTCGAACGTCGCCGTCGTCCGGTCCTCGAGGAATCGGCCGCCGAGGATCATCCGGTACTCGGCGGTCCCCTCGAAGATCTGCGGCTCGGAGTCGGGGGTCGCCCAGACCTTCACGCGCGCCGTCCAGGTCCCCACCCTCTCGGCGAGCCACGCGTGCTCGGCGCCCGGGGTCGTGAACGCGCTCCACTTCTCGACCAGCGCCCGCTCCTCGGGGCTCATCGCGGGCGGCTCCCGGCTCTCCTGAGCGCCGGCGATCGCCGCGCACAACGATAGCGCCGCCAGGGCCGCGACGAGCGTCCGAACCTTTCTCCGCAGCTTCACGGGTCTCCTCCTCTTCTGCCCCGGGACCTTCGGGGCGGCGCGAGAATCGTCGGATGGAGCCGGTCACGATTGTCGAGGTTCCTTCGCGGTCTCGTCAACGCCGTAGTACCATGCCTGCCCTTTCCCCGCCTCCCGCGCCGGATTTCGGGGGCGCCGCGGGCAGGCAGGAGGCCTCGCAGATGTCGAAGTCGATGTGGCTCGCCGTCCTCGTCTCTCTCTTCGTGCCCCTCCTCTCGGCCGCCCCGCCCGCCCAGGCCAAGGGGGCCAAGGGCTCGAACCCGCTCCTCGAGGAATGGACGACGCCGTTCGGCGTGCCGCCGTTCGGCGAGATCCGGGAGGAGCACTACCTCCCGGCCTTCGAGGAGGCGATCGCGAGGCAGCGGGCCGAGGTCCGGGCGATCGCGGGGAGCAAGGAGGCGCCGACGTTCGGGAACACGATCGAGGCGCTCGAGCGCTCGGGGCAGCTGCGGGACCGGGTGTCCGCGGTCTTCTACGGCCTCCTCTCCGCCGAGACGAACGACGAGCACCAGGAGACCGCGAAGCGGGTCGCGCCGATGCTCTCCGCGCTCTCCGACGACATCCTGCTCGACCCGAGGCTCTTCGCGCGCGTCCGGGCGGTGTACGAGAAGCGCGAGACGCTCGATCTCGATCCCGAGCGGCGGATGCTCTTGAAGGAGACCTACCAGGACTTCGTGCGCGGAGGCGCCAACCTGGACAAGAAGGGGAAGAAGAAGCTCCGGGAGATCCACTCGGAGCTGGCGCTGCTCGGCGTGAAGTTCAGCGACAACGTCCTCGGGGACACGAACGCGTACCGGCTCGTCCTCGAGAAGGCCGAGGACCTCGCGGGGCTCCCGGAGTCGGTCGTCGCGGGGGCGGCCGACGCGGCCAAGGCGGCAGGCCTCGAGGGGAAGTGGGTCTTCACGCTCCAGGCCCCGAGCCTCTGGCCCTTCCTCCAGTACGCGGACAACCGCGAGCTGAGGCGCCGGATACTCACGGCCTACGTCACGCGGGGCGCCCACGGCGACGAGCGCGACAACCGGGAGATCGTGTCGAGGATCGCCTCGCTCCGCGCCGAGAAGGCGCGCCTCCTGGGGTACCCGACCTACGCCCACTTCGTGCTCGAGAAGAACATGGCGAAGACGCCCGACGGGGTCTACGGGCTCCTCCGGCAGCTCTGGACGCCGGCGCTTCAGGCGGCGAAGAAGGAGGCCGACGACCTCCGGACGATGATCCGGAAGGAGGGGGGCGACTTCGCGCTGGAGCCCTGGGACTGGCGCTACTACACGGAGAAGCTCCGGAAGGAGCGGTACGACATCGACGACCAGGCGATCCGGCCGTACTTCGAGCTCGAGCGGGTGCGGGACGGCGCCTTCCGGCTCGCGACGCGGCTCTTCGGCATCTCGTTCACGGAGCGGAAGGACGTTCCGACCTACCACCCCGAGGTGCGCGCGTTCGAGGTGCGCGACGCCGACGGATCGCACCTGGGCGTCCTCCTCGTGGACTACCACCCGCGGCCCGGCAAGCGCGGAGGGGCTTGGAGCGGACGGTACCGCGACCAGTGGATCGAGGACGGGAAGAACGTGAGGCCGGTAGTCAACAACGTGGGGAACTTCTCGCGGCCGGCGGGGGGAAAGCCGGCGCTCCTCTCCCTCGAGGAGGTCGAGACCCTCTTCCACGAGTTCGGCCACGGCCTGCACTCGCTGCTGTCGGACTGCCGGTACCGGAACCTCTCGGGTACCTCGGTGCCGCGCGACTTCGTGGAGCTTCCCTCGCAGATCATGGAGAACTGGGTCCTCGAGCCCGAGTTCCTCAAGATCTACGCGAGGCACTACGAGACCGGCGAGCCGATCCCCGACGAGCTGGTCGCGAAGATACGGCAGGCCCGCCGGTTCAACGAGGGGTTCGCGACGACCGAGTACCTCGCCGCCTCGTTCCTCGACATGGACTGGCACGGTCTCGGGGGGCCCGAGCCCCGCGGGGCGGACGCGTTCGAGAGCGCTTCCCTGGGGAAGATCGGCCTGATCCCCGAGATCGTGGTGCGCTACCGGAGCCCCTACTTCAACCACATCTTCGGCGGGGGGTACGCCGCGGGCTACTACAGCTACGTCTGGAGCGAGGTGCTGGACGCGGACGCCTTCGAGGCGTTCCGGGAGAAGGGGATCTTCGACGAGAAGACCGCGCGGTCGTTCCGCGAGAACGTGCTGGAGCGGGGCGGGAGCGAGGATCCGATGGTCCTCTACAAGCGCTTCCGCGGCCGCGAGCCGAGCGTCGAGCCCCTCCTCGAGCGCCGCGGCCTGATCTCGGAGAAGCCGGCGGAGAACTGAGCGCATCCGGCGACGGCCGCCGGAGCTCGCCGCGGGGCGCCAGCCGCCCGGATTCGGACGGGAGGGCGGGAGCCCCGCGCGATTCCTCGACACCGGAGAAACGATGCAGCTCCGGAACGTAGCCATCGTCGCCCACGTGGACCACGGGAAGACGACGCTCGTGGACGCGCTCCTCTGGCAGAGCGGCGTCTTCCGGGCCAACCAGGACGTTCGCACCCGCGTCCTCGACTCGAACGAGCTGGAGCGGGAGCGAGGGATCACGATCCTCGCGAAGAACACGGCCGTGTACTACGGCGAGACGAAGATCAACATCGTGGACACGCCCGGGCACAGCGACTTCGGCGGAGAGGTCGAGCGCGCGCTCAAGATGGTGGACGGCGTGATGCTTCTCGTGGACGCGTCCGAGGGCCCCCTTCCGCAGACCCGCTACGTCCTCCGGAAGGCGCTCGAGGCCGGGCTTCCGTCGGTCGTCGTCGTGAACAAGATCGACCGGCACGACGCGCGGCCCGCCGAGGTCCTCAACGAGATCTACGACCTCTTCATCGACCTCGACGCCAGCGAGGAGCAGCTCGAATTCCCGGTTCTCTACACGAACGCCAAGGCGGGAACGTGCCGCACGGATCCGGACGGCGAGGACGGCGACATGCGCCCCCTGCTCGACGCGCTGGTGGCCGACATCCCGACGCCCGGCGGCGACGGCGCGGGGACGCTCCAGCTCCTGATCGCCAACCTCGATTGGTCCGACTACCTCGGCAGGATGGCGATCGGGCGCATTTTCTCGGGGACGGCGCGCCGCGGCGAGACCGTCGCGGTGCTCCGGCGCGACGGCCCCGCGTTCACGACGAAGATCACGAAGCTCTTCACGTTCGACGGGCTCGACCGCGTGGACGTGGAAGAAGCGCAGTGCGGGGAGATCGTCGCGGTCGCGGGCGTCGAGGGGATCTCGATCGGCGATACGATCACCGACGCCTCGAGGCCCGCGGCCCTCCCCCCGCTCCACATCGACGAGCCCACCCTGTCCATGATCTTCTCGGTCAACACGTCTCCGTTCGCGGGGCGCGAAGGGCGCTGGGTCACCACCCGGAACATCAAGGAGCGGCTCGAGAAGGAGCTGCTCACGAACGTGTCGATCCGTGTCGAGCCGACCGACTCCTCCGACGCGTTCCTCGTCGTGGGGCGCGGCGAGCTGCAGCTCGCGATCCTGATCGAGACGATGCGGCGCGAGGGGTTCGAGCTCGGCGTCGGGAACCCCGAGGTGCTGACCCGCGAGGAGAACGGGATCCGGACGGAGCCGGTCGAGTCGTTCGTGGTGGACCTGCCCGAGGCGTTCATGGGAGTCGCGATGGAGAAGCTCGCGATGCGCAGGGGCAAGATGATCCGCATGGTCAACCACGGATCGGGCCGGGCGCGGCTCGAGTTCCGCGTCCCGACCCGCGGCCTCATCGGCATCCGCTCCGAGCTGCTCACCGACACGCGCGGAACCGCCGTGATGAACCGGATCTTCGAAGGCTTCGCGCCGTGGCACGAGGACATCGTCCGCCGGACGACCGGGGCCATCGTCGCCGACCGGGCCGGCTCCGCCACCGCCTACGCGCTCTCCCATCTCGAGGACCGCGGCGAGCTGTTCGTGGGCCCCGGCGAGGCGGTCTACGCGGGGAGGATCGTGGGCGAGAACTCGCGCCCCGAGGACATCCAGGTCAACGTCTGCCGGACCAAGAAACTGACGAACATGCGGGCCTCGACGGCCGACGAGGGGATCCGGCTCACCCCGCACCGCATTCTCAACCTGGAGCAGGCGATCGAGTTCATCGGCGCCGACGAGACCGTCGAGGTGACGCCCGCGGCGATCCGCCTCCGCAAGAAGGCGGTCCAGGCCGCCAGGCGGGCGACCCGGAAGTAGGAAATCGGGGGGAGCTGAGATACGTTTTGCCTCGGGACGCGACCGGGCCGAACCGAGACGCGGTCGCCGTCCCCGAACCGGAGCTTCCAGTGCGCCAAGGCGACGAGCCCTTCGACCCGGACGAGCCCGATCCCGACGGGGACTTCGCCTCGATGCTCGAGGCGTCCCTCAAGCCCCGCGCGTTCGACGAGGGACAGAGCGTCGAGGGGACCGTCGTTTCCATCGCGGACGACGTGGCCTTCGTGGACGTCGGGGGGAAGGGGGAGGCGGTCATCGACCTCGAGGAGCTGCGCGGCGAGGACGGCGCCCTCGAGGTCGAGGTCGGGGGCCGGGTCACGGCGATCGTCGTCTCGACGGCGGGCGGCCTCAAGCTGTCCCGCAGGCTCGCGCGGGGCGCGGCCCTCAGGGAGCAGCTCCACGACGCCTTCCGCGCCGGCCTGCCCGTCGAGGGGCGGGTCGAGCGGGCGATCAAGGGAGGCTACGAGGTCAAGATCGCGGGCCAGCGGGCCTTCTGCCCGATCTCGCAGATCGACATGGCGTACACCGCGGACCCGGCGGCGCACGAGGGGAAGGTCTACCCGTTCCGGATCCAGGAGTACCGGGAGGGGGGGAAGAACCTCGTCGTCTCGCGGCGCGCCCTCCTCGAGGAGGAGGCGCGCGAGAAGGCCGAGGAGGTGCGGCTCTCGATCGTCCCGGGAGCCGTGCTGCGCGGGCGGGTCGTGTCGGTCCGCGAATACGGCGCCTTCGTCGATCTCGGCGCCAACGTCCAGGGGCTGCTGCACGTGTCGGAGATGAGCTGGTCGCGCGTGGAGAACCCCGGCGACTTCGTGAAGCCGGGGGACGAGATCGAGGTCCAGGTCCTGCGCGTGGACGAGGCGAAGGGACAGATCGCCCTGGGGACGAAGCAGCTCCGGGACGACCCGTGGTCGAAGGCGGAGGAGACCTTCTCCGTCGGCCAGGTCCGGGAGGGGCGAGTCACCCGCCTCATGCACTTCGGCGCGTTCGTCGAGATCGCCCCCGGCATCGAGGCGCTGGCGCACGTCTCGACGTTCCCGCCGACCGGCACCTCGGACGGGTGGAAGGCCTCCGTGCCCCCCGGCACGACCGGGGCCTTCGAGATCCTGAGCGTGGATGCCGCGAGGAAGCGGATCGGCGTCGCTCTCGTCGAGGCAGGATCCTCGCGCGCGGAGGGAGCCGCGGCGAAGCCCGGGATCGCTCCGGGGGCGCGCCTCCGGGGCAAGGTCGAGCGGCACGAGAGATTCGGCGTGTTCGTGTTCCTCGCGCCCGGCCGCACCGGCCTCGTCCCGCTCGAGGAGACCGGCGTCGAGAAGGAGGCCGACCTCAGGAGCGCCTTCCCCGTGGGCGGCGAGGTCGAGGTGATCGTCCTCGACGTCGACCCGGACGGCCGCAGGATCCGCCTGAGCCGCAAGGCGGTGCTCCAGGAGCAGGAGAAGAGCGAGGCGCGCGAATACGCGGACCGGCAGGGCGGTCCCGGGCGGGCGGAGGGCTTCGGCTCCCTCGCCGACAAGCTCAAGGACGCGCTCCGGCAGCGGAACGAGTGAGGCGCGCTCGGGCCGCCTCCGGAAAGGACTCCTTCATGCCCTTCGCCCGTTTCCGCCTCCACGCGGACCTCCTGAGAGGAGTCCGCGAGATGGGCTTCCTCCGGCCGACCGCGGTCCAGGAGCAGGCGATTCCCCCGGCCGCCGAGGGACGCGACGTCCTGGCTTGCGCCATGACCGGAAGCGGGAAGACCGCGGCATTCGTGCTGCCCATCCTGCACCGGCTCATGGGGAAGCCCCGCGGCGCCACGCGCGCCCTGATCCTGACGCCGACGCGCGAGCTGGCGGCACAGATCCAGGCGCACCTGGAGCAACTGGCCGTGCACTCGCCGGTGACCGGGGCCAGCGTCTTCGGAGGGGTGGGGATGGGGCCGCAGGAGCACGCCTTCCGCAGCGGCGTGGACGTCATCGTCGCCACGCCCGGGAGGCTTCTCGACCATCTCCGCCGCCCGTACGCGCGGCTCGGCAAGCTCGAGATCCTCGTGCTCGACGAGGCCGACCGCATGCTCGACATGGGCTTCCTGCCCGACGTCCGCAGGATCCTGCGCCAGCTCCCCCCGAGGCGGCAGACCCTGTTCTTCTGCGCGACGATGCCGTCGGAGATCGCCGCCCTCGCGCGGGAGATGCTTCGCGATCCGGTGACGGTCGCCCTGCAACCGAAGTCCGCTCCCGCCGTGGGCATCACCCAGGCGGTCTATCCCGTCTCTCGCGCGTCGAAGCCGGCGCTCCTTCTCGCGCTGCTCGAGCGAGGCGTCGTCGCGGACGCCATCGTCTTCACGCGCACCAAGCACCGAGCGAACCGGCTGGCCGAGTTCCTGGAGAAGCGGGGCATCCCGACCGGACGGATCCACGGGAACCGGAGCCAGAGCCAGCGCTCCGCGGCGCTCGCGGGGTTCAAGGCGGGCCGCCACCAGGTCCTCGTGGCCACCGACATCGTGGCGCGCGGCATCGACGTCGAGGCCCTCGGCCACGTGATCAATTTCGACGTCCCGGCCGACCCCGATTCCTACGTCCACCGCGTGGGACGCACCGCGAGGGCGGAGGCCACGGGGGACGCCTTCACGTTCGTCTCCGCGGAAGAGGAGCCGGACCTGCTGGCGATCGAGAGAGTGCTCGGAAGAACGCTGCCCCGAGTGACGCTTCCCGACTTCGACTACGGCGCGGCGGCGCCGGAACGCCCGGTGCGGGATTCCGCGCGCGGCGCGGCTCGCGTCCCGGCGACCGGCGCCGGGAGACGAGAACGGCCGTCCCCGCGCCGCGAGCGAGCGAGCGGCCTCGATGCCCGGCAGCGCGCGATCCTCGACCGGCACGCGCCGGCGTCCGAGATGCCGCGGGCAAGGGCGGGGCGGATGAAGGGGCCGCGTCGAGGCCGGGGCTAGCACGCTCCCGGTGCGAGGGCTTCCGATGCCCGACGTCTACGTGGACGGCGACGCCTGCCCGGTCAAGGAGGAGGTCGCCCGCGTTGCGCTCCGCCACGACCTGAAGGTGTTCGTCGTGTCGCACGGCAGGCTGAGCGTCCCGTCCCGCGGCCGCGTCGAGCACGTCCGGGTGCGGCAAGGGTTCGACGCCGCCGACGACTGGATCGCGGCCCGCGCCCAGGCATGCGACATCGTCGTGACCGCGGATCTGCTCCTGGCGGACCGGTGCCTGAAGCGGGGCGCGCGGGTGCTCGCGCCGGACGGCCGCGTGCTCGACGAGAACTCGATCGGCGAGGCGCTGGCGGGACGGGAGATCCGGGAGCATCTCCGCCAGATGGGGGAGATCGCCGGCGGTCCGGCCCCCTTCACGCGGGCCGACCGATCGAGGTTCCTCGCGCGTCTCGAGGAAGCGGTCCGGGCCGCCCTGCGGGCCCGCGGGCGCTAGGCCTTCTTCTCCTCCCTCCCGAGCCACCGGTAGGCGAAGCCCGCGAGGACGGCCCCGGCGAGCGGCGCGACCCAGAAGAGCCAGAGCTGGGCGAGCGCCCACCCCCCGACGAAGATCGCCGGCCCCGTGCTGCGCGCGGGGTTCACCGACGTGTTCGTCACGGGGATGCTGATCAGGTGGATCAGCGTCAAGCCCAGGCCGATGGCGATCGGCGCGAAGCCCTTGGGAGCCCTCTCGTCGGTCGAGCCGAGGATGATCACGAGGAACACGAAGGTCATCACCAGCTCGCAGACGAGGGCCGCCGCCAGCGAGTAGCCTCCGGGGGAGTGCGCGCCGTACCCGTTGGAGGCCATGCCGCCCGCGACGTCGAACCCGGCCTTGCCCGAGGCGATGAAGTAGAGGACGCCGGCCGCGACGATCGCTCCCAGGACCTGCGCGACGACGTACGCCGGCGCGTCGGCGGCCTTGAACCGCTTCCCGGCGACGAGGCCGACCGTCACCGCGGGGTTCAGGTGGCAGCCGGAGACGTGGCCGATGGCGTAGGCCATCGTGAGGACGGTCAGCCCGAATGCGAACGCGACGCCGAGGAGGCCGATCCCGACGTTCGGGAACGCCGCCGCCAGGACCGCGCTCCCGCACCCTCCGAGCACGAGCCAGAACGTTCCGAGGAACTCCGCGACCGAGCGTTTGCAGAGCGACATGTCGTCTCCCCCATGCGCGCCCGAGATGGGTGAATCGGAGCCGGGCGCCCGCTTGGCCCCAGCATACTCGCCTTCGCTCGGAGGGGGGGAACGGCCCGGGCGGGCTCCGTCCTAGGTCGCGAGCCGCTCCATGAGGGCCCGGAACCTCGGGTGCTCCCGCAGCGGGTCGAGGTTGTTGTCGTGCTCGAACCAGCCGCGCTGGGTCAGGCCGAGGTCCACCGAGCGCGCGAGCGCGTCGATCGCCTCGTCGATCTGCCCGGCGAGCGAATAGATGCAGCCGATGTTGTAGAGGAGCATCGGCTCGTCCGGCTCCGCGGCCGCCGCCGCGCGCGCCCACTCGAGGCCGAGCTCCCGATCGCCGAGCGCGACGAGCGCGTTCGCCCCCATGTACCGCGCGCGCGTGTCGTCCGGCTGGAGCTTCAGGCGCTCCTCCGCCTTCCGCAGGCCGCGGCGGCGCGCCGCCTCGGCCATGTCCCGCCGGCCCAGGTCCTCGTACACCTGCGAGACGAGCAGCGGGGACTGGTAATCCTCGGGCCTCACGGTCTCCGCCTCCTCGTAGAGGCGCGCCGCCTTGCGGAGGTCTCCGCGGGCGAAGCAGTGGCGCGCGTAGAAGTAGCGCGCCTCGAAGAGCCCCGGGTCGAGGCGGATCGCCCGCTCGAACGCCGCGACCGCCTCCTCGTCGCGGCCGGCTATCGATATCGCGACCCCCCAGGAGGCCTGGGCCTCCGCGAGGTCGGGGTCGATGTCGAGGGCCCTCCGGCTCGCGGCCTCGGCCTGGCGGATGTTCTCCTCGACCCTCGAGACGTAGAGGAAGAAGAAGCAGTAGCAGTCCGCGACCCCGGCCCAGGCCCGCCCGTACGACGGGTCGAGCTCGAGCGCCCGCCGGAACATCTGGAGCGCGAACTCGACGCCGCGTCTCCGGTACTGGTAGTAGTAGCTCCTCCCGCGCAGGTAGCAGTCGTACGCCCGGAAGTCGGTCGTCGGCGGGCGGCCGAGCGCCTCGTGCTCGCTCAGGGAGAGCGTGACCCGGAGCGCCCCGGCGATGCTGCGCGCGATCCCCTCCTGGATCGAGAAGACGTCCTCGAGGTCGCCGTCGAACGTCTTCGACCAGATGCCGAACCCCGAAGCGGTGTCCACCAGCTCGGCCGTGACCCGCAAGCGGTCGCCCGCCTTGCGGACGCTCCCCTCGAGGAGGGTCCGGACGCCGAGCCGCCTGCCGATCTCCCGGCTGTCCATCGGCGCGCCGCGGAAGCGGAACGACGACGTGCGGGAGGCGACGCGGAGCCCGCGGATCCTCGCGAGGGCCGACAGGATCTCGTCCGCCACGCCGTCGCAGAAATACTCCTGGTCCTTCTCCCGGGAGAGGTCCGCAAACGGGAGGACCGCGACCGAGGGGCCGCGATCGTTGGAGGAGGCGACCCCGCGGCGCCTCAGGCTCTCCAGCTCGTTCCGCAGGTCCAGGGTGGACTGGTAGCGGAGCGAGGGGTCCTTCTCGAGGCAGCGCTCCAGGATCCTCTCGAACTCCGCGGGCAGGTCCGGCCGCAGGGTCGAGGCGGGATCGGGCTGGTCGCGCAGGATGGATGCGACGAGATCGGCGGTGCTCTCCCCCTGGAAGGGGCGCCGTCCGGTCGCCATCTCGTACAGCATCACGCCGAACGAGAAGACGTCCGATCGCGTGTCCGCGGTGTCGCCCCGCGTCTGCTCCGGCGACATGTAGGGCGCCGTCCCGACGAACCGCCCCGGCTTGGTCACGGTCACGGCCGTGCTCCGGCTCGTGTCGTCCGGGGCCCCCTGCTCCCGCACCGACGCGAGGCCGAAGTCGAGGATCTTGGGCCGGCCGTCCTCTCCGACCATCACGTTCCGGAGCTTGAGATCCCGGTGGACGACCCCGCGCTCGTGGGCGGCGGCCAGCGCGTCGGCCAGCGGCGCGGCCAGCTCCAGGACGCGCTCGATCGGGAACCCGTCGGGCGGGAGAGCCGCCTCGAGCGTCTCGCCGCGCACCAGCTCCATCGCGAGGAACCGGCGGCCCTCGGCCTCCTCGACCGCGTAGACCGTGACGATGTTCGCGTGGTTGAGGGCGGCGAGCGCCTGCGCCTCCCGCCCGAGCCGCGCCAGGGCGTCCTCGGAGCCGGCGATGCTCTCCGGCACGAACTTGACCGCGACCTCGCGGTTCAGGCGCGTGTCGAGCGCGCGCCATACGACGCCGCCGCCGCCCTCGCCGAGCGTGTCGAGGAATCGGTAGTGAAGGAGCGAGTCGCCGGGCCGGATCACGTGCCCCCACCCTCACCCGCCGCCCCGCGGGCGGCGGAACGAGGAGTGTACCCCGAGAGCCGGCTCCGGGGCACGCGCGCATCCCGGCGCGCTCCGAGAGCCCGGGGGGCGCCCCCCGGAACGGCGGATCCCCGCGGGCCTCGGCGCGAACGATCTACTGCGGGATCAGTACCAATCGCAGAAACGCGGATCCTCGGAGCACTGGGCGCACAGCGTGATCTTCTTGCCCCTGCTGCTCACAGCCGGACGAACGACGAACCTCATGGCGAGCCCTCCGGGCGACCCTCCCGACGGGGCCTGCGCTCCGGGACCGCGGGCCCCGGGCCGGATCGCCGACGATTCGCCGGGAATATACCGCGATTTCCGATCGCGGCGGAGACCGGTGCGGAACCCGCCGCCGGCGGATTCGTTTATCCTCAGGGGCGCCGCAGAGGAGCCGCCGCGGCGGCCGGGAGGGAACCATGGACCGTCCGGGGATCGCGATCGCGCAGGAAGAGCGCACCCTCGCGGCGCTCACGCACCTCTCCGGCCTCGCCGGCTATCTGATCCCGTGCGGCGGGGTGCTCGTCCCGATCCTCATCTGGATGGCGAAGTCGGAGTCGCGGGTCGTCTCGAGCATCGCGAAGCAGGCGATCCTGCTAAACGTGGCGGTCTTCCTCGCCGTCACCGTCACCGCGCTCCTCTGGATCACGGTGATCCTGATCCCGGTCGTCGTCCTTTTCTGGATCCTCCTCGGCATCGCGGCGATCGCGCTGCCGATCGTCGGTGCGGTCCGGGCGTCGGACGGGACCTACTACCGCTACCCGGTCGTCGGCGTGGAGCCGCGCTGAGCTTCCTCCCGGCCCCCTGCCTCGCGCGCGAAAGGGCGATAAGATAGCGCGCATGGCCGATGCTTCGGGGACGGCGGGGAGGCGTCGCGCCGCCGCGTGGGCGGGGTTCCTCGGCGCCGCGGCGGCGGGCGCGGCCGCGATCGCGCTGGTCCGCTGGGCCGGCCCGCCGATCTACTGCGGCGACGGGTACTTCCACATCCGGTTCGCGCGGCTGATCCTCGAGGAAGGCATCTCGCGCACGTTCCCCTGGTTCCAGGAGTCGTTCCAGCGCGACGCCTACACGAACTTCAACCTGCTGTACCACGTCTTCCTGATGCCGTTCACGTTCCTGAAGGATCTGACCACCGCGGCCAGGGTCGCGGCCGTCGCGGGAGGGACGGCGACGGTCGTCGCGTTCTGGTGGTCGCTGCGCTCGCTCGAGGTGCGCGCTCCTCTCCTCTGGACCCTTCTGCTCCTGGGCGCGGCGCCCGAGTACCTGTTCCGGCTGACCTTCACGCGGCCGCTCGTCCTCTCGCTGGGGCTGGCGAGCCTGGGAACGGTCGCGATCCTCAAGGGCAAGATGCGGTGGGCGGCCGCCGCCGCCGCGGTGTGGGCGCATCTCCACTCCTCGCTCCACCTGCTGCCCGCCGTCGCTCTCGCCCACGACGCGCTCCGCGAGGCGCCCGGGGAGACGTGTCTCCGGCGCTTTCGCACGGCCGCGTGGACGCTCGGCGGGGCCGCGGCGGGGCTCCTCGTCAGCCCGTTCTTCCCCAACGACCTGCGCTTCTGGGCCGTAGCCAACCTCGGCGTGCTGCGCCACGCGTGGGAGCGCGGGGACGAGGCGCGCGTCGCCACCGAGCTCGCCGCGATGCCGTCCGACGTGTTCCTCCTGGCGAACGCGGGTCCCGCGGCGGCGATGCTGCTCGCTGTCGTCCTCCTGGCGGGGGGGAGACGGCTCACCGACCAGGCCCGGACGCTCCTCGTCGTGGCGTCGGGGTTCCTGGGCCTCTCGCTCGTCAGCCAGCGGTTCGCGGAGCACTGGGCGCCGTACTCGATCCTCCTCCTAGCCGTGGCGGCGCGCGACGCGGAGCTCGACGACTTCGCCGGGGTCCCGGCGCTCCTTCGCGGGGCGGCGCGGACGGTCGCGGGCTCGAAGGCGCTGCGGAGGATCGCCACCGCGCTCGCGTTCGCGGCGGCGCTCGCCCTCCTCGGGTGGAGCGTCTCGGCGAACCGGAGGGCCGCGGCGGCGGAGACCGCCGAGGACTACGGTCCGGTGTCCCGGTGGATGGCGGAGCACGTGCCGCACGGCGACACGCTCTTCCACCCCGGATACGACGAGTTCGGGCCGCTCTTCTTCCACGACACGGGGCGGAGGTTCCTGATCGGGCTCGACCCCGCGTACTTCCGGGCGACCGACGAGACGCGTTTCCGGCTCTGGGGGAGGATCGCGCGAGGAGAGCTCGCCGACGTCTGGGAGCCGATCCGGAAGACGTTCGGCTGCCGGTGGGTATTCCTCCCCGCGCGCTTCGTCAGCCTGCGGCGCATTCTGGAGAGGGACCCGCGGTTCGAGCGGGTCTACGGGGACCGGGAGGCCTCGGTCTACGCCGTCGCCGACGACCCCGGCTACGTCGGGGACTGGACGGTGCGCGGGCCGTTCCCCGACCCGAGACGGTCCCTGTGGACCGAGGGGATGCCGGCGGGAGGGGACCGCGGGAAGACGGTGCGCGTCTCCGGGTTCCTCGATTTCCGGTCCATCCTCGGGATCCCGGCGTCCGTGCAGGACGTCTGTGCGGTCGCCGAGACGACGCTCGACGCGCCGGCCGGGAGCCGCCTGGAGATCGCCGTGACGTCCGACGACGCGGTCCGCGTGATCGCCGGATCCTCCGTCCTCATCGAGCGGTCTCCCTGGCTCGATCCTCCGCCGGGGACGCCGGGCGGTCCGGCGCTCGACCTCGCCGCCCTCGGAAGCCGGCGTCGGGCCGCCCCCACCTACCGGGCCGAGATCGCCGGGGCGGGAGATCGCATCCTCCTCCGCGTCGAGTCCTGCGCCAAGGGTGGCGATTTCGGCTTCTTCCTGCAGGAATCGGAACATCGGGGACAGCTACCGATTTAGGAAGGTTGCTGTTCCCGATTTCGCGAGAGCTGTCCTATGGCCGGGCGGCGTCCGGCACTCATGACCGTACACGGAGAGCCGATGCAGGGCGAGGAGCTGGCGGCGGCGATCGAGCCGTTGCACGAGAGCGGGTTCGGATGGGCCCTCGCCTGCTGCGGCCGGGACGACGACATGGCCCGGGAGATCCTGCAATCCGCCTACGTGAAGATCCTGGAGGGGAAGGCCCGCTTCGACGGCCGGTCGTCCCTCAAGACGTGGCTCTTCGGCGTGATCCGCAGGACGGCGGCCGAGCACCGGCGGCGCGCCTGGATCGACTCGGCGCGGCGGGCGCTGGGGGGCGGAAGCGAGCGCGTCCCGGCCGCCTCTCCCGATCCGGAGGCTCGTCTGGTGAGATCGGAGAAGGACCGCGCGGTCCGGAGCGCGCTCGCGCGCCTGTCGCTCCGCCAGCGCGAGGTGCTCCACCTCGTCTTCTACGAGGGACTGACCCTCGAGGAGTCCGCCGGAGTCCTCGGCGTGTCGGTCGGCTCGGCGCGGACCCACTACGAGCGCGGGAAGGCCCGCCTCCGCCGGTTGCTGCCGAGGGAGGTCGCGTCATGACGGACCCCGGAAACGACCGCGATCTCGGATCCCTCTTCGCGCGGCTCCGCGAGGAGGACCGCCGCCGCGCCCCCGCCTTCGGGCACGTCTGGAGCGCGGCGAAGCGCCGGGCGGCCGGCGATCCCGCGCCGAGCCTCGCCGCGAGGCGCTGGGTCGCCGCGGCCGCGCTGACCGGCGCGGCCGTGCTCGTCGTCGCCTCGGCGCTCCTCCTCGGGCCGGCGCGGTCCGGAGGATCGGTGTCCGACGCGATCGTCCTCGCCGAGGGCCTCTCCTCGTGGGAGGCGCCGACGGACGGCCTGCTCGACGCGTACCGCTTCGAATTCCTGGACTCGGTTCCGACCCTCGATTTCGACTCGATGGATCTCCCGTCGGCGGACGCTTCCGCGGAGCCCGGCGGCGGAGACCCGACTGCACGGTGAACCCACGATCTTCAGCCACGAAGGAGGAATCCCGATGAGACGCATGCTTGCGATCCTGGCGGTCGTCGTTCTCTCGACGGCGGCCTTCGCCCAGGCCCCCGCCCGCATGGGCCGCGGCGCCGGCCCGATGGCGGGCCCGGGGATGGGCGTTCGCGGAGGCGCGGAGTTCCGCGAGCACCTCTTCCCGCCGCAGATGATCCTGCGGCACCAGACGGAGCTGGGCATCACGGACGCGCAGATCGAGACGCTCAAGAAGCTGATCCACGAGTCGCACGCGAAGACCATGGACCTCCAGATCGACCTCCAGCGGGTGACCGAGCGGCTCGAGAAGATCGTCGAGACGACGCGCGTGGACGAGGCGGCCGCCCTCGCGGCGTCCGACGAGGCGATGGCGCTCGAGTCGCAGATCAAGAAGGCCCACCTCGCCCTCCTGGTCCGCGTGAAGAACCTCCTCACGCCGGAGCAGGTCGAGAAGGCGAAGGGCCTCCGCGACCGCCCCGATCGCCCCGACCGTCCCGATCGCCCCGAACCCGACCGCGTGGACTGAACCGTTCCCGGGGGACGCCCTCGCAACGGGGGCGTCCCCCGCGGCGCCGGGTGCCGACGGCACTCCCCCTCAGCCGGCCCCCTCCATCGTCAGGAGCGCTTTCCCCTCGCTGCGGCGCGCGAGATACGCCGCGAGGCCGGTTCCGACGTCCTCGATCGGGATCCTCATGGCGATCTCGGTGCGGAGGACGCCTTCCGCGATGAGCCGCTGCGAGCGGCGCACCGCGCGCCACGCGCGGAGCGGCCCGCGATCCCGGATCCACTCGCCGAGATAGAACCCTCGAACCCGCTTCTCCCGGGCGATCAGGTCCATCGGCGCGAGCCCGGAGCAGAGATCGCCCGACAGGGCGCCGTAGGCGACGACCTCCCCGCCGCGCGGCATCGATCCGAGAAGCTGGCCGGTCATTCCGCCCGCGACGGCGTCGAAGGCGATCGTCGCCCGGAGGTCGCGCGCGAGCCTCGCGAGCGACTCCGGGAAATCGGGATCGGCGGAGCAGAGCACGGGACCCGCCCCGAGCGCGAGCGCCGGCTCCACCTGCCCGGGGCCCCGCACGACGCCGACGAGCGGGATCCCTTCCCGGCGGAAGAGCCGGGCGAGCATCCGCCCGACCTGGCTCGAGGCGGCGGTCTGGACGGCGGCCCGATGCCGGCCCTCGCGCACTTCCGCAAGGAGACCAAGACAAGTCAGCGGGTTCAACAGCGAAGCGGCCCCCTGCTCGAGACCGAGGAACCGCGGCAGGAGAACGCACTCGCGGATCTTCGCGACGAAGAACTCCGCCCAGGTGCCGTCCCGGTCCGTCATCCGCCCGCACGCGACGCGGCGGCCGGCGAGGAAGCGGCCGAGGATGCCGCCTCCGATCGCGGCGATCGTGCCGGAGCCCTCCCGACCCGGCACCGCGGGAAACGTCCGGTTCTCCCCGTACTTCCCCTGCAGGAACATCAGGTCCGACGGGTTGCACGGCGCCGCGGCCATCCGGACCAGGACCTCGCCCGGCCCGGGGCGCGGCACCGGCTTCTCGACGACCCGCAGCGAGGCGATCGCGTCGGCGGCGATCGGCCGGTACCCGTCGAGGACGACGGCGCGCATGGTCGCCTGTTCCGTCACGGCCTCGCGTACAGATCGATCATCCGCGCGATCGCGCGCCGGCAGACCCGGCAGAAGCCGACCTCGTCGCGCGTGTACATGATGCAGTCGGTCTCCGGGCGGTAGAGCCCCTTCGCCCGGTACGACGCCCCCTCGAACGCGCCGACCTTCCTCGCGTGCGCCATCCCCGCCAGCATCGGGGTGTCGGACCTCCGCTGCTCCTCGAAGAGGGCGTCGAACTCCGCCTCCGGCGCCTTCCGCCCGATCAGCTCGAGGCGCCGGTCGAGGAATTCCTTCGCCTTCCTCTCCCAGGCCTCCTTGTCCCACGGCGTCGGGATCGGGGTGCCCGGCTCGACCAGGTCCGCCCACTTGAGCTTCCCGGGGTCGAGGAGCGCGGTGACGTTCGGCTCCCACGGCTCGACCGCGACGGGTGCGCTCTCCGTGTACGCGACGGGCGAGAAGTAGTACTCGTCCGCGAGCCCCGCGAAGTGGTGCCCGAGCTCGTGGACGAAGACGTAGTCCGCGAACGCCGTGTCCGCCGCGGCGGTCGCCTGGAAGTTGAAGATCCCTCCGCCGCCGTACTGCTTCTCGTTGACGAGGATCTCGACGAACTCGTACGGCGCCGCGGAGAGGACGTCACGGAGCGCGCGGTTGTCCAGAGTCAGCAGGTACCGCTCGGAATCGAAGACGTTGTACTCGGCCGAGACCGGGGTGCGGCGGGAGCGGCCGACGTGCGGCCTGTGGACGCCGGACTCCGCCGACGGCAGATCGATCGCCCGGACGTTGAAGTCCGACTTCCTGCTCCGGAAGGGCTCGGCGGAGAACAGACGGTCGACGAGCCGCCTGGCGTCGGCGTGGAACTTCGGCAGCTCCGCCTCCGTGTACCCCTCCCCGAGGATCACGAGGTCCACCTTCTCGACCGGCGGGCCGCTCTCGAAGACCGTCCACACGCGCCCCAAGGGGGCCCGGTCGGCGGCGTTCACGAAGCGGGACGACGGGTCGACGGCGGCGGACCAGATCTCCCGGAAGAGGCCGTCCGGCCCCCGCTTCTCGAGGACGACCTGCACCGGGCGCCTCGGCCAGGGGAACCTCAGCGACTCGTGGAACGTGCGGGAGGCCGTCCTCGGCTCGTCGGTCGTCTCCCACTCGCCGTAGAGCGACGCGAAGCCGCGAGAGTAGAGGACGCGGTTCGTCGCGACGTCCACCACCTCGAAGAGGTAGGGTCCGAGGTTCAGGTCGTCGAGGAGCCGCGTGAGGCTCCCGGCCCAGGGGCCGTCCGAGACCACCCGGTCGAGCGAGACGATCTCGCTCCCGAGTCCCCCGGTGTGGAAGTAGTCGAGGCGCATCGTGCGCCGCTCGAAGTCCGCGTCGAACGCGGGCCGCGCCGCGCCGCCCGCGAGGGCGAGCGCGGTCGCGGAGGCGAGGGCGAGAAGGACGGCAGGGATTCTCATCGCTTCCATCGCTCCCAGTGGAGAATGTCCTCGATCGCCCGCTTCGGGGCCCTCTCGGCGCGGTGCTTCTCGTGGCCGAGCGCCGCGGCCGCGACGAGGAGGTTCTCCGTCGCGGCGAGCCGCGCGGCGTCCACGATCCTCTCGATCACGGGGCGGGGAAGGGGACCGGGGCGGAACGACCGCGTGCTGCGGCGGGCCGAGATCGCTTCGAGCGCTTCCATGGGGGACCTCCCGTGCGGCGGCCGGCCCGAGGATATCGGGATCCGGCCCCTCCCGCCAAGCCCGGGGCGGCCTCCCTCCTCGTTGACGGCGAAGCAACGCGGGTCGAAACTGGAGGCTCCGCGCGACGTATGAACCGGCGTCTGCCCGGGCGCTTCTGCGCCCGGCGGGGAGGAACCTCCGCATGAGAAAGAGATGCACGGCGTTCTTGGCGTTCGCTCTCCTGGCGCTCCTCGCCGCCTTGCCGGCCTTCGCCGGCCAGGCGCCCCCGCTGATCCCGCTCGACAAGCTCTTCGGCAACCCGGTGAAGGCGGGCCCGCAGATCTCGCCGGACGGCACGCGGCTCTCGTACCTGGCCCCCTCGGACAAGGGCGTCCTGAACGTCTGGGTCAAGACTCTGGGGAAGGACGACGACGCCCAGATCACGAACGACACGTACCGCGGCGTCCGGATCCACATGTGGACCCACGACGGGAAGCGCGTCCTCTACCTCCAGGACGTCGGGGGGGACGAGAACTGGCACGTGTACTCGACCGACCTCGGCACCAAGATCGTCCGCGACCTGACCCCGTTCCAGGGGATCCGGGCGCAGGGGATCAACCTCGACGAGGACCATCCGAACGAGATGCTCGTCGGCCTCAACCTCCGCGACCGCCGGGTCTTCGACATGTACCGCGTGGATCTGACGACCGGAGCGATCGCCCTCGACACCCAGAACCCCGGCGACGTCGTCGGCTGGATCACCGACGACGCCTTCCGGATCCGCGGCGCGATGGCGTCGAACCCCGCCGACGGGAGCACGATCCTCCGGGTCCGCGACGGGGCGGACGCTCCCTGGCGCGACATCGCCGTCTGGCCGTTCGGCGAGGCGGGGGGCGGGATCACGTTCACGAAGGACGGGAAGGCGCTGTGGGCGGAGACGTCGCTCGGGTCCGACACGACGCGTCTCGTGAAGATGGACGCGGCGACGGGGAAGGAGCTCCAGGTCGTCGCGTCGAACCCGAAGGTGGACGTCGGCGGGGTGATGATCCAGCGGAAGACCCGGGAGGTGCAGGCGGTCTCGTTCGACTACCTGCGCAACGAGTGGACGGTCCTCGATCCCTCGATCCGGGCCGACTTCGAGGCGCTGGCGAAGGTCCGCCGCGGGGAGTTCCAGGTCGGCGCCCGCGACCTCGCGGACAGGAACTGGATCGTCGTCTACCAGGCTGACGACGGCCCGGTCGCCTGGTACCTCTGGCGGCGCGACGCCAAGCAGGCGGACTTCCTGTTCGTCAACCAGCCGGATCTCGAGAAGTACACGCTGGCCCGGGTGGAGCCGAAGGTCATCCGGTCGCGCGACGGCTTCGACCTCGTCTCGTATCTCACGCTTCCGCCGGGCGCCGAGCCGAAGAGCCTCCCGCTCGTCCTCAACGTGCACGGCGGTCCGTGGGCCCGCGACGGCTGGGGGTACAACCCCGAGGCGCAGTGGCTCGCCAACCGGGGCTACGCCGTCCTCCAGGTGAACTTCCGCGCGTCCTCAGGCTTCGGGAAGAAGTTCCTGAACGCGGGGAACGGCGAGTGGGGCGCCGCGATGCAGAACGACCTCACGGACGCCGTGAAGTGGGCGGTCGCCGAGGGGATCGCGGACCCGAAGAAGGTCTGCATCTACGGCGGCTCGTACGGCGGATACGCGACGCTCGCGGGACTCGTGTTCACCCCCGATGTCTACGCGTGCGGCGTGGACATCGTCGGCCCCTCGAACCTCAAGACGCTGCTGGAGTCGATCCCTCCGTACTGGGGGCCGATGAAGAAACAGTTCCTGCTCCGGATCGGAGACGTCGAGAAGGACGAGGCCCTGAACCGGAAGATCTCGCCCCTCTTCCACGTGGACAAGATCAGGGTCCCGCTGATCATCGCGCAGGGGGCCAACGACCCGCGCGTCAACATCCGCGAGTCGACCCAGATGGTCGAGGCGATGCGGGGCAGGGGCCTCGCGGTGACCTACGTCGTCTACCCGGACGAGGGGCACGGCTTCGGGCGTCCGAACAACCGGCTCGACTTCTACGGGCGCGTGGAAGAGTTCCTGGCGAAGCACCTGGGCGGCCGGTCGCTCCCGTTCGCGAAGGTCGAGGGAGCGACGGGCGAGCTGCGATAACCGCGGAGGCGATCGCAGTTTTTACGCGGCGGCAGGGAAGTTCCTGCACGCCGGCCGGAGTCGCTTCGGAAAAAAGGCCGCGGGGGCCGCTTGCCCCCGCGGTACGTTTTTTGCAATTATTCCAGGCCAAGATGTGGAGCCACACCGCGATCCCGGTGCCCGGCGGCCCCCTCGAGGCTTGGTGCAATCTCTGCTCGGTGCGGGTCCGCGAGGCGGACGCCGAGTTCTGCAAGACCTGCCGGGTGGCCTACGCGGCCTTCTGCGAGCGGCTTGGCCTGTCCGGGGAGACGATCGCCCCTAGCACCCCCCCGCTGCGACAAACGTACTGAGGCCGGCGGCCTCGACCGCGTTGACAGGAGATCCGCAGGCGTCGAGACTGGCGCCCGGGGGGTGGCGTGTGCCGTCGCCCTGCAGGGAGGGGCCTCGCATGAGAAAGAGAGACACGGCGCTCTTGGCGATCGGTTTCCTTGCGCTTGTCGCCCCCTTGCCGGCCTTCGCCGGCCAGGCGCCCCCGCTGATCCCCCTCGACGAGCTCTTCGGCAACCCGGTGAAGGCGAGCCCGCAGCTCTCGCCGGACGGCACCCGGATCTCGTACCTGGCCCCCTCGGACAAGGGCGTCGTCAACGTCTGGGTCAAGACCCTCGGGAAGGACGACGACGTCCAGATCACGAACGAGACCAGCCGCAGCATCTACACGGAGAACCTCTGGGCCTACGACGGGAAGCACTACCTGCACATCCAGGACGTCGGGGGGAACGAGGACTTTCACGTGTACTCGACCGACCTCGAGACCAGGATCGTCCGCGACCTGACGCCGTTCCAGGGGATCGGGGTGATGGACATGGAGATCGACGAGGGCCACCCGAACGAGATGCTCGTCGGCCTCAATCTCCGCGACCCCGAAGCGTTCGACATGTACCGGGTGGATCTGACGACCGGGGCGATCGTCCTCGACACCCGGAACCCCGGGGACGTCTTCGACTGGATCACCGACGACGCCTTCCGGATCCGCGGCGCGCTGGCGATGAGCGCCGAGGACGGCTCCAGGATCCTCCGGGTCCGCGACGGGGCGGATGCGCCCTGGCGCGACATCGCCGTCTGGCCGTTCGGCGAGCGCGGCCGCGCGATCGGTTTCACGAAAGACGGGAAGGCGCTGTGGGTCAAGACGTCGCTCGGGTCCGACACGACGCGTCTCGTGAAGATGGACGCGGCGACGGGGAAGGAGCTCCAGGTCGTCGCCTCGAGCCCGAAGGTGGACGCCGGCGAGGTGATCGTCCGCCCCAGGACCCGGGAGGTGCAGGCGGTCTCGTTCAACTACCTGCGCAACGAGTGGACGGTCCTCGACCCCTCGATCCGGGCCGACTTCGAGGCGCTGGCGAAGGTCCGGCGCGGCGAGTTCTACATCCAGTCCCGAGACCTCGCGGACCGGAGCTGGATCGTCATGTACCGGGCCGACGACGGCCCGTACGCCTGGTACGTCTGGCGGCGCGAGGCGAAGCGGGCGGACTTCCTGTTCGTCGACCAGCCGGCTCTCGAGAAGCACACGCTGGCCCGGACGGAGCCGAAGGTCATCCGGTCGCGCGACGGCCTCGACCTCGTCTCGTATCTCACGCTTCCCCCGGGCGCCGAGCCGAAGGGCCTCCCGCTCCTCCTCGACGTGCACGGCGGTCCCGACATCCGGGACGACTGGAGGGGCGATCCCGAGGTGCAGTGGCTCGCGAACCGGGGCTACGCCGTCCTCCAGGTGAACTTCCGCGGCTCGTCCGGCTTCGGGAAGAGGTTCGAGAACGCGGGGAACGGCCAGTGGGGGGCCGCGATGCAGGACGACCTCACGGACGCCGTGAAGTGGGCGATCGCCGAGGGGATCGCGGACCCGAAGAAGGTCTGCATCTACGGCGGCTCCTACGGGGGGTACGCGGTGCTCGCGGGGCTCGCGTTCACGCCGGACCTCTACGCGTGCGGCGTGGACATCGTCGGCCCCTCGAACCTCAAGACGCTGCTGGAGTCGATGCCGAAGGAGTGGGGGACGACCAGGAAGGAGATGGCGCTCATGATCGGCGACGTCGAGCGCGACGAGGCGCTCAACCGGAGGATCTCGCCCGCCTTCCACGCGGACAAGGTCAAGGTCCCGCTGATCATCGCGCAGGGGGCCAACGACCCCCGCGTCCCGATCCGAGAGTCCGACCAGATGGTCGAGGCGATGCGGGCCAGGGGCCTTCCGGTGACCTACGTCGTCTACCCGGACGAGGGGCACGGGTTCGCGCGGATGGAGAACCGGCTGGACTTTTGGGGGCGCGTGGACGAGTTCCTGGCGAAGCACCTGGGCGGCCGGTCGCAGCCGTACACGAAGATCGAGGGGACGACGGCGGAGCAACGGTAGTCGCGCCCGCGCGAGCGCGGGGGAGGAGAACCCGATGGCGAGACGAGGCGCGGGCGGCAGGTACCGTGGCCTGACGCAGCTGGGACGGCGGACGGCGATCCCGGCGTCGCCGGAGGAGGCGACGCTCGAGCGCGTGCCGAGCCCGCATCCCCGGGAGGCCTACCTCGTGCGATTCCAGGCGCCCGAGTTCACCTGCCTCTGCCCGGTCACGGGGCAGCCGGACTTCGCCCGCCTCGTGATCGACTACGTCCCGCGGGCCTGGATCGTGGAGAGCAAGTCGCTGAAGCTCTACCTCGCTTCCTTCCGCGGCCACGGCGCCTTCCACGAGGACGTGACGGTGGCGATCGGGCTCCGGCTCGCGGGCCTCCTGAAGCCGAGGTGGCTCAGGATCGGGGGCTACTGGAACCCGCGGGGAGGGATGCCGATCGACGTGCTCTGGCAGACTGGACGGCTGCCCGACGGGCTCCGCCCCCCGGATCCGGGGGTCTCCCCGTACCTCGGGCGCTGACCGGGCCGGGCGGGTCAGAGGAGCTTGCGGAGCTTCCGGTACCCCCTCTTGATCTCCTCCGCCGCGAGCTCGAACGCGGCGCCGACCTCCTTCGCCGTATCCGCCGCGACCTCCCGCGCCGGGCCCGCCTTCCGGCGCAGGTCGGCGAGACGTGCCTCGAGCCTCTCCCACTCGGCCGCCGCCTCCTTCTTTCCGAGGTGGATCTTGAGGGCCAGCTCGTCGCGCTCCTGCTTGAGCTTCGCGAGGATGGCGTCCGTCCTTTCCTTCATGTCGCCCATGGCGATCCCTCCACTCGCCGCCGGAACGCGGGGCAAACCTCGATTATAGGCCCGTCCGTCGATCCCGGGCCCCTCTTCGGGCGTAGACTCTACGGGAGGGGCTGCGGCCATGACGTCCGGGCTCGAGTCGACCTGCCAGTTCGATGCCGACGACGTCCATCTCCGGCTGGACGTCACGATGGAAGGGAGCCGCGAGGCCATCCCGGGGGTCGTCGAGCGGATCATGGCGCTCGTGCGGGAGACCGGATGCGCGGAGGGGCACGAGTTCGAGATCGAGCTCGCGCTCAACGAGGCGATCGCGAACGCCGTCGTCCACGGCTGCGGGGGCGACCCCGCGAAGCGCGTCCGGCTGTGCGTCGCCTGCCAGGCCGAGCACGGGATGCTCATCGCCGTGCGCGATCCCGGCGAGGGGTTCGATCCCGCGACGCTGCCGAGCCCGATCGTCGGGGAGAGGATCTACGAGTCCCACGGCCGGGGGATCTTCCTGATCCGCCGCCTGATGGACGAGGTGAGCTTCGAGCGGGGCGGCACCGAGATCCGGATGCGGAAGAAGCCCCGCTAGCGCGCGCGCTCCACCGATGATCGATACGCACTGCCACCTGACCCACCCGCGCATGGAGGCCGACGCCGGCGCGGTGATCGCCCGGGCGCGCGCCGCGGGGGTGACGGCGTGCGTCACGATCGGGACCGGCGCGGAGGACGCGAGGAGGGGGCTCGATCTCGCGGCCCGCCACCCGGGATTCCTTCTCTGCGCTGCGGGAATCGATCCGTTCACGGCTCACGCGAGGGGCGGCGCCTTCGGGGAAGAGATCGCGGCGCTCCGGGAGCTCCTCCGAGGCGGCCGGTTCGTCGCGCTCGGCGAGTGCGGCCTCGACTACCACCACGACCTCGATCCGCGGCCGGTGCAAACCGAGCGCCTCGAGCGGCAGCTCGACCTCGCGGAGGAGCTCGGGCTGCCGGTCGTCCTCCACGTCCGCGAGGCGCACGACGATGCGCTCGCGATCCTCGCCTGCCGGGGGCGGGGCCGTGGCGTGGTCCACAGCTTCTCCGGCGGCCCGGAGGAGGCGGAGCGCTACCTCGCGCTCGGCTGGCACCTCGGCTTCAACGGAATCGTCACCTTCCCCGGGGCGGGCGCGCTGCGCGAGGCCGCCCGGGCTACCCCCTCCGATCGCATCCTGCTCGAGACGGACGGCCCCTACCTCGCGCCGGTCCCGGTGCGCGGCAAGCGGTGCGAGCCGGCGCATCTGGTCCACACGCTCGGGGCGCTCTCCGCGGCTCGGGGGGAGAACGAGGACGCACTCGCCGCGGCGACCACCGCGAACGCGCGGAGCCTCTTCGGCATCTACGGCGGCCCGAGCGCGACGTAGCTCGATCCGCCGAGGCGGCCCGCGAAGAGCTCCTCCATGGAGCCGAGGGGCGCCTTCGTGCCGAGGCGCTCGCGGGTTCCCGAGCGGAGGATCGCGTAGCGCGCGCGGCCGCTTTCGACCTCCGCGAGCAGGGCCTCGTCGGTCTCGCACTCGGTCCCGCGGCGGCCGGAGTAGAACAGGATCAGCTCGAACTTGTCGCGCTCGATCGCGATCCTCTCCCCCGCGGGGACGGCCGCCGCGACCCGGGCGCCGAAGACTCGGCCTCCCTGCCAGCGGCTCCAGGCCGCCCCGCCGGCCGCCCCCGCGATCACGAGCGCCGCCGCAGCGCCGAGGGCGGCGGCCAGGAGCGCCGCCTGCGGCCGCGCGCGGCGCGACGCGAGGAGCGCCGCGAGAGAGCCCGCCGCGAGAGCGAGACCGGAGACGGAGAGCGCGACCGCCTCGAGCGGACCGACCGCGCCGGCCAGCCGCCCCGGGCCCTCGAGCGCGCCCGTCGCGGCGGCGAGGGGCGGCGCCGCGGCGATCGCGAGACCGAGCGCCGCCATGAGCCCCAGCGGGACGTCGCGCCAGCCCCGCCGCAGGAGCCCGCCGGGCCGCCCCGCCTCGAGGAACGCGGCCGCCGCGAGCAGCGCGAGGATCGGGAAGGCGGGCAGCACGTACACGCCGCGCTTCCCGGTCGAGCCGGAGAAGAAGAGGTAGCCGAGGACGAGGAAGATCCCGGCCGCCCGCGACGCGAGGAGGGCGGGGGAGTCCTCGCGGCGGCGCCAGGCGAGGACCGCGCAGGCGATCGCCGCCGGCAGGAGGAAGGTCCACGGCAGGAGGTCCGACGGCGTCTGGTAGAGGTAGAAGTACCAGGGCTTGACCGAGTTCCACGCGTGGAGATAGCGCGTCACGGTCTGCGTGAAGAGGGCGTTCCACGAGTAGCCTCCGCCCGCCCTCCGGCCGGCCGCGACGAGCCACCAGCCGACGAGGAGCGCGAACGCCAGGGGTCCATCCGGCCGGAGGAGCCTCGCGAGAGGGCGCGGCCGGCGCCGCGCGGCCGCTTCCCCCGCGAGCCAGAACGCAGGCCACAGGAGGGCCGGCGGCCCCTTGGTCAGGACCCCCGCCGCCGCGGCGAGCCATCCCGCAAGAACCCGGATCCGCGGGCCGGGCCGCCCCCCGGCGTCCTCCTCGAACGCGGCCTCGCGCCACAGCGTCAGCGCGACGAGCGCGAAGGCCGTCATCGTCATGTCGCACGAGACCCACTGCGCCTTCTGGAAGAACTCGACCCCGGTGAGGAGGACGAGGGCGCCGCCCGCGCCCACGGCCGCGGATCCCCAGAGCCTCCGCCCGAGCCGCGCGGTCAGGAGGAGCACGACGAGCGCGCCGATCGCGGAGGGGACGCGCGCCGTCGCCGCCGTCACGCGGCCGGCCGGGAGGGACGCGAGATCGATCGCCCAGAAGAGAACGGGAGGCTTGTCCGGGAAGGGGACGTCGCCGATCCTCGGCACGACCCAGTCCCCGAGGTCGAGCATGTTCTGGGCCTGGTGCGCGAATCGAGGCTCGTCGGGAGGGATCACCTCGCGGACGGGGAGCAGGCAGACGACGAGCGCGATCCACAGCGCGACGAGGAGCCGCCGCGCGCGCGGCGAGTCGAGCGGGCCGCCCTGGGCCACGGCCTGGGCCTCCTCAATTCGGGGGCGGCAACCGATTCAAATCGGTTGCCGTCCCCCATCTTCCCCGATTTTCGCACACGCGCTCGATCGAGAAGATCGCGGGATCGGGGAGCCTTCCCCTGCGCGCGAAGTCGGCCAGGACCCGCTCGGAGGGGGTCTCCGAGTCTCGCGCCCGGTACGCCTCGCGACGCGCGCGCACCGCCGGGTCGTCGAGGAGCGGGCAGTATTCCCGGAGGGCGGGCTGCAGCCTGCGCCAGCGGCGCGCGGTGTAGACGTTCGGCTGCCAGGATTCGTCCCACTCCGGCGTCACCCATTCCCTCAGATCGAGCGGCCGGTCGAGCCGCCACCCGGCGTCCGTCTTGCGGAGCACGGGCGACGCCTGGTCGCAAAGCCCGTCGTAGAAGCGCATCCCCGCGTAGTTCGCCTCGAGGTCCGCCGGGGAGAACACGCCGGAGGAGGTCATCCCCAGGACCGTCCGCTCGACGAGCATGCCCCGCCGGATAGCGCGGATCTCCGCCTCGGCGGGGGCCAGCCCCTTGCGGACGTATCCGCTGCGCCAGCGGTGCTGGAGGTATCCCTCGGAGAGGAAGTGCGTCAGCTTGTCGGTGCCGAACCGTACGCCCGCCGCCTCGATCGTCGGGCTGGGGGGCATCCTCCGAACGGTGTCCCAGGGGGACGTGTGGGCGTAGAGGTACTCCTTCCTGTACCGCAGCTCCTCCTCCGGCGTCGAGGGGACGCGATCCACGAGGGACGTGTTCATGGCCCACAGCTCCGGCCTCCAGAAGAGCAGGTAGCGGAAGCGGGAGACGATCCGGCCGACGACGTCCTCGCACGTGCAGCGGTCCCGATGGGCCCCGGCGTTGATCTCCGCGAGGACGTCCTCGATCCCGGCGTTGACGCGGGCGTTCAGGACGTCGGTGGAGTCCCGGATCGTTCGCCCCCAGGCGTAGAACTGGTCGGTCTCGATCGCGCGCACGGGCGAGGCGGCGAGGAGAAGAGCGAAGAGAGCCATGAAAATCGGGGAGGGCAACCGATCGGAATCGAGGATGGGAACCGATCGGAATCGGGACCGACGGCTCCCCGAGCCTCGGTGGCCGTCCCCACCTTTCAAAATCCCCATCCGATCCCCCCGGAGAGCAGCCACCGCGGCGCTCCCGGCGCGCTCGAGACCCGCCGGAACGCCCCGAGCCGGAAGCACGCGATCGAGATCGTGAAATCGGCCCGCAGCCCCACGAGCGTCTGCGACGCGGGATCGAGAGGGGTCGAGCCCCAGGTCCGCAGGATCGAGCCCTTCCAGGAGTAGCCGACGTACGCGTTCCGCAGGAAGAACGCGTTCCGTCCCCGCTCGCCGACGAGGCTTCCCCACCCGAAGCCGACCGAGCCGCCGCCGGCGCCGGCCTCTACCTGGGCGAGAGGTCCCCGGAAGTCGCACACCGTCGTGCAGTCGTAGTCCCTCGGCTGGCGGAACGCGAGGACGCCCCCCGCGAAGGAGAGCCTCTCCGGGTACGAGTAGCGGACGGCGAGCGTCCCGACCCGCCGCCGCACCTGATCCCGGAGCTCCTCCCGCACGCGGGCTTCCGCCTCCTCCGCCCGGGCATCCGCCTCCGCGCCCGCTCCGGCCGCGCCCGAGGCGGCCAGCGCGAGGGCGAGAAGGCAGGCCCGCGCCCTCACCGCTCAGGCGTCCTCGGGCGCCCCGCGAGCCACTCGAGCCACTCCGACAGGACGATCACCGTCCAGAGGGCGCGGGAGCGGTCCGCCGCGGACGAGCGGTGCTCGTCGAGGATCGCGAGAGCCGCCTTCGGATCCACCCCGACGCTCGCGAGGCGGGGGGACGCGAGGCGCCCGCGAGCCCAGTCGCGGAGCGGGCCCCGCAGCCACGAGGCCAGCGGAACCGAGAGGCCGCGCTTCTTGCGGTGGACGATCCCCCGGGGGAGGTAGCGGAGCGCGAAGCGCTTGAGGAACACCTTCGTCGTCACGCCGCGGATGCGCTGGCTCGCCGGAAGGGTCGCCGCGAACTCCATCACGTCCTTGTCGAGGAAGGGCGCCCGCAACTCGAGCGACGACTGCATCCCGGCCCGGTCCGCCTTCGTGAGGAGCCCCTCGGCGAGCGACGTCTCGAGGTCGTGGAGCTGGATCAGGTCCAGGAGGTCGGCCTCGGGGGACGCCGGGCCCCCCGTCGCGGGGTCTTCCGCGCCGAGGCGCGCGAGGATGTCCGGCGGCACGTTCGAGGTCCACAGGCGGTGCCGCTCCATCCCCTCCAGCCCCGCCCCGTCCAGGAAGCGCTTCAGGAGGAACGAGATCGTCACCTTCCTGTCGGAGACCGGCCACGCCCGCACGGCCCTCTCGACAAGCCCCCGGACGGGGCCGGGGACGCGGCGCCATCGCTCCGAGATCCGCGCGCCGATGTACGTGGGATATCCCCCGAAGATCTCGTCCGCCCCCTCGCCGACGAGAACGACCTTGACCTCCTCCGCCGCCCGGCTGGCGAGGACGGAGGCCGGCACCCACGCCGGGTCGCCGAGCGGCTCCCCCGCGAGCGCGACGAGCTTCGCGATCGTCTCCGGGACCCGGTCGGCCGTCAGCCGCACGCCGGCCAGCGGGAGGCCGAGCCCCTGCGCCACCCGCTCCGCGAACCCGCCCTCGTCGTAGGAGGCCTCGCCGAACCTCACGGTGAACGCGCCGAACCTGTGCCCGGGGCGCACCGCCTTCATCACGGCGGCGACGAGCGACGAGTCGATCCCTCCCGAGAGGAACACGCCGAACGGGACGTCCACCTCGCTCTGCCGGAGGACCGCGCGGCGGAACACCTCGTCGAACCGGTCGGTGGAGGGCTCCTCCTTGGCCGCCTCCGCGATGCCTAGCCTCCAGTAGCGGCGCGCCGAGGTTCCGCGGCCGTCGAGCGTGACGACCTCGCCCGGCCGCACGCGCCGCAGCTCGGAGAAGGAGGTGGAGGGGGCGGCGAAGCAGCCGTAGCGAAGGTAGTGGGCGAGCGCGTCCCGGTCCGGCGTCAGCGGCGTCGCCGCGTCGGCGACGGCGGCCGAGACCTCGGACGCGAACCGCGCCTCGTCCCCCCGCCGCGCGTAGAACAGCGGGCGCTCTCCGGCGCGGTCGCGCGCGAGGAGGAGCCGCCGCGACCGCGGGTCCCAGATCGCGACGGCGAACGCCCCGACGAGCCGCTCGACGAAGGCGTCGCCGCACTCGAGGTAGAGCGGCGCCACGACCGCGATGTCGGTGTCGAGGGGAACGGGCCGGCCGCGCCCCGCGAGCCAGGCCCGCAGCTCGGCGTGGTTGTCGATCTCGCCGTTGCACACGGCGAGGACCCCGGTCTCGTCGTCCCGCAGGGGCTGGGAGCCCGAGTCGAGACCGCGGATCGCGAGACGGGTGGCTCCGAGCGTCGCGCTCGGCGAGTCCTCGAGCCGGACCTCGTCCGGCCCGCGGTGGCCGAGGGCGCGAAGCATCGACTCGGCGCGTCCCCGCCGCGCCGCGTCGGGCGCCCCGTCGAACGCGACGATCCCGCAGATGCCGCACATCTCAGGGCCCCGCCGGGCCCGGGAGGACGGCTCCCCACCAGCCGGGCGCCAGGAGGGCGGCCTCCGACCCGCGGGCGCGCGCCGCCTCCTCCAGGAGGGAGCGGCCTCCGCCGCGCGCGAGGAGGCAGACCGGGCCCGGCCGCAAGGCGAGCCAGGCTTCCCGCTCCGCGACCGGGACGATCCCCGGAGGATGCGCCCCGGCGAGCCGCAGAGAGCGGACGACGTAGTTGCTCCGCAGGGGGGCGCCGTCGTCGCTGATCAGCGTCACGGTCCGCCCGAGGTAGAAGGAGAGTCCCGCGGCGTAGCTCTCCACGAAGGCGACGTCGGCGCGGCGCGGGAGGCCCGCGAGCGCCGCTGCGAGCGGCCTCGCGGACCGGCCCTCGGCGTACGCCGCGATCCCCGGGTACCCAGCCGTCACGAGCGCGACCGGCAGGACCGCGAAGGCGGCGAGGGCGGCCCGCGGCGCGCGCCGCGCGAAGGCGAACGCCCCGAGCGCCGCGGTCGCGCCGAGCCCCGCGAGCAGCGCG
>ERZ1649853.35-NODE-35-length-57842-cov-8.825549_pt1 | contig 57842 bp, 63 predicted proteins | sample MGYA00575353_ERZ1649853 | MGnify/ENA primary metagenome ERZ1649853 (study PRJEB40853, sample SAMN11349654) | freshwater sediment metagenome | isolation source: river sediment | host: Sediment | place: India: Okhla Barrage, New Delhi | collected 2017-02-21 ...
CCCGAGGGGCTGTACGGCTACAACCAGTACCCGAACGTGGTCACGCTGACCGAGTTCGAGATACTCTGCAAGAAGAAGTCCCTGCCGAAGCTGAAAAACGTCGCGTTCATCCAATGCGTGGGCAGCAGAGGGCAGAACAAGACTTACTGCTCCAGGATCTGCTGCAATGTCGCCATCAAGAACAGCATCAACATAGTGGACAACTACGAGAACATGCTGGGCCTGATGGAGAAGGCCGGCACGGTCATCGACAAGGTCCCGGTCGAGCAGAAGGTGCCCGAGGAGATCCTCGAGCGCAGGCGCAGGAGGCGTGGCAGGGACCGCGGCGAGGAGGGCGAGGCCGAGGAGGTCAAGCTCGGGCCGTCGGAGAAGATCGAGGTCACGGTCTTCAACAGGGATGTGATGGCGTACGGCGTCGAGCACGAGCTCAGGTTCAACAAGGCCAGGGAGAAGAGGGTCAAGTTCGTGAGGTACACGACAGACCATCTCCCGAGGGTGTACATGGAAGGCAACCAGCTCATGGTGGGCTACTTCCACGAGACCCTGAAGCTGGAGAGGACGATGCCCGTGGACATGGTGATACTGTCGACCCCGCTCGTCGCGCAGCCGGATGCGGGGGAGATGTCTCAGATGCTCAAGGTGCCGCTCGGCCAGGAAGGATTCTTCCTGGAGGCCCATGTCAAGCTCAGGCCGGTCGACTTCGCGACAGACGGCATATATGTCTGCGGGACCTGCAGGGGCCCTGCGGACATCACTGACTGCACTACCCAGGCCGCGGCGGCCGCATCCAGGGCGGCCATACCGATGGCCAAGGGCTACGTGCAGGCTGAGGCGATCACATCAGTCGTTGACGAGAACAAGTGCTCCGGCTGCGGGACCTGCATCCAGGTCTGCCCGTACGGGGCGATAAGGAAGAACGACAAGGGCTTCGCTGAGGTCATAGTCGCGGCGTGCAAAGGCTGCGGATGCTGTGGCGCGACCTGCCCCGAGGGCGCGATCACGATGACGAACTACACGGACGCGCAGCTGCTCGCGGAGGCAAAAGCCGCCCTCGAAGAGGAGGGATGAACGATGGCCGCAGCACAGCACTCAATCCCCGAGATGAAGCCGGAGCAGAAGGGCGACGAGTGGGAGCCCAAGATCATAGGGTTCCTGTGCAACTGGTGCTCGTACGCAGGCGCGGACCTGTGCGGCGTCAGCAGGTACCAGTATCCGACCAATGTCAGGGCGGTCAGGGTCATGTGCTCCACAAGGATCAGCCCGCACCTCGTCCTCGACCTGTTCGAGGCCGGAGCGGACGGCGTCCTCGTCGGAGGCTGCCACCTGAACGACTGCCACTACATAACCGGCAACTTCTACACGGAGAAGAGGGTCCGGATGATGAAGAAGCTGCTCGAGGACGCGGGGGTAAACCCCGGGCGGCTGAGATTGGAATGGGTCTCCGCGTCCGAGGGTGAGAAGTTCTCCAAGGTGGTCACGGAGTTCACCGAGCAGGTCAAGAAGCTCGGGCCCAGCAAGGTCAAGAAGGACGCGGCCTCGAAGGCGCGCGTGTCCGCCGCTGACGATGCCTCCGAGACCTTCAGGCTGAAGGCGCTCGTGGGGAAGGAGTTCAACCTCGAGAAGCAGGGCAACGTCTACGGCCAGAAGCTGGAGCAGACGGAGCTCGAGAAGCTCATAGACAACGCGACGAAGGACGAGTTCGAGCGCGCGCTGATCATTGAGCTCTCCAGGCAGAAGCCGAGGTCTGTCAAGGAGCTGGGGCATATCATGAACGTCCCCACGGACAAGGTCCTGAGGCACATCGTTGTCCTCAGGCAGAAGAACATGATCTCGATGGACCACCCGGAGGGGTTCACGCCAACTTACAGAACCATAGAGATCGGAGGTGAGCAGTGATGGCTGCAAACGACAAGATCGGCGCGGTCATGGTCGTCGGCGGAGGCATCGCGGGGATGCAGGCCGCTCTGGACCTGGCCGATTCCGGATACAAGGTGTACCTGGTCGAGAAGCAGGCGAGCATAGGCGGCACGATGGCACAGCTCGACAAGACCTTCCCGACCAACGACTGCGCCATGTGCATCATGGCTCCAAAGCTCGTCGCTACGGGCAGGCACCACAACATCGACCTGATCACGAACGCCGAGATCGCCATAGTCGACGGCGAGGCGGGCAACTTCACGGTCACCGTGAAGCAGAAGTCGTTCAGGGTGGACCCGAAGAAGTGCACGGGCTGTGGAAGCTGCGCCCAGAAGTGCCCGGTCGAGGCGTACAACGAGTACGACGAGAACACGAAGGTCAGGAAGGCCATCTACGTCAGATACCCGCAGGCGGTGCCGCTGATATACTCGATCGACCCCGAGAAGTGCATCGGGTGCGGCATCTGCGCCGAGGAGTGCAAGGCGAAGGCGGTCGAATACGACCAGAAGGACAAGGTCCTTGAGATCAAGGTCGGGTCGATCGTGCTCGCCCCGGGCTTCGACGAGTTCAATGCTCGCCTGAAGACGGAGTACGGCTACGGCGTCTACCAGAACGTCGTCACGAGCATCGAGTTCGAGAGGATAATGTCGGCGACGGGCCCGTACATGGGCACGATCCTGAGGCCCTCGGACGGTGACATACCCGAGAAGCTCGCGTTCATACAGTGCGTGGGATCGAGGGATGAGCACTGCGGGAACGAGTACTGCTCCAGCGTCTGCTGCATGTACGCCATGAAAGAGGCGGTCATCGCGAAGGAACACACCTCGCAGGTGAAGCCCACGATATTCTTCATGGACATGAGGGCCTTCGGGAAGGAGTTCGACGAGTACTACATCCGTGCGGAGAAGGAGTACGGAGTCCAGTTCGTGAGGTCCAGGGTAGCGGCCATCACGGAGGACCCGAAGACCAAGAACCTGAAGCTGAAGTACGTCGCCAACGGCGAGCCCAAGGAGGAGGAGTTCAACATGGTCGTGCTGTCGGTCGGGCTGAGGCCCCCGGCGGACGCCGAGCACCTCGCCAGGGTCATGAAGTTCAGGCTCAACGACGACGGGTTCGCGCAGACGGGCGCGTTCACGCCGGTGGACACCTCCAGGCCCGGCATCTACGTCGCGGGCGCGTTCTCCGCACCCAAGGACATACCGATGACGGTCGCCGAGGCGTCCGGGGCGGCTGCGAAGGCTTCGACCGTGATATCGACCGCCAGGGGGACCCTCGTCACCAAGAAGGAGTACCCCGCAGAGCTCAGCGTCGAAGGTCAGGAGCCGAGGATAGGCGTCTTCGTCTGCCACTGCGGCGTCAACATCGGCGGAGTGGTCAAGGTCAAGGAGGTCATGGAGTACGCCAAGACGCTCCCCAACGTGATCGTCGCCGAGGAGAACCTCTACACCTGTTCCCAGGACACGCAGGAGCGGATCAAGCAGAAGATCGTCGAGAACAAGCTCAACAGGGTCGTGGTCGCGAGCTGCACGCCGAGGACCCACGAGCCGCTGTTCCAGAACACCATCCGGGAGGCTGGGCTGAACGCCTACCTGTTCGAGATGGCGAACATCAGGGACCAGTGCTCGTGGATACACATGCACGAGCCCAAGGCGGCCACCAAGAAGTCCAAGGACCTGGTCCGGATGGCCGTCGCGAAGTCGCGGCTCCTGGAACCGCTGCAGAACCTGACGCTCAAGGTCAACCAGTCGGCCATGGTGGTCGGGGGCGGGGTGGCGGGCATGGCCGCCGCGCTCGAGATCGCCAAGCAGGGCTACAAGGTCCACCTGGTCGAGAGGGAGAAGCAGCTCGGGGGCAACGCGCTCAAGCTGCACTACCTGCCGTCAGGGGACGACCCGACTGCGTTCGTCAAGGACCTCGAGAAGAAGGTCATGTCGGACCCCAACATAACCGTCCACATGGGCGCGAAGATCAAGAACATCGACGGGTACGTCGGCAACTTCAAGACGACGCTCGAGGGCGGCGAGGAGCTGGAGCACGGCATCGTCATCCTCGCGATCGGCGGGCAGGAGTACAAGCCCGAGGGCGAGTACCTGTACGGCAAGAACAAGGGCGTCATGACCCTGCTCGAGTTCAAGGAGCAGCTCCACAAGGGCGGCGCGAAGGGGAATGAGTACGCGTTCATCCAGTGCGTTGGCTCCAGAGAGGACAAGCACCCGAACTGCTCCAGGGTCTGCTGCACGGGCACTATGACCGCCGCGATAGAGATCAAGAAGCGCGACCCAAACGCGAAGGTCTTCGTCCTGTACAGGGACATCAGGACCTACGGCTTCAGGGAGAAGTACTACAAGGAGGCCGCCCGGCTGGGCGTGACCTTCATCAGGTTCGAGGACGACCAGAAGCCAAAGGTGGAGGACAAGGGCGGGAAGATCGAGATCAAGGTGAAGGACGAGGACACGGGCAAGGAGCTCGTGCTCAACCCCGACTACCTGGTCCTCGCCGCTGGCACGAGACCGCAGCCTGACGCGGGCACCCTGGCACCGATGTGCAAGGTGCCTCAGACCAAGGAAGGGTTCTTCCTGGAGGCGCACATGAAGCTGAGGCCGGTGGACTTCGCGACGGAAGGCATATACCTCGCCGGCCTGGCGCACGGCCCCAAGTTCCTGGACGAGAGCATCTCTCAGGCCCTTGCGGCGGTCGCGAGGGCGGGAACGGTCCTTTCCAAGACGGAGCTCGAGGCTGAGGGCATCGTCGCCAGGATAGACGAGAACATGTGCGACGGATGCGGCATATGCGTGCCGATCTGCGAGTACAAGGCCCTCGAGGTCGTGCCCAGCAAGACGGACCCCAAGAAGAAGATGGTCGAGGTCAACGTCGGCCTGTGCAAGGGTTGCGGGGCGTGCGTAGGAGCATGCCCGGCAGGCGCACTTACGCAGATGGGCTACAGTGACGAGCAGATCTACGCGATGATCGATGCTATGTTCGAAGAGGAGAAACCCAAACAGGAGGTGAAGCAGAATGAGCACTGAGGCCGCACACGCCACTAGCGCGGGCCAAGAAGACGGCGGGAAGTTCGACCCTAAGCTGCTGGTCTTCTGCTGCAACTGGTGCTCGTACGCAGGCGCGGACCTGGCGGGCGTCAGCAGGTTGCAGATGCCCCCGCACTTCAGGGTGATCAGGGTCATGTGCTCCGCGAGAGTCGACCCCGAGTTCGTCCTGAGGGCGTTCCAGAAGGGCGCGGACGGGGTGCTCGTCGCGGGCTGTCACCCGGCGGACTGCCACTACATAGGCGGGAACTACAGGACCCGCAGGAGGATAGCCCTCCTGAAGATGCTTATCCAGCAGTTCGGGTACGACCCCGACAGGCTGAAGCTCGAATGGGTCTCCGCGGGCGAGGGAGAGAAGTTCCAGAAGACTATCGTCGAGTTCACGAACACGATCAAGGAACTCGGGCCCTCACCCTACAGAGGTGGTGCGTGAGATGTCTTTGAGGGAGGCCAGGATACGAGCGGCATTGAGAACCCTCGAGGGCGAGCGGGTCAGGTGGCTCCTGGGCAAGAAGGGCGCCCTGACGACGACTGGAAACGTCTTCGGCGAGACCATAACCGAGCCGAGGTACGACTTCGTCGTCCAGAAGGCCGCGGCGGTCGAGCTGGAGAGGAACCTGCTCCTCCAGGAGATGGAGGAGGGTCCGAGGACCGTCCACGAGCTGCACGACGCGACCGGCTTGGCCAAGCCGGAGATCGTGAGGCACGTGATAGCGCTCAAGAGGTGGAGGCTGGTCGAGCAGGTTGGCACAAAGGGCCAGTCGCCGCAGTACATGGCCGTACCGAAGAAGAAAGAGGTGAGCTGAACATGGCTGACAAGATCAAGATAGCACAGTACTGGGGAGCGGGTTGCGGAGGCTGCGACGTCGCGCTCCTGGACATAGACGCGAAGATACTGGACATCCACGCGATTGCCGAGGTCGTCTTCTGGCCCATAGGATTCGACGGCAAGCTGCACGAGATAGAGAACATGCCCGACAAGTCGATCACGGTCAGTTTCTACAACGGGGCAATCAGGAACTCCGAGAACGAGCATGTCGCGAAGGTCCTGAGGCAGAAGTCGGTCATTATGATCTCCTTTGGGTCGTGCGCCTGCTTCGGCGGGACGCCGGGCCTCGCGAACGTGACCAACAGGAAGGAGGTCTTCGAGACCGTATACAAGAACACGCAGTCGACCGACAACCCGAACTTCGTGACGCCCCAGACGCACCTGAAGGTCAAGGAGGGAGAGCTCGAGCTGCCTGAGTTCTACGACTCCGTCAAGACGCTCGAGGAGGTCGTGGACGTAGACTACTTCATGCCCGGGTGCCCGCCGACGACCAACCTGATTGCGATGGCCGTCGACGCTGTAGCCTCGCATGTCACGAAGGGAACGCCTCTGCCGCCCAAGGGGACCGTCATAGCCTCTGACAAGACCCTGTGCGACGAGTGCAAGAGGGAGAGGGTCGAAAAGGGCAGGCGGATCGAGAAGATCTACCAGGCCTACGAGATCAAACCGGACCCGAAGAAGTGCCTGCTGGACCAGGGCATCATATGCATCGGTCCAGCGACGAGGGCCGGCTGCGGCGCCATGTGCCCGAACGCGCAGATGCCGTGCAGGGGCTGCATGGGCCCGACGAAGTCCGTCATGGAGCAGGGCGCGAGCATGCTGAGCGCTGTCTCCTCGCTCCTTAACATCACGGATTCGGAGTCAAAGCTAAGTGAGGAGCAGATAATGGAACTCATGATGCAGGTCAAGGACCCGCTGGGCACGTTCTACGCATTCACGTTGCCGAAATCTGCCCTGAGGCGTGTAGTGACCGAGAAGAAGAAGAAGGGGTGATCACCGATGGCTGGACCAATCATAAATGACACAACGACCAAGACGAAGGAGAAGAAGATCACGATTGACCCCATCACGAGGCTCGAGGGGCATGGCAAGATCGAGATATTCCTGAACGACCAGGGCAACGTGGAGAACGCGTACCTTCAGGTACCGGAGCTCAGAGGTTTCGAGAGGTTCTGCATCGGCAGGCACGTCATGGAGCTGCCGGTCCTGACCAACAGACTGTGCGGCGTCTGCCCTGCAGCACACCACATCGCCTCGACGAAGGCCCTCGACGCGGTCTTCGACGCGAAGCCGACCGAGACCGCCAAGAAACTGAGGGAACTGTTCTACATGGGGCAGTATACCCACAGCCACATAGCGCACTTCTACGCGCTCGCCGCAGCAGACTTCGTGCTGGGCCCGTCCGCGCCTTCGAACAAGAGGAACGTCCTGGGCGTCGTTGACGCAGTGGGCGTCCCAATCGGGGCCGAGGTCATCAAGCACAGGTCGTACGGCCAGAAGGTGCAGGAGATAATCGGGGGCAGGGCGACGCACCCGGTGTTCGGCCTGCCTGGCGGAGTGTCCAAGCAGATATCCGAGGAGGAGCGGGTGCAGATGGAGGAGATGGCGAAGTCCTGCGTGGAGTTCGGCAAGTTCACCATCAAGCTCTTCCACGACGTCGTGCTCGCGAACAAGGACTACCTCAACCTGATACTGAACCAGGACGCGTACTATCTGAACAGCTACTACATGGGCATGGTCGACAAGGACAACAAGAGCAACTTCTACGACGGCGACATCAGGGTCGTCGACCAGACGGGAAAGGAGGTCTTGAAGTTCAAACCCAGCCAGTACCTCGACGTCATAGCCGAGCACGTCGAGCCGTGGACCTACATGAAGATGCCTTACCTGAAGAAGGTCGGCTGGAAGGGCTTCGTGACCGGGCCCGACAGCGGCATATACAGGGTCGGACCGCTTGGAAGGATCAACGTGTGCACCGGGTACACCACGCCTCTGGCCCAGAAGGAGTACGAGGTTCTGGCGAAGACCATGAAGGACCTCGGGGTCAAAGGGCCGGTCAACCACACACTGGCGTTCCACTGGGCGAGGGTCATAGAGCTGCAGTACGCTGCCGAGAGGATGCTCCAGCTCGTGAGCGACAAGAGCATCACGAGCGACGACATCAGGGGACCGTTCGGACAGCCGAAGGAGGGCGTGGGCATATGCGAGGCCCCGAGGGGCACGCTCATACACCACTACGCCTCCGACAAGGACGGCCTGTGCACGAAGATCAACATGATCGTCGCGACGACCAACAACTACGCGGCCATCAACACGAGCGTGATCCAGGCCGCCAAGGCACTGATCAAGAACGGCGAGGTGTCGCCAGGGCTGTTGAACAAGGTCGAGATGGCCTTCCGATGCTACGACCCGTGCAACTCGTGCGGCACGCACGCCCTGAACGGGGGCCCGGCGCTCGAGGTAACCGTGAAGCGTAGGGACGGCTCAGTCCTGACGAAGCAGACAAACTTCTGAATGCTTTCTCTGAGGGGGAGCTCCCCCTCATGACACCGTTTTTCATCTAGTCTTAATAGTGGAGATTTGTTCGGGGAGACCATGAAGACCCTTGTCCTTGGCGTCGGGAACCCGATCCTGTCGGACGACGGAGTGGGCATACACGTGGCCAGGGCTCTGAGGGACAAGCACCTCCCGAACGTCGCCGTCGAGGAACTGCCTGCCAGCGGGCTGGAGCTTCTGGATGTCGTCCTGGACTACGACAAGGTCGTGATAGTCGACGCCATCAAGACAAACGAAGGAGTGCCAGGGGAATACTACGTGCTGGAGGAGAAGGACTTCGAGAGGTCCGTCCACGGCGCGTCCCCCCACGGAATCAACATCGCGACCGCCTTGGCACTGGGCAGACGGGTCGTCCCTGGCAGGATGCCCAAGGAAGTTGTCTTCATCGCGGTCGAGGCGGACGATCTCGTCAACGTCAGCGAAAAGCTCACGGACAGAGTCCGGTCGGCCCTTCCAGAGATCGTCGAGCGGGTGCTCAGAGAGATTTCCTGACCCATCCGAACCTAGCAGATCCTAGGTACAGGGTCCCCGACCGGGGGCTCGATGACCCTCTTCCCACCGGTATGAGTCTCCATCATGACGCCGCGCACGTCCCAGGTTGCGCGGCCAATGATCCTCGCCTTCTTGCCTTCTGGTGTCGCCTTGATGGCCTTGAGTACGCCCTCAGCCATCTCGGGGACGACTGCCAGGACGGTCTTCCCCTCGTTCCCTATCTCAAGTGGGTCTATCCCGAGCATCTCGCATGCAGATATGACCGCATCGTCGAGCGGGAGGTCCTCTTCCCTCACCACCAGACCCACCTTCGATTTCTCGGCCCACTCGTTCAGCAGGTTCGCGACGCCACCCCGGGTCGGGTCCTTCATCGACGTCACGCCACCCACCTTCAGCGCCGAGCCGATCATGTGGTTCAACGGGGCGGCATCGCTCTTGACCGATGTCTCGAAGCCGTAGCCTTCCCTGAAGGACAGGATAGCGATTCCGTGGTTGCCTATCGGGCCCGATGCGATGAGGACATCGCCAGGGGCCACTGCCGAGTCGTTCGGCCAGTTGTACTTGAATGGCCTAGACTGCCTGATCACAGAGATGTTGTGGTCAAGCTCCGGGGACCGCTTCCCGATCCCGCTGGTGTTGATGAAGATGCCGTCCGCGGCGCCCTTCTCGACGACCTTCGTGTCCCCCGTGACGACGCGCACGCCAGCCTTCTTCGATGTCGAGTTCATGCTCTTCATTATCTTGTGGAGGTCGTCGCTCGAAAAACCTTCCTCGATGATCATCGCGCACGACAGAGCGACGGGGGTCGCGCCCATGACCGACAGGTCGTTGACCGTTCCCGCAACCGCGAGCACCCCGATGTCGCCCCCTGGGAAGAAAAGCGGCTTGACCGTGTACGAGTCAGTCGTGAAGGCTATCCCGTCTATGATGGCAGCGTCGTCGAGCAGCGCGAGCGGTATCTCCCCGAAATCGTGGTCGAGCTCTTTGAGCACGAACTCGCGGATGAACTCGGACATCCGCTCCCCGCCTGCGCCTTGCGCCATCGTTATCTTGGCCATCTGCTACACCGGTTCCAGTTGCGAACATGGTGGCCGATAATAACCTTTTTGGCTGACCAGGCGAAGGCCACCGGCGCAGGTGCCCCGCAATAGGTTGAATTAGCCACAACGAGTTGTCGTGAGCCGATGCTCACAGGTGCGGTCCTCTCGGGAGGTCTAGGCAGCAGGATGGGGAAGGAGAAGGGGCTGTCTCTGCTGGGCGGGTCTCCGCTCGTCACATACCCCGTCAGGACTCTGGAGATCGTTGCAGACGAGGTCGTGGTCGCGGTGGCGCCCGGCATGGCCAAAGACTACCGCCAGATCTTGGGACCGGATGTGGTGCTTGCGGAAGACGATCAAGCGGCCGCCGGGCCGATGAGAGGGCTCATGACCGCGCTCTCCGCTGCGAAAGGGGACTATGTCTTGGTCAGCCCCTGTGACACGCCCTTCCTGAGAGTCGACCTCTGTCAGTCGATGGCGCTGTTCGCAAAGGGGAGAGACGGGTCCGTGCCCAGGATAGGTGGGTACCTAGAGCCGCTCCACTGCGCCTTCAGGCGCAGGCATTGTCTGGCAGCTTTTGAGGAAGCTCTTGAGGAGGGCAAGCTCAAGGTCAGCGAGGTCTACAAGGCCCTCGACATGGTGTATGTGGACGAGGAGGACATCAGAGCGATAGACCCGCACCTCGAGAGCTTCTGGAACATCAACACCGAAGAAGACTTGGAGAAGGCTGAACGGAGATTGCACACTCGCCCATTCTAGTCGCTCTGGCCCTTTCTCGCCTTGCGGTTCTCGATGATTCCCTTTATCCTGTCTCTGGCCTCACCAATCTGAAGAGATTCGACCAATCGCCCAGGGGTAGTGTGCTTCCCGACGTAGTGCGTGGTCGCGGCGGCGACGACGAAGCCTGCGAACGAGTCGAACAGCATGTCCAGCATGGAATCTTCCAAGGAATACTGTAAGAAGCTCCCGGTCAGCTCGTCGATCAGCCACTCCATCAGTTCCCAGAGCACGCCAACGGCCATCGTGAACATGATGACGAAGAATGCGACGAACGGCCTCGGCAGATATATGGAGTCGACATACCAGTCGATCGACACCACAAGCACGAACCCAAGCGCGGCCACGAGCGACGCCGACATCGCATGAGTCAGGTGGTCCCACCAGGAGATGTAGTCGTAGAACCCGTAGACGCCGCCAATAACGTGCAGGAAAAGTGCGAGAACGATGAAGAAGTTCAGCTCCACGGGCAGGACTATCTTGAGATTCCTGCGGAGGATCGCAGGCGTCTCGGTGACGAGGAGCGATACCACGGCTGCAGGGAGCCATGTGTAGCTCTCGGTCACGAAGGCCCCGAGCACGACGGCGAACATGCCTGCCTGCATGAACCTGGATGCCAGCGTCAGCCTTTCCTGGTCCGTCCGTACACCTCCCACAGGTGAATGAACCCGAGGCTCTCCATCCTCCTCTTCGACATGGCCCGCATGTACAGGTCGTAGACGAACGCCATCGGAACGCCGACAATCAGCGTCCACAGGAGGTTCTTCATCGCGACCTCGTTGGACGGCAGGAGGTTTGAGCCGTAGAGAAGCTGGTCGATCCACTGGCCCAGCTGCCAGAACCCGGAGACTGCGAGCGTGAACATCACGACGAAGAAGACCGCGAACGGCCGGTTCATTCGGACCGGGGTGTACATGTGAAGCTCCACTGTCAGCAGGAACCCTATGGTGGTCAATGAGAACGCGAAGGCAATCGATGTCACGTCCCTCCACCAGCCGACATTTTCCATGAGCGTTTGAGAGCCCTCAGATATGTGAAGCAACAAAGGAGCGGCCAGGAGCAGGGTCATTTCCCAAGGCAGCGCTCGGAACGGGTTCCTCATCGACAGGATGGGCAGAATGTAGAGCGAGATCGCAGATATTCCGAACGCCATCCAGGGGATGTCCATCTTGACCGTGACGTACACGGTCGCGAAGAAGAGCACTAGGCTGGCGATCCATGAGGCCTCCGCCTCGAGGATCGTCCGCCGATCGGATGGAATCATGCTCTTCTTCCCCGGCTGACTGTCGCCCACGGCCCCTTCCTCTCAGCAGCATCAGAAAAGGGGGCTATTAACGATTGCCCTGTCCTGCCAGATTCTTACAGACACTAGAGGAGACAACAAGGTATTTCTCAGGAGATGCGTCTGCCTGGTCCATGGTCGGAATCCCTTTCACGGCCAAGGACGGCACAAGGGTAGTCTTCCGGGAACCCGAGACAGAGGATGCCAGGTCGCTCATGGAGTTCATCAACTCCGTCATCGAGGAGGACATGTCCGGAATCATGATGGACAAGAAGGTCACGCTGCCCAAAGAGAGGGTTTGGCTCCGGAAGATTCTGAAGGAGGTCAGTGGACGAGAGACCGTGATGCTCGTGGTGGAGTCCGATGGGGAGATTCTCGGCAACTGCCATGTCGAGAGACACCACATGAAGTTGTCCCACAGGGCGATGATAGGAATCGCATTGTCGAAAGAGGCCAGGGGGAAAGGTATCGGCGAGGCCCTGATGAAGGCCACGATCGCACTCACCCGGAAGCGCATGAAGGGGATAGAGAGCATCGACCTCTTCGCCTTCGACTACAACAAGAGGGCGCAGAAGCTTTACAGGAAGCTCGGCTTCGTGGAAGTCGGGAGGATCCCGCGCGCCGTCAAGGAAGGGGACCGGTACTTCGATGAGCTGACGATGGTGCTAGACCTTAGAAACAAATGAGCGCTGAGGGGGAGATTTGAACTCCCGAGGCGCAAAGCGCCACGAGCTCGCTGGCACTTGGCCTTAGATTCCAGGCTCGCGCCTTCCCAGGCTGGGCCACCTCAGCTCGACGACCACCAAAAGAGTGTCCGTATTTAAGAGTATCCGGCCACGGCCAGAGCGTTCATTGCCTGGTCTTGCTTGATCTGAGGACGGCCCCGATCTCATCTATTATCTCGGCTCTGGTGTCCCTGACGGTCGGCCTGAACCTCCTCGCAACGTCGACATCTCCGAGGTCTATCTCCGCCTCGACTATGTGTTCTTCGAGGCCCTCGTCCGAAACGATCTCCTCTCCTCTTGGGTTGTACAGGACGCTCCTTCCACCGAACACGAGGCTGCCGTGGACTCCGACCATGTTGCAGTACGCGACGTAGATGGCGTTCTCGACCGCCCTCGCGGGCATAACCTTGCGGAAGAACGGAACGGAGGTTGTCGGGGCGGCGGATATGTTCACGAGCATCTGCGCCCCGAGCAGCGTCTCTAGCTTCGACACCTCAGGGAAGAACATGTCATAGCACACCATCAGCCCGAGCTTCGCGTGCATACCCTCTCCGACGACGACTTTGGCACCCTCGGCGAAGAACACACGCTCCTCGAAAGGCCCGAAGGTCGGCAGGAAGAGTTTGTCGTATCTGTAGAGCCGCCCGTGTCCCGTCGCCAGCAGACACGAATTATATACCAGGCCCGGGACCCACTCGTCGACCATCGGGGCTCCGAACACGATGTCCTTCTCGGAGTCCTTCGCTAGCTTCAGGATCGACTTCACCACCGGACTGACGGCAGTTTCCGCGTGCCTGAAGAGGTCGTCCCTGGGCATGTACCCGGTCAGGTTGAGCTCGGGAAAGACGACTATCTGCCCCTTGGTCTTCCTGACCACACCCTTCATCCTCTTGAAGTTGCCCTCCTTGTCGTGGAGCTGGCACGTCACCTGGGCCAGGGTTATCTTGACCTTGCTCATCGGCGTCGTGGAAGGCCTTGTCAGTAGATTAGCGTTATCCCGATGGCGACTGGACGCCAAGACCATAACGGATATATCCAGACTGTGGCATTCAAGCCCGATGATACTCCCGAAGCTCAAGGACGGCACGGAGCAGGTGATAGAGAAGTTCCTCTCGGAGAAGCTGAGAAAGGTCGGGGCTAAGGGTTTCGTCCTCGGAGTCAGCGGAGGTATCGACTCCGCAGTGTGCCTGCGCCTGTGCACGCGCGCAGTAGGTGAAGACAAGGTCCTGGGGCTGCTAATGCCCGAGAAAGACTCGCCCAAGGAGGACCTCGAGGACTCCAAGGAGCTGTGCAGTTCAGAAGGGGTCAAGTTCAAGGCCGTTGACATCACGGCACCTGTTGAGGCCTTCAAGAAGGAGATAGGTGGGCCTGTCGACAGGAAATCCCTCGCGAACATCAAGGCGAGGTGCCGGATGATAGTCATGTATCACTACGCCAACACCGACGGGAGGCTCGTGATCGGCACGAGCAACAAGAGCGAGATGCTCGTCGGATACTTCACGAAGTTCGGGGACGGCGGCGCGGACTTGGAACCCATCGGCGATCTCTACAAGACCGAGGTGCGGCAACTGGCGAAGGTCATCGACATCCCCGACAGAATCATAAGGAAGGTGCCCTCGGCTGGGCTCTGGAAGGGCCAGACGGACGAGGGCGAGATGGGCATATCCTATGAGCGGCTGGACACAATCCTGCTCGGGATAGAACTCGGCCTGGACGAGAAGAAGATAGCCGAGAGGGCCGAGACGACGCTCAAAGAGGTCCGGAGGATCGCGAATATGGTCCGCATGACCTCCCACAAGCGCAAGTTCCAGCCTGTTGCGAAGGTCGGCTTCAGGACCCCAGGGCTAGACTGGCGAGAGGGCGACGAGGACATTTGAGAGCTAGAGGTACTTCTTCGAGATGGACATCCTCGCGGCCATGAGCGGGTCGACGACCTGCGATATCCTCAGGTTTGCCGCGGCGCTCGCGATCATGTACGCCTCCTCGAAGTCCGTGCCAAGCCTATTGGCCATGAATATGACCATGTCGTGCGTCGCGAGACTGGCAGCCTCGTCCAGAGTCTTGGCGGCCGCATACGCTATCCACTCAGTCTTCGTCTCGATCATAGGCCTCCGGAGCTCCATGTCATTGGCTTTGGACAGCGTGATTGTCAGTTCTCCAGAAGTCTCTACCCCGGTGCCGCAGACTTCTCCATCCCCCATTGCGGCGTGCACGTCCCCCAGAGCGACCATCGCTCCGTCAACAAATGTGGGAAGATAGACCCTTGATCCCTCGCATGCTTCGACCGTGTCGAGGTTCCCTCCGAAGTCGCCGGGGTGGAATGTCGGGTACTTGCCTTCCGAAGGGGAGACGCCTATGACGCCGACATGGGGATTGAGCGCGATCTCGATGTCTCTGGACAGGCGCGCCTTGCCCGACTTGATCTCCACTATCTTCGTACGGGACTTCCTGACCTCTTTGGCCAAGATGCCGAGCTCGGGGGAGCACATCATCACACCCTTGCTCCCCAGCTTGATGTCCTCAATCTCCACACAGAGGACGTCCCCTGCGGCGATGCCCTCGACCATTATCGGACCCGTCGCAGGGTTCACGTCACCCATGGCGACGTCCTCGAAGAGATCCCGGCGGCTCTTGGCCAAGCCGGAGAAGCAGTCCATCGTCTCCACGAGCACCCTCTCGCCGTCGTTCACACGGTATGCGGGCCTGTTCTCAGGACTGAAGTGGTAGATCGCCTTTCGAGCGCCCAGTCTCCTCATCTTCGCACCAGCTGGCCACAGGCATGTCCCAATGAGGGCAAGTACTTTGTTGCCACCTGGAGCGTCTTCCCAAACCTTTATGTAAGCCCATAGGTTTCGCTGGATTCCACAGGGCTCCCGTAGTGTAGTCCGGCCAATCATTCGAGCCTCTCGTGGCCGCTTTCGCGGCGGGCCGGTGAAAGCTCGATACCCGGGTTCAAATCCCGGCGGGAGCACATGATCTACCCATTTGCCGAAGATACTCAGAACGTCGTACACCTATCCAGAAGCCTTTGCGGGTAGACTCCAGGCCCGTGGATCATCTTGCTCTTCGCTAGGTCAACAGATGGGGAGCATGACTTCAAGAGCTCACCTTCTTAGCATTTGGGTCGGATTGCAGTCGCTCCAGACCATGGCGGAAGACAGAATGGGTCTCCTGCCCCAACAGCTATCGTCTTATGCCAGTGAGGATCGCCCTGGAGGTCTCCTCCCAAGAACGTTTCACCTGGGACTCAGGTGCCCCCAGCGTGAGGAATATCATGTGACCTCGTTGGAGGGTGATGAGTCCGAGGGCGACGGCAACCGTGTCCACGTCGCCTCGAATCTCGCCTGATTTCTTGCGCTCCTCTAGCAAGCCTGCTAGTCTCGCAGCGGTCTCGTCTGTGTATTTCCTCATCATCCTTCTGATCTTGGCGCTGTCCGGGACTTCATAGATGAGATCCATCACCAAGTTCGGATACCAAGACTGAACCATGCGATGCATGGAATCGAAAACATCCTCAGAAACCCTATCCAGCGGCGCGTCCTTTCTGAACAGAATCTCAACCTGGCCAGAAATTTCTATCACAAGTCGTTCGCCAAGCGCGGCGAGGAGTTCTTCCTTGCTGTCGAAGTACTGGTAGAGAGCTCCCTTGCTGACGCCAATCCTTCTGGCGATATCATCCATCTTTGTCTTACGATAACCCTTCCCTGAGAACTCAGCAGCGGCAGCATCCAGAATGCGGCTTCTCGCCTTCTCTTTGTATTCGGGGACTACTCTTGGCATGGTTCCTTGCTGAATGATATTGCAATAGAGTACTATAAAAGCTACTGCTGCGTAATATTTATGTACTATGAGTCAAACAACTGACTTATGAGTCAGTTTTGTGCCTCGCGCACAGTACTGGCAGCAGTTCAGAGACTCTGAATCACAAAAAGGAAGAGTGGCAAAATGGTAAGCATCTTCATCGTGGACGATGAGGCCTTCTTGGTGGACCTGTACAGAGACATACTTAGGCTGAAAGGCCATTCCATAGCAGGCGTCGCATATGACGGTGCGGAGGCAATCGACAAGTATGTGCACGCGAACCCAAAACCCGATGTCATCATAATGGATCACAGGATGCCTGTGATGTGCGGATTGGCTGCACTGAAAGAGATCTTGCGCATCAGCCCGTCGCAGAAAGTGATGTTCGTCAGCGCCGATGCATCGATTGAGGAGGACGTCCGGGCCACTGGCGCACTCGAGTTCCTGCTGAAGCCGTTCAGGATGGACGACCTGCTCGAGAGACTGGAGCATCTTGTCGAAGGCGGTAGGACAAGACCTCCAGACCACAATCGTCCATAACCATATCCCCTTCATACTGTCGTTTCCGGCCTCTTACGTGCTCCTTCTTCAGGTTGCCCTACGGCAAAGGAGTCTCGCAGATGTCAAGGCGCAACCTCATGTCGCAGAAGGGTTCCGGACGAACTTCCAGTCCCCACGCATTGTCCACACACCGACATGCAGTGCGTCCAACCCACATCCCAGCTCATTGTTGCACGCATTCCTGCGCGCAGCCAGTGAGTTCCACGAGCGAATTCTAGACTAAAACCCCAGCGCACCACCTTCATTTGTGATCTCCAACCCCGACACCCTTTTATCGGCGCATTGACTGCCAATCACCATGGAGAAGCCATATTATCCCAAGCCGGGAGCGCAGGCGCAGGTGGACGCGAACCTACTGGGACCCTGCGGGTTCTACTGTGGATACTGTCTCGCGTTCAAAGAGGGCACCTGCCTCGGGTGCAGATATCAGGCGGAGAAAAAGGAGACCGCGGGTATCGTGAACGTATTCTGCGACCTGCTCAGTTGCTCGAGCGCGAAGGGCGTGGACTTCTGCGCTCAGTGCCAGAAGTATCCGTGCGAGAAATACGACCCCGAGAAGTGCATATTCTCGAAGGGGTTCATCGACTATCTCAAGAAAGACGCCAGAAAGCACTAGACCCGCCGCGACCGTCCTACGCGCATGCGGTTCCGGTCGAATGAAAAACAAGAAGCGAAAAGGGTTTGGGACGGTTTCCTCAGAGGCCCATCATCAGAGCGTCGATCTGCCCGTTCGCTTCGTCCAACGCCATCCACATCAGCTCGAAGGAGCTCTCCAACTGCGCGATGGACACCCCGACCAGCTTCGCCTCAAGCGATGCGATGATTGGCGCGAGGTTCTCAGGGCTGACCGTCTTCGAGTTCACGAGCTCCCACAGGGCGTCGTACTCAGGCCATATGTCGACCGAGAGCTGAAGGTGCGTTTGGAGGCCCCATGATGCCACCCTGTCTCCCGTAAGCCTGTCTCTCTGGTCCAGGTAGTTCGCATACGAGTCATAGTCGTAGTACCAGACCATGCCGACCCAGTTCAGGTCCCATATGGCGTCTGTGACCTCGTCGTTCCAGGTCGCGTTCACGAGGATCTCCACAGCGTCAAATGCGTGATAGACGTCATTGATGGGCTGCTGGTATGGGAACCAGTCCTGTTCCCAGACGCCGATGGCAATCAGTGAGCGGCCGAGTGTCCCGGATATGGCCATCAGCTGAATGTTTACGTCGTGCGCCACAGCTGCGGGGACGCTCTTCAGCTCTGCCTGGAGCGCCGTCACCTTCTCGCTGAATTCAGAGACCTGATTGAGGAGTGCCTGCTTGTTTGACGTGCTGATGTCATACCGGGCGTAGATCGAGTCGAGCCTGGTCACGTTGAACTCATCCGAGACCTTCAACACTTCTTCCAGTTGGCTGGCGAGGACCTGGTAGTTGTAGGGCACCACCGGGCTCGTCATCAGCTTCACCGACATGTCCGTGATGAGCACGAACAGCTGCCTCAGGTAGACATAGTCAATGAGGTTCGGCGCATCCACCTGCGTGTGGTACACATACGTGTCCCAGTCATCTGATGTCGTCTCGAACTCTATCCCTGGAACTCCTGCTGCCGAGAAAGTCCATTGGTCAGCCCAGGTGTGCACCCTCGGCGTGGCAGACCATCCATAGGGCATGTTCTTGGTGTTCTTCGCGAATGTCTGCCTCACGAAGCCGTACAGCTCCGGAACGCAGTTGACGTAGACCGGCTCTCCGGCCATCCCCATCAGCTCGAGACAGAGGTATGCAACGCTCTTGCCGGCCCACTCTGGGTGCGTGTTGATTATCTGGTAGTTCGCACCGTAGCACCAGTCGTAGTAGGTGTCATCGATGCCGTACTCTTCGGCTGTGTGGGACGTGAATATCATGGTCCTCTCAGGGACCCAGCCGTCGTCGTCCACAGTCTCCTTCATCGCCTTTGCGATGACGAGCATCGCGGCGACGCCAGAGGTGTCGTCCATCGCGCCCTGGAACCACGCATCGTGGTGCGGCCCGATGATCACATACTCGTCCGCATCCGTGCCCCAGTTCCTGCCGGGCAAGTAGCCCACCACGTTGTAGCCGAAGCTCTCCCCGTCAAGGTGCGAACCCTTTACGATGTCGCTGTACATGGTCACGACAAGCGGCTCAGTGCTCGACTCTAGCTGGTCGATGATCAGAAGAGCATTCTCCTTGCTTATCGAAATCAGCGGCGGGAAGCCCGGGACATACAGTCCGTCGTGGCAGGATATCGCGTTGTCTCCCTGTCCTACGTTCGAATCGATAGTGGTCACGACCATGCCGGCGACCTTGTGCTCCATAGCACCATACGCCATCGAGTCTACCCAGTAATCGTAGCCGATCCAGTTAGCGAGAACGATCTTGCCCTCGACATCCTTCCCTTCGTAGTCGCCGTCGTAGCCGTTGCCGACCCAGACGATCTCAGCGTCAATCGCCTCCGCCTCCGGTGTCTCCTGGTCATCTGTGCCAGGGAACCCGCCGAAGGACGCGGCGAGCATCGTCCCGAGCTCGGGGACTTCGAGGTACGCCGACCTGAACTCCCAAGAGTCCACCGGCACCGGTTCAAGCTCCACGCCTGCCAGACCGATGGTGTCCATCTCCGCGGCTATGTACTCCGCGGCGGCCGCATCTGCCGGGCCTCCGGCGCCTCTGAACCCTATGGCGCTGTCGCCCATGGAACAGATGTCATCGATGATCTGCTCCGCATAGTACATGTCCAGCTTCTCGGCCACTTTGGCTGTCCAGTCGGTCGGCTTAACGGGCTTCGAGCCCATGACTGCCGCAGGTGTGACGACCAGTATGGCGAGAACCACCACTGTCAAAACAGTCGTTAATCTAGCCTTCTCCGTGTAATCCCCCTCCTGTGCCCCCAATACGAAACCGAAGGGCTCTCACTGAATCGTACTGGCGGGTAGAAAAAGTGATTGGTGCAATGGTCGATGCGATAATGTCTTCCCTAAGCCTAATCCCTGTCAATCCACAGATGAAGATTGATGGCGGATTCGCTCCATTTGGCGGCGGGAATCGCGAATGTGCCAAGCGTGAAACTGGGGCTCACGACAAAGCTGAGAGCCGCGAGGAACACTTCTCGCAGAACTCGCTTCCCTTTATGTCGGTGTCCGCCAATGAATTCGAGAAATGCATGGCGCATTTCCGGTTGTCGCAGTGCTCCAGCCCGAGGACGTGCCCGAGTTCGTGGACCGATTCCTTGAGGAGCCTCTCCTCCAGCAGGCGCTCGTCCTTACCCCGGAGCCTCTGGGTCGAGACGACTGCGCACGCTCCGTCACGAGATGCCAGCCCGAACACGAAATTCAGCTCAGGCACGAACATGTCCGAGTCTGTGAAGCCGAGGGCGATATCCTCCGTGTTCTCGACCCTGAGCCTGCAGACCTCCGACAGCATGTCGTCGGCACTGGCCTGCCAGCCCCTCCTGCGAACCTCCGGCATAGGCGCCTGCATCTTCTTAGTCTCGAAACCAAACCGGACCTCTAACTCGTCCGATACGAACCCCGCCGCATGCACCTTCCCGAAGTCGATCAGAAGCAGCGTACGCATCGTGGACACCCCGATGACCCAGGCCCTCATCCTCCGGATCTTGAGGTCGATATGAACTTAATCGACTGCACGCCCTTTATCTTGCGGATCCTCCCCAATATCTCCCGCAACCTGTGGTTGGGTCCCCTGGCGATGAACACCTCCATGCACTGCCCCTTCTCGAGATGCAGGTGGAGCATCATCTGGATCTCCTCGTACCTGTGCTGCAGCACTGAGAGCTCTCCCCGGGGGCCGAGCTCGTCGTAGATGAGCGTGATGACGATCTGGTTCTCCCCGTCTCCGCTGTCCCATTCGGCCTCGTCCACGAAGGACCGCATCGCCTCGCGCATGCCGTCAGACCTGGACCTGAACCCTTTTGACTCGAGGACTTCGTCGAACCTGCCCAACAACTCGTCAGTGACTGAGATGCTCACTATGGCCATCTGTATCATAAGGGCATCGGCAGTTGGGCTATTTGTCAGTTATTAAGAAATCGAGAGCTTTTGAATAATGCCTGAATTGTCAGGTCACAGCCTTCCGAGGCTCTTCAAGAGAGCATCAGGATTCTCGACCAATGCCGCCCTGACCTCTTCCGGCAACATGCCCGCGCCTCTCGCGACGGCGTTCGCGAACGCCATCGTGCTGAGGTCGTCCGGCGAGTGCGCGTCCGTGTTCACGAGGAGCTTCGCCTTGGCGTCCCTCGCAAGGCTCACAACGTGCCCGTTGGCCAGCGAGTGTCCGCGTCTGCAGGTCACCTCAAGGTAGACTTTGTTCTTGGCCGCAAGCTCGGCCTCGTCGGCGGCGAGCAGACCTGGGTGGGCGAGGATGTCCACGTCTGGGTTTGTGACGGCCTCGTAGTTTGTGCCCTTCTCGACCGGCTCCACGGGAGTCTCGCCGTGGATGACTATGAGCTCCGCGCCGGCCTTCCTCGCCTTCCGGACGGCCTCGTCAATGTACCTCACTGGCACGTGGGTGAGCTCAACGCCGGGGATTGCCTCGACGCCCCAGACGTCTGCCTTCTTGCAGTCCCTCGCGACCGATTGGATCACACATTCCATGTTGGAGAACGAAGCGTGGTCTGTGATCGCGATCGCCCTGTGGTCCGCCGCCCCTGCCCGTCTGATGAGCTCCATCGGCAGCAACTCGCCGTCGCTGAATATCGTGTGCGTGTGGAAGTCGCATCTCCTAGCCCTCATTTCCTTCGTCCCTCCAGTTCCTTGAATATGTCGTCCATGGTGATCTCCTCATCGTACAAGAGCACCATGAGGTGGTACAGCAAGTCCCCGGCCTCGTAGATTATCTCCTCCCTCTTCCCGTCCTTGGCGGCGATGATGACCTCCGAGCTCTCCTCGGCTATCTTCTTCAGGAGCAGGTTCCGGTTCTTCAGCAGCTTGGCCGTATAGGACTTCTCCGAGTCTGATTTCTCCCGTTCCTCGAAGACCTTCCAGAGCCGGTTGATGATGTCGCCCTGGGGTATGGGCTCCTTGGAGAAGCAGGAATAGGTGCCCGTGTGACAAGCGACCCCGGTCTGCTCGACCCTTGCGAGGATGGCGTCCCCGTCGCAGTCGGTCATGAGCTCTATGCACTTCTGGATGTTGCCCGAGGTATCGCCCTTCTTCCATAGGCAGTTCCTCGACCTGCTCCAATAGTGCATGTACCCGGTCTTCTTGGTCAGCTCCAAGGCCTCGTCGTTCATGTAGGCCAGCATGAGCACGTTGTTGTTCCGCACGTCCTGGACCACGACCGGGGTCAGCGTCTTCTCGTCCTTCAAGATACCACGCTCCGCCTGACGGGCACGCCCTTCGCCTCGAGCGCCTTCTTGACGTCCCCGACGGTGTGCTGTCCGTAGTGGAATATCGACGCGGCGAGGGCGGCGTCTGCCTCACCTCTGGTCAGGACCTCGACTATGTGGTCTATCGTCCCGCAGCCGCCGGATGCAATTACGGGGACCTTGACGGCCCTCACGACCTTCTTGGTGAGCTCGATGTCGTAACCCGTCTTGGTCCCGTCAGAGTCCATGCTCGTCAACAGTATCTCGCCGGCACCGCGTTCGCACACTTCCTTCGCCCACTCGATGGCATCAAGCCCGGTCGGCCTGGTCCCCGAGTACGTGAAGACCTCCCAGCTGCCGTTCGTCCTCTTGGCGTCAATCGCAACGACGATACATTGGCTCCCGAAGGCGTCCGCGCACTTCGTTATCAGAGCGGGGTTCTCGACCGCGGCGGAGTTGACCGAGGTCTTGTCGGCGCCGGCCTTGAGCGTCTGCCTGACGTCCTCGAAAGACCTGATCCCGCCGCCCACAGTCAGAGGTATGAACAGGTTCTCGGCAGTCTTCCGGACCGCTGAGCGAAGCGTCTCCGCCCCGGACACAGAGGCCTTCACGTCAAGGAACACTATCTCGTCCGCTCCCTGGTCCTGGTATTCGACTGCCAGCTCAGGCGGGTCGCCCACGCTCTTAAGGTTCTTGAAACAAACCCCTTTGACGACCGTGCCGTCCTTCACATCGAGGCACGGGATTATTCTCTTGGTCAGAGGCATCAGTCTGTCCTCCACTTCACGCTCGACTTTGTGGACATCGTAGACGATGCCGGTTTCATTGCGTCCTTCAGGGCCAGCCCGAGCGCCTTGAAGGTGGCCTCCGTTATGTGGTGAGCGTCCTTCCCCCTTACCACGACCGAGTGAATAGTCGCACGCAGCTCCATCGCGAACGAGCGCATGAAGTGCTCGTACATCTGGTCGGGCATCTCGAGGTGGACGAACGGCCTGTCGATGAGGTCCACCGTGACCTGGACGAGCGCCTCATCCATCGGCACTGTGGCGCTCGAAATCCTCTTGATGGGCGTTTCCCCGAGTGCTTCCCTGAAGGCCTTTCCGAGGGTGATGGCCACGTCCTCGACCAGGTGGTGCTCTATGTCACCGGAGGCGGATATCTTGAGGTCGACTCCCGAGTATTTTGCCAGGGTCTCGACCATGTGTCGCAGGAACCCGTCAGGTATATCGCACGCGTGCGTTCCTTGGCCGTCGATGGCCACCTCGACTTTGACTGTGGTCTCCCTAGTCTGCCTCGATATGCTAGCTCTTCGCCCGGTCCGGCCCTTCATCTGAACACTCTCACCGCTCTCTTGAAATCGATCTTGCCAGTGTAGATGGCCATTCCAACTACCGCGGAGTGCGCACCCATCCTGCTCAGCCTCTCCAGGTCGCCCATGTCCGTCACGCCCCCAGATACTATCACGGGCTTCTTGGTGGCACGGACGAGTTCCTCGATCGGCTTCGGGTCGATGCCCTGCAGTCGCCCCTCGACCTCGACGTTCGTGTAAAGGAACCCGAATATCGGGAGCGACTCTAAGTCCCGGACCACGGACAACAGCTGTCGGCCTGAGCTCTCTTGCCACCCCTTGACCATGACCTCGTCGGCGATGGAGTCGACCGCGATCACGATGCTGTCAGGGTACTCGTTGGCGATCTCCTGTGTGAACGCACTATCCTGGATGGCCCTCGTGCCCACGATGACCCTCTCGCATCCGATGTCGAACAACCTCTGGACCTTTTCCCGAGACCTTATCCCGCCCCCGACCTGGACCGGGATGGACAGCGAGGCGGACACCATCTCGAGCAGGCTCTCGTTGTTACCCGTCCCGAGGGCGGAATCGAGGTCGATGATGTGCAGCATCTCGGCCCCCTCTTCCTGCCACTTTCTGGCGACGCCCATCACGTCCTCGATCACGACCTTCTCGGTCCCTGGCTTTCCACCTACGAGCTGAACGCACTTACCGCTCTTGAGATCCAATGCAGGTATGACCTTCATGCTGAACCCTCCGCTATCCCGAGGAAGTTCCTGAGCAGACGCAGGCCCGGCGGGCCGCTCTTCTCCGGGTGGAACTGTACTCCACACAATTTATCCTTCCTGACGGCCGACGGGAACCTCTCCCCATAATCTGAGACCGCGACGGTAACTTCGTCCTCGGGGTGGCACACGTACGAGTTGGCGAAGTAGAACAGCGAGCCGTCAGGGATGCCCTCGAACAAGGGATCGCCCTCGACACGGACCTCGTTCCAGCCCATCTGGGGTATCCTGTCCGCCCTCAGCCTCCTGACGTTTCCCTTCATGGCCGCGACGCCCCCGCCCTGAGACTCCTCGCTACGTTCGAACAGTATCTGCATGCCCAGGCAGACCCCGAGCGTGGGCACACCCCGGCGAATAGAAGAGCGGAGACCGGAGAGGACCGGAGATAACGTCTCCATCGCAGCTCCGAACGCCCCTACGCCTGGGAACACCATGCACTCGGCGTCGAGGAGCCTCTGCGCATCTGACACGACTTCGGCTGTCGCGCCTGCGCGCTCGATGCCCTTCGCTATGCTGTGCAGGTTTCCCACACCGTAGTCCATTATCGTGACCTTCACTTCACGCCACCACCGATCAGGTGCTCTAGTTTCTCCAGCAGCGCGTCGAGCATCGGCCGCGGGGCCACCGTGATCCTGACATGGTTCTCCAGGAGAGGGTAGGAATTGCAGTCGCGGATTGCGACGCCTTCTCCCCGAAGCGCTGAGACGAGCGCGGGACTGCTGACTGGTGCCTTGCAGAGGAGGTAGTTGCAGTCGGATGGGTAGACCTTGAACCCTAGTCGCTCGAGCCTTGGCCCGAGGTAGGCCCTCTCAGTGGCCACCCTTGAGACCACATCCCTGACCCATACCTTGTTGTCCAATGCCTTCATGGCCACTGACTCGGTGAACGAGTTCAGGCCGAAAGGCGTCCGGACGCTCCGGAGCTCATCCACGACCTCCTTCCTCGACATTGCGAAGCCCACCCTGAGCCCTGCTATACCGTAGGCCTTGGAGAAGGTCCTGACATCGACGGCGTGCTCGGCCGACATGACATCCTTCAGCATGCTGGAACCGCAGAAGTCGGAGTACGCCTCGTCGACCATGACGATGCCATATGACTCCTTGAGGACCCTCCTCACGGACCCGGCATCGAAGAGCACGGCGGTCGGGTTGTTCGGTTGGCAGATGGCTGTTAGCTTCGCCCTCTCCTCCAGAATGGGGTCGGGGTCGAGCGTGAAATTACGTCTGAGCACCTTCTCGACTATCCTTGCGAGGTGCAGCTGAGCATAGAACTTGTACATGCTGAAGGTCGGAGTCGGGGAGCAGAACCCATCTCCCGGGTTGAGGAAGCACTTCGAGGTAATGTCAAGTATCTCGTCTGAGCCATTGCCCACGATGACCTCCTCAGGGGATACGCCAAACTCGGAGCCGATCCTCTCCCTGAGCGCATCCGAACTCTCACTCGGGTACGCCCAGAGCCTGGCGAAATCGAACTTCGAGGCGATCTCCTCGACGGCCGGGTTGACCCCGAACAAGTTCGCGTTGTCGTTCAGGAGCATCATGTCTCTCCTGGAGATCGAGTACGACGGCCTCGTGAGGGCCTCGAGGGTCTTCCGCCTCAGTTCTCCTACCGACGTCATCTCTTCACCTTCCTTCTGCGGAGCGCTGCGGCGTCCGCGTGTGCCGGGAGGCCTTCTGATCTGGCCATCACGTCGACGACCGCTGACAGCTCGGCCGCGCCCCGCTTGCTGATCTCCTGATAGGGTATGACCTTCATGAAGTCATACACTGACAGAGTGGACTTCATCGCGGCAGCGCCCCTGGTGGGGAGCACGTGGTTCGTACCCGAGCAGTAGTCCCCGAAAGCCACGGACGAGTACCTGCCGAGGAACACCGAACCCGCATTCTCCACCATCCGCATCACAGTATCGGGATCCGCGGTGTCGATGAGCAGGTGCTCGGGCGCGTACTCGTTCGAGAATCGCACTGCCTCCTCTAAGGAGCTCGCGAGCAGGAAGACGGCTCCTTTGAGCGCCGCCTTCGACGCGATGTCGCTCCTCGCTGCGGAGGCGAGTTGCAGGTTGAGTTCGTCTCGGGTTCTCCGCAGTGCTTCCTTCGAGTCTGTCACTAGCAGCGCGCGCGCCAGCGGGTCGTGCTCGAGCTGGGCGAGCATGTCCGATGCTATGAGCTCGGGATCCGACCTCCCGTCGGCAATCACAAGCACCTCGGACGGCCCAGCGAGGAAGTCTATCTCGCAGTCGTTCCTGACAAGCAGTTTCGCTGCGGTCACATATGCCCCTCCTGGCCCCACGATCTTCCGGACGCGCCTGATGGACTTAGTCCCGTAGGCAAGCGCCGACACGGCGTGGGCGCCTCCAATCGGGTGGACCTCGCTCACTCCGCAGATGTCCGCTGCCGCGAGGATGCCGTATGGCACCTTCCCGTTCCTGCCAGGGGTGCATATCGATATTTCGTCTACACGCGCGATTTTCGCCGGGATGCAGCACATGAGCACGGTGGAGATGTAATCGGCGGACCCGCCGGGGACGTAAACCCCGACCCTGTCGAGGGGGACGACCTTCTGGCCGAGCCTGCCTGCACCGTCCTCGAACTCGAACGGCTCAATCCTCTGCCTCCTGTGATACGCCTCGATGCGCCACTTGCAGGTGAGCATCGCTCGCATCAGCTCGGGAGAGACCTTGTCTCGCGACGACCGGACCTCCTCCTCCGGGACCGTCAAAGGACCGCCCTTGAACGAATCGAACTCCCGTGCGTACATCCTCAGCGCGCGGTCACCCCTGCGCCTGACATCGTCCACGACTGGCTTCGCCTGCGCCATCGCACCGGAGATGTCCACGCCCTCTCTGTCGATGATGGACCTCCTCCGGGCCGCCGTCATCTGGTCGAGGTCGTATGTCAGCATCTCAGAGTACCATCCTTTCTATCGGGAGTATGAGCACGCCCGTGGCACCAATCGTCTTGAGCATCGTAATCACTCCGTTCACCTCGTCCTCGTTCGTCACCGCATGAATCGCGACCATGTCATCCCTGCCGATGATGTTCATTACAGTGGGACCGGAGACCCCTGGAAGGAGGGTGTTCAGGCTGGGCAGGGCCAACTTCGGGACATTGGCCATCAGGTATCTCTTCTTAGAGGCGTTCATGACGCTCTGCATGGCGCTCGTGACCTCCTCGATACGCGCTTTCTTTTCAGCCATTGCCTTGGGGTTCGCTATCAGGACAGCCACTGACTCCAGGACGACGCCTATCTCCTTGAGGTGGTTGAGCTTCATCGTGGAGCCGGTCTCGGTGAGGTCGGTTATGACGTCCGCCAGGCCTATCTGGGGTGCGACTTCGGTAGCACCCGACATCTCGGCGAGCTCTATCGTCTTCCCGAGCTTCCCGAAGTAGGCCTTCGTCAGGTTCGGGAAGCACGTCGCGACAGTGCATCCGTCTTTGACGTCTTCAGCGCTCTCCGCCTCTGACTCCTCGGGGACGGCGACCACCAGTCTGCATTTGCCGAAGTCGAGAGGCATCACGTTCTCCACCTTCCGGCCGGTCTCCATCACGAGGTCGAGCCCTGTGATCCCGAGGTCGGCCGCGCCCATCTCCACGAACTCCGGGATGTCCTGAGCCCTCGCGAGCAACACCTGATACCTCCCCTTGCCAAACTCGGCCAGGAGCGTCCGGTTGCTCGCATCCGGTACCGGGAATCCTATCTTGTTCATCAGCCTGATCGCGCTCTGGTTCAGCCTGCCCTTGTTGGGCAGCGCTATCCTAACGGTGGTCATGCCACTACCTCCTCACGGGCCCTCTGCGACACTGCGGCATCCATAGATGGCGATGCGTTCCCAAGGGCTTCGAAAATCCGCTCAATGGCGCACTGGCTGGTCCGGGTGAATCTACCCGTGAAGGCAATCAAACACGACTGGAAGCTGTGCCATGTCCTTGCGCCTCGAGCATCCGCGGGAAGAGCTGGACCGTATTTATTGATTCCGGTCTCTGGCCACACGCACTGACTCTGACTGTACACAAGACGGCATAGGCCGCTCAGGCCGGTCCCTGACCCCGAACGGAGCCAGGACAACGAAATCAACTTTGATAACAACCCCAACACCTTCATAACTCGACCACGGCCATAAGGAGAAACGGTTCGAGAACGCCTCGGAAATGGCAGCTCGAACCAGGTTCGGTAACATGGTCCTGCAGGCCGGGAGAGTATCGGAGAGTGGCGTCGACCAGAAGGTCACGACTATAGAGAGCATACTGGAAGTCACGTCCGAGCTCATGTACGCAGCAGATCTCGAGGCGCTTCTGAGCACGATCGTCAGGACGGTCTCGGAGACCTTCGGCATGCGCTGCGTATCCATTGGCATCCTCGACAGGGAGACCGGAGACTACGCGGTCAGGGCCACCCACGGGTATCCGCCGGAGATCGACAAGGAGATCCGCAAGGTCAGATACTCCAGCGATCGAATGGTCCACGACCTGAGAGAAGAGTTCAGAGTCGGGAAGAACACTTACTACGTCCCCGCTGACTCTTATGAGATCGAAAACGAAGACGACATGCTCTTCGTGCTCCACCCTGAGCGGATGAACAGGGCCAGAGCGTCCCCTGAGGAATGGCACGAGCTGGACTACATAGACTTCCTCCTGTACAGCAGGGACGGGAGTATGCTCGGTTACCTGGAGATCGACGAGCCAGACGACCGCAGGGTCCCCGGTGATGACAAGCTCAGGGCGATCGAAGTCTTCTCTGACCTCGCCGCCATCGCGATACAGAATGCGGAGCTCTACCAGCGCTTCGAAGAGGACAACCGGAACATCGAGCTCCTGCTGGACATAATAGGCCACGACGTTAACAACTACGCCCAGGCAGTGAGCGGGTTCATAGAGCTCAGCATGCAGCGCAAGAACATACCGGAACCGACGAGGAAGACCCTCGCAAAAGCGCTCGACCAGGTCTGGAACATCAACAAACTGGTGACGAACGTCAAACTCTTCGCGAAGGTCGAGGTCAGCGGGTCCAAGGACCTGAGGCCGATGGACCTCATGGACGTCGTCCGGGACGGTTACGCCGGCGCGGAGTCGAACTACACGAACCGTACCGTGAAGCTCAACGTCAAGGACGACGGGACGGCCAAGAGATGCATGATGAACGACCTGGCGAAGGAGATCTTCGTCAACCTATTCTCGAACGCCATCAAGTTCGACCAACACACCGAGGTCGAAATAGACTCGGAGATCAAGTCCCAGAGCATGGACGGGAGGGAGTACTGGAGCGTCTCTGTCGCCGACCGCGGTCCCGGCATCGAGGACTCCCAGAAGGAGTGGATCTTCGAGAGGTTCACCCAGGCAGGGGCGCCCTGCGCTAGAGGGAGCAGCGGCCTCGGCCTGCACATAGCCAAGCGCCTCGTGAGCTCGTACAAGGGCAGGATATGGGTCGAGGACAGAGTACCTGGAGACAGAACCCAGGGTAGTAGGTTCGTCGTCGTTCTCCCAAAATGCGAGTGATGGCCTAGGATGCGGGGAAAATCGCGCCAAGAATCAGGACCAGCGCTGACACGCCGACGCACATGCCCACGACTATCCATGGGTTGATCTTCAGGGCCTTGTCGTCTTCGGAGTCGAAATACCTGATAAGGCCTGCCGCGGAATGGAAACCCTCGTTCTTCTTGTTCTTAGCCATAGGTCCCGACGGGACCTATTGAAGGATACAGTATTTAAACGTTTACGGACCTGAAAAGGTGGTCCAGGCCACATTTTCCGAGCGTGACGACGTTGTGAAAACCATTATATAATCTGCAAGATAATTAAGAGTTCCCAGCCTGGCTTTCACGGACAACAACCTGATGGTCTTGTTCTGGGCGGAATCAGTCGGCGATTCGGAAAGGCCGACACCAGGAGGTAGTTAAGATAGCTACAGTCTTCCTCGTCGACGACGAGAAGTTCATCGTCGACCTATACAGAGACATTCTCGAGGCGAACGGACACACGGTCGTCGCCGTGGCCTCGGACGGGGAGGAAGCCGTCCGGAAGTACCGCGACATGAAGGACAAGCCTGTCATCATCATCATGGACCAGCGCATGCCCGTCAAGGACGGCGTCAGTGCAACTCAAGAGATCCTGAACATGGACCCGAAAGCCACGATTTTCTTCGGGAGCGCAGACCTCCACATAGAGAAGGAGGCCTTGGCAGCTGGGGCAAAAGGGTTCCTGTTGAAGCCTTTCAGGATAGAAGAGCTCCTCGAGGCGATCGAAGAAACGGTCGCCGACAAGGAGAAGGCGAAGAGCTAGCGAAGCCCGCATCTATCAGCAGGCTTCGACCGATTCGTGGAGATGGATTAGATGAGCCAAAGGCAACCAAGTGGACGCAGACATGGCGGCCTACTTTTAAGTAGGCCGGCCGGAATGCAGACAGCGGTGCCCCGGAAGGGGGAAGACTGATGCCGGAAGAAGCGAGTGACCTGAGGGCAGTGAGGAGCAAGAAGCTCGAGGATCTCAAGGCCAAGGGTCTGAACCCGTACGAGAAGTACAAGTACGTCAGGACCCACAACTCCACGAGAATCAAGTCTGAGTTCGCTAGCGCAGGCTCGGAGCGCAGCGAAAAGGCCGTCTCGACAGCCGGCAGGATAATGGGCCTCAGGGTACACGGCAAGGCAGGCTTCGCGGACCTCCAGGACCGGGAGGGACGCGTGCAGGTCTACTTCAAGCTCGACGACCTCGGCAAGGAGCGGTTCGACCTCTTCAAATCCCTCGACAAGGGCGACATCGTCGGCATCAAGGGACACGTCTTCAGGACCAAGATGGGAGAGATCACCATCGCCATAGACGACTTCGAGATCCTGTCGAAGGCGCTCGAACCCTTCCCTGACCAGTTCCACGGCCTACAGGACGTCCAGACGAGGTACCGGAAGAGGTACCTCGACCTCATCATGAACCAGGACGTCAGAGAGAACTTCATCAAGAGGAGCAAGATGGTCGCATTTATGAGGGACTGGCTGAACGGACGGGGGTACTTGGAGATCGAGACCCCCATCCTGCAGCCGCTCTACGGCGGCGCGCTCGCGCGGCCGTTCAAGACGCACCACAACTTCCTCGATATGGATCTATACCTGAGGATTGCCCCCGAGCTGTACCACAAGAGATGCATCGTTGGGGACCTCGAGAAGGTCTACGAGATAGGGCACAACTTCAGGAACGAGGACATTGACGCCCAGCACTATCCAGAATACACCTCGCTCGAGCTGTACGAAGCGTATGCGGACTACAACGACATCATGGACCTCACCGAGTCGCTCATGTACGACACCGCGATCCATGTCTGCGGCACGGACAAGATACCGTACGGGGACAAGGTGCTGGACTTTGCCAAGCCCTGGCCAAGGGTGCCCATGCACGACGTGGTCAAGAAGCACACCGGGTTGGACTTCTCGGAGTTCAAGACCCTGGAAGAGGCGAAGGAAGCTGCAGCGAAGATTGGCGTCAAGAACATGGACGACTGCGACTGCATGGGACTGGTAATGGCCGAGGTCTTCGACCAGAAGGCCCAGCCGAGCCTGGTCAACCCGACCTTCGTGATAGACCTGCCAATCGAGATTTCACCGCTCTCGAAGCGCAAGAGGGGCAACCCTGCGCTGGTCGAGAGGTTCGAGCTGTTCATCAACGGCTGGGAGTTCGCGAACGCGTTCTCGGAGCTGAACGACCCTGCAGAGCAGGAGCAGAGGTTCAGGGAGCAGGAGCGTTATAGGGACGAGGGCGACGACGAGGCGCACCCGATCGACATGGACTATGTGAACGCCCTGGAGTACGGCCTCCCGCCCACGGGTGGGCTCGGAATTGGCGTGGACCGGTTCGCAATGATACTCACGAACTCCCTGTCTATCAAGGAGGTCATCCTCTTCCCGCACATGAAGCCTGAGCAGGTCTAGGGGAGGAGAGACCATTGGCCCCCGAAGCAGGAGACATCTCGGTCCAGCACCTCGCACATGGGCAGCTCGACGCGCTCATCGACGCGCAGAACGACATATTCCAGGACTACATCATACCCATGAAGTCGTCCCGTCAGTTCTTCATCGACTTCCTGAAGTCGGTCGGAGGCGACCTCAAGAACGTCCTGGTCGCACTGGACGGCGACAGGATAGTCGGCTACTCGAACCCGGTCATCGACCACCACGAGGCCTGGGTGGGAGGCGTCGGGGTGCTCCCAAGCCACCGGGGCAAGGGGATCGGCACCAGGTTGATGCTTGCCACCGAGGAGTTCAGCAGGTCGAAGGGCGCTCGTGAGATCTCGCTGGAGGTCATAGAGGGGAACTCCAAGGCGGAGAGGCTCTACCGCCGGCTCGGCTACCAGGAGACGCGGAAGTACATCACCGCCGAGGGCAGGCCGGCGAGGTTCGAGGGCTTCGGAGACATGCCTCAGCAAGCATCCCTAGCGGACATCGTCGAACTCCACGGCCGTTCCTACAACGACACCTGCTGGCAGAAGCGAAAGCAGGACGCAGTCATCACCTCCGCCCGAGCAGCCGAATGCTACAAGGTAGACGGCGGGTTCGTCTTGGTCAGGGCCGTCGAGACGAGCGGGTTCGTGCCGTTCCTCGGGGTCGTGCCCGAGAAGCGGCGCAGGGGGACAGGCACGTCCCTGATGAAGTTCGCCCTGACCCGCCTCTGGAACCTCGGTGCATTCAAGGTCGCAGTGTACAACGTTAATGACGACATCGCAACCACGCGCCTGCTCGACATGTTCGATTTCAAGGTCACGCTGAAGCAGCTCGAGATGAAGAAGAAGCTGTGAAGAAAATCATCGATGTAAGGGGTTTATCCGGGCCATTCCGAGCCGACTACTGGCGGTACTGCGAGATCTTCTCGTCCGCCTGCCACTTCTTGTTGACCCAGTCCTGTATCTTGTTGATGTCGTCGGGGCTGAGGTGCCTGAACCTACCCTGAAGCTTCAGGTACTCCTGGACGGGGGTCATCTTCGGCTTCCTGTTGACGGTGAACTTCCCGTTCTCGCACTCGTACAGGGTCCACATGCCCGTGTCGACCGCCAGCTTCGAGATCTCGATCGTCTTTGCGGTGTCGTGCCTCCAACCGGTCGGGCACGGGGCGAAGACCTGGATGTACCTGAAACCCTTGATCTTCTTGGCCTTCTCGAACTTGTTGATGAAGTCCTGGATGTGGGCCACGGTCGTCGTCGCGACATAGGGCACGTTGTGGGCGATCATGATCTGGGGCATGTCCTTCTTGAACACCGCCTTGCCGGACTTGACCTTCCCGACTGGTGTCGTGGTCGTCCAGGCGCCGTACGGTGTGCTGCCCGATCTCTGGATGCCCGTGTTCATGTATGCCTCATTGTCGTACATGACGTAGAGGATGTCTTCGTTCCTCTCGGCCGCTGCGGACATCGCCTGGATACCTATGTCGGCGGTCCCGCCGTCACCGGCGATGCCCAGCACAAGCGTGTCGTCCTTCCCTCTGGCCTTAAGAGCGTGCTTCGTACCCGTCGCGCAAGCAGCTGTGTTCTCGAACGCGACGTCCTGGTAGGGCACCTTCCAGGCCACCCACGGATATGTGCCTCCGAAGACAAGCAGGCAGCAGGCAGGGTTCTGCACGACCGTGTTCGGCCCGAGTATCTTCATCATGTTCCTTACTGCGATTGCGCCACCGCAGCCCGCACATGCTGTGTGGCCTCTCGTGAACAGTTCCTCATCCGGCATTTCCTTGAGCTTCAAGGCTCCACCCCCCTCGTGGCTATCCAGACAATCTCGCGTCTGGCCTTGCCAGTCTTGGCCGCCTCAAGCAGCCTCTCAAACATGAGTCTCACATCGGCGAGGGACACGTCCCTGCCTCCGAGGCCGCCGATGAAGTCGATCGTCGGGATGGTCAGGCCGTAGATCGCGTTCCTCAGCTCGATGTATGTGGGCCCTCCCACTCCGTAGGAAACCGCCCTGTCGAACACGCCTATCGCCTTCACCTTCTCCGCGATCTTCCTGATCTGTTCAGTCGGGTATGGCCTCCAGAACCTCAACTTCACGAGGCCGACCTTCTTGCCCTGGGCGCGCAGGTCGTCGACTACCTCGTGCGCTGTCGAACTCGCCGAGCCCATCGTCACGAGGACGACCTCTGCGTCGTCCACCATGTACGGGTCAATCATGCCGCCCCAGTTCCTCCCGAACTGTTTGGCGAAGGACGCGTTGACCTCTTCGATTACCTTCACGGAGTCCCGCATCGCCCTGTCGACCTGCCACCTTGACTCCTGCGTGTGGTCCGGGGTCGCGAGCGTGCCGAACGCTACCGGGTTCCCTGGGTCCAGGAACGGGCCCGGGGGTACGTATTTCGGCAGGAACTTGTCCGCATCGGACTGCTCCATCAGGTCGACCGGTTCCACGGTGTGCGACAGTATGAATGCATCCAGGTTGACAACCAGCGGGAGTATGACGCGCTTGTCCTCCGCGATCTTGAACGCCTGGAGGACCATGTCCTGGACCTCCTGGTTGTTGTCGCAGAAGACCTGCAACCATCCCGAGTCCCGCTCAGGCATGATGTCGTTGTGCTCGACCCAGATGTTGATCGGGGCGGCTATCGCCCTGTTGACCACGGCCATGACCATCGGGAGTCGCATGCCAGACGCGGTCGGCAGTATCTCGTGCATGAGCGCCAGGCCCTGGGACGACGTCGCGGTGAACGTCCTCACGCCGGTCGCACAGGACGCGACACATGCGCTCAGGGCGGAGTGCTCGCTCTCGACCTCGACATATTCGCAAGGCATCTCCCCGTTGTTCACGAACTCCGATATGTGCTCGACGATGAACGTCTGAGGCGTGATCGGGTAGGCCGCCACGAATGCCGTCCTCGCCCTCATCGCACCGTAAGCTGCTGCGTAGTTTCCGGTGACTACCTTCTTTGGCATCTCTGATCACCTCACCATCTTGATCGCGTCTACAGGGCACTCGTTGGCGCATATGCCACAGCCCTTGCAGTAGTCCATATCGAACTCCATCTTGTCCGGCCTCCTGTAGATGCAGCCCTCGGGGCAGTAGAACCAGCAGAAATTGCACATGGTGCACTTGGCACGGTCGTACTCCGGGTGGAAGACCTTCCAGCTCCCCGTCTTGTTCTCCACGAACGAGCCGGGGCCGACTAGGCCGGCCTCCGTCTTCATCGGTACGGCGACGACACCGATCGGGAGCTCCTTCACATCCGGGAGCCACTTCTTGGACGTCTGCAGCTTCCTCTTGCCGTGGGACAGGCCGATGACCGTCCTATCGAATGCCACCCTGGCGGCCTTCGCGTTCTTCTCCCCCACGACCGGCCCGAGCCTGTCGCCGAAGATCTGCATTATGCCCTTCTCCACGGACTCGATCTTCACCAGCCCCGTCACTTTGGCAATTGCGCCTAGGATAGCGGAGTTCGTGGATGGCTGTTTCAGGACCTCGAGTGCGATGCTCGTCGCGTCCACCGTTGCGAGTTTGACGTCGATTCCGACATCGATCTCTTCGGGCTTCCTCGCCGAGTTGACGATCACCATGCCGTCCTTCTTGAGGCCCTCGACGACATTGATGGTGTCTAGGAGGGACTCGTCGAGGACAACGACGAAGTCAGGTTCGTAGACCTGTGTCTTCCTGTAAATCCGCTTCTTGTCAATCCTCGTGAACGCGAGCACGGGTGCTCCACGCCTTTCAGCTCCGAAAAACGGGAAGGCGGTCGCATAGCCCCCTTCTTGATATGCTGCGCTCGCGAGTGCTTGTGCCGCCATGACCGCGCCTTGACCGCCGCGGCCATGGAAACGTACCTCGTACATTCTATAAGCCTCGCTGGGTTTTTGAATGGGGCTGACGGCCTTAAGCCTTTCTGTGATACACATATCGACCTGACGGTGTAGCCAGACATCCAAGGAATCTCGAATTCTCAGCCTCATAAAAGGCGCAAATCCGAGCGTCGAGATAAGAGCACCCGAGAAAGCATGAAAACGACTCCGACTTTCCGTCTAGAAAGCCCGTTCCCCCCGAGACCAAACATTTTTCCATCAGGCAGGGGATTAAGCTCGGAATGTCGAAGAAGCAGACAGAAGGGATGACGCTCAGGGTCGCAAGAGCCCACCATCAGTCCGAGGTCGGCCTGGGGAGGGCGCGGATAGACACGCGTACACGGAAGGAGCTCGGGGCCGATGTCGGAGAGATCATCGAGATCGTCGGGAAGAAGCGGACTGCGGCGAAGGTCTTCAGAGCCGCCCACGAAGACGAGGACCAGGGGGTCATCAGGATAGACGGGATGATCAGGGGCAACGCCGGGGTTTCCATCGGAGAAAAGGTGACCGTGGCAAAGGTCGACGCACAATCCGCGCAGAAGATAGTTGTGGCCCCGAAGATCCCTCAGGGGAAGCGGGTCAGGTTCGGCCAGGGAGTCGAAGGGCTGTTCAAGAAGGGGCTGTTGAACCGTGCGCTCGTCAAGGGCGACGAGATCATCATCCCCAACATCGCGCTCATGGGAGGCTTTCTGCCGTTCGTCGTCGTGGCGACGACTCCGAGCGGGATAGTCCAGGTAAACGAACTCACGGAGCTAACGGTCAAGACGGAGCCCGTGGAGGTGACGCAGATAGAGCGGCCCTCCGTCACCTACGAAGACATCGGCGGTCTCGAGGACGAGCTGCAGCGGATCCGAGAGATGATCGAGCTGCCTCTGAAGCATCCCGAGGTGTTCTCCAGGCTCGGCATCGACCCGCCGAAGGGGGTGCTGCTTTATGGCCCACCGGGTACCGGCAAGACGCTCATAGCGCGCGCGGTCGCGAACGAAGCGGGGGCCAACTTCTACGCCATCCAAGGTCCCGAGATAATGTCCAAGTTCTACGGACAGAGCGAAGAACGCCTCAGGGAGATCTTTTCCGAGGCGGAGAAGAACGCGCCCTCCGTCATATTCATCGACGAGCTCGATTCGATTGCGCCCCGCAGGGACGAGGTGCACGGTGAGGTCGAGAGACGGGTCGTCGCGCAGCTCCTGACGCTCATGGACGGGCTCACGGCCAGGGGGAATGTGATTGTCATCGCGGCGACCAACCGCGAGGACGCGATAGACCCCGCGCTGAGAAGGCCTGGCAGGTTCGACAGGGAAATCGAGATAGGCGTGCCGACCGTTGCCGGCCGACAGGAGATTATGCAGATCCACACCAGGGGCATGCCGCTGGATGATAACGTCCAAATGGAACACATCGGCAAGATCACACATGGCTTCGCTGGTGCCGACCTCGCATCGCTCGCACGCGAGGCTGCGATGAAATGCCTTCGAAGACACCTGCCGGAGATAGACCTAGGAAAGCCGATACCGGCCGAGATACTAGAGAAGATGAAGGTCTCGGCCCAGGACTTCAACGATGCCCTGAGAGAGATTGAGCCCAGCGCGATGAGAGAGGTGTTCGTGGAGGTTCCGAGGGTCTCGTGGGAGGACGTGGGCGGGCTCGAAGAAGTCAAGAGGGAGCTGCATGAGGCCGTGGAGCTGCCGCTGGAGGACAAGGAATCGTTCACGCGGATGGGAATAAGGCCTCCCAAGGGTGTGTTGCTGTTCGGGGCGCCTGGAACGGGCAAGACCCTCATAGCGCGCGCGCTCGCGAACGAGAGCAGGGCGAACTTCATATCGATCAAAGGGCCGGAGATCATGTCGAAGTGGGTCGGCGAGAGCGAAAAGGCCGTGCGCATGATTTTCAAGAAGGCAAAGCAGGTTTCGCCGTCAATCGTGTTCCTAGATGAGATAGATGCGATCGCCCCTAGAAGGGGCGGGCACTACGATTCAGGGGTGACTGAGCGCATCGTCAACCAACTCCTCACCTCGATGGACGGGCTGGAGGACTTGGAAGGGGTCTTCGTCATCGCGGCCACGAACCGACCGGACATAGTCGATCCCGCGCTCCTGAGGCCTGGCAGGTTCGACAAGCTCGTGTTGATACCCATACCTGACGAAGTCACGAGACTGAAGATCCTCCAAGTGCACACGCGCAACATGCCCCTGGACAAGGTCGACCTGCCTGCCCTTGCGAAGCGGCTAGACGGCTACGCGGGCGCGGACATAGAGAACCTGTGCAGGGAGGCGGGGCTCGCGGCCCTGAGGAAGAGCAAGACGGCCACGAAGGTCACGATGGAGCATTTCGAGACCGCACTGGCCAGCGTCAAGCCTTCGACCACCCCGGACACCGTCAAGTTCTACGAAAACATGTTCAAGCAGATGAAGACCGCAATGTCTAAGAAGACCGACGAGGATTTGGGCCTAGGCTACTACAGGTAGCTGGAGATGGGATGTACATGCGGAAATTCATCACCGAGCTGAAGGGCAAAACCGTGATGACCAATGATGGCCAGATACTCGGAATGATCGAGAACTTCTTGCTAGACACAAAGACGGGCGCGCTGCAGAACGTACTCGTTATACCTGCAGAAGAGGTCGAACCGAGGCTGTTCAAGACCGATGCTCAGGGAAGGTTGATCCTTCCGTTCAGCGAGATGAAGGCGGTCAGAGACGTAGTTGTGATGAGCATCGCCTGAGCCGCTCGCTCTTTCAGAAAGTGGCGACCAGCGGACGCGCTGGTCAGCGCTTCGTCTGCACCTTGACCTCCAAGATGCGCACGACCAGGTCGGTGCGGGTGCCACGAGAGCTGAGGCCGAGGGACTCGCATATGGCCTCGAGTTCGGACTTGCGCTTCCCTCTCAGATACCCCTCGTCCACCTTGTCCAGGATCGCGTCGGCCGTCCCCCTGTCCCCGAGGATCTCCTCCGAGGGTGCCTCGCTTGGCTCATGCGGCTCCTTTGGAGTTGATGGAGCCACGGACTGCACCCGCTTCAGATTCTCGGATGCGTCCAGGAACTGAGGGGCGAGCCTCAGAGATTCCTTGAAGGCGACGGACGCCTCTTCGTGTCTTCCCAGACGTTCAAGTACAATCCCTTTGTCGTTGAACGCCTCTGGCGTGACCGATATCAGCAGAGACTGGTCGAAGCTGGAGACCGCCTCCTTCAGCATGTCCATGGACAGCTGGCAGAAGCCCCTGTTGGTCATGGCGACGGTCGTCGGCAGCATCACGCCCGACTCTTCGAAGCACGCCACCGCCTCCCGCAGGCGCTCGACCTTGTAAAGCACGCAACCCCGGTTGCTCCAGGCCGCGTGGTTGTTCCTCTGCAGCCTGATCGCCTTGTCGAACTCGAAGCTTGCCTTCTCAAGGTCGCCGCCCTTGAGGTGCACGAGGCCCATGTTGTTGCGGGCCTCCGACGGGTCCAATGACAATGATTCTGTCTTCTCGAAGACCTCGGCCGCACCCTTCAGGTCGCCCAGGTCCAGCAGCAGCAGCCCCTTCGCATTCTCCAGGCTGGCCAGGTCGTCAAGCGTCAACGCTGACTCGATGTCTTCCAGCGCGCGCTTCTCGTCGCCTCTGCCTGCCGCCTCGAGCGCGGCGGCGGCCTGTACCTGCCAGCCGTACTTGAGTTTTCTCAGGGACTCGCTGACCCTGGCCGCGGCATCCCTTTCGCCCTGCTCTTGAAGCACCGTGTGCAAGTTGACCATCGCGGCCGCATTGTTCGGGTCCGTCGCGAGCGCCTGTCCATAGGTCCTCGCTGCAGCGTCGAGCTTTCCAAGTTCGTAGAGCACGTTCCCAGCTGCGGTGAGCAGAGGTGCGTTCTCCCCCTCCAACCTGAGAGATTTCCCGAGGAAGTCGAAGGCTTCCTCGAGTCTTCCAAGCAGGAGCAGCAGCTCCGCCCGGTCTCCGTAGAGCTCCTCCGCCAGCTCCTCGACCTTCTCCTCGTGGACCCTGGCGACAACTGCTTCCGACACCTTGACCGCTTCTGCCGGGGCCGGGGGTTCGGGGGCCTTCGCCGCCTCCGACGAGAAGATGTCCTGGACTATCCTAGGCACCTCCGTGTACCTCTCCGCGATCTTCCTGGAGATCTCTTCGAGCGCCTTTCGCGCGTCCGCATACTCTGAGTCGAGCCTCAGGGCCGCCTCGAAGCTCGCTTTGGCCTTCGTGACGTCGCCAGTCTTCCTCGCGGCCAGCCCACGCAGGTACCAAGCCTTCGGGAGCGCCGGGCTTAGCTGGGTCATCTGAGTGAACGCGTCTAGGGCCTCCTGGTACCTGCCCATCTCAAAGAGCAGACCGCCCTTGTTCATCCACGCCTCCACGTAATCGTGCCTGAGCTCAATCGCCCTGTTGTACGACGCGAGTGCCTCGTTGGTGTCGCCCAGTGCGTGCAGGGTTGCGCCCCTGTTGTTGTGGACCTTCTCCAGCCTGTAGTTGATCTTGAGGACCTTGTCGTAGGTCTCGAGGGCCTCCTGGAACCTTCCGAGCCTGTGCAGTGTTGACCCCTTGTTGATCATGGCCTTCTGCATGACCGGGTTGTACTGCAGGGCCCTGTCGTAGCAGATGATCTCCTCGTTGTACCTGCCGAGCGAGAACAGACAACTGCCCAGAGAATACCAGGTCTCGTCGCTCTCGGGGAAAAGCTCGAGGGCGTGCTTGTAGCACTCCAGGGCCTGTTCGTGGTAGCCCATCTCGTCGAGCGTGTTGCCCTTGAACCTCCAGGGGACGTCGTAGTCCTCCTTCAGCATTATCGCCTGGTCGAAGAAGTCGAGGGCCTTCATGTACTCCTTGCTGGCCAGGGCCTCGTACCCTGACTTCATGGCCTCCTCGAGCTCCCTGTCCGCCCCGGGGATGGATGTGAGCTTCGCGCGCTCCTTCCACGCCTCCGCAGCCCGGATGACGTCCTTGTCGAGGTCGAACCTTCGCAGGAGCGCCGCGAGCTTGGTCCCATCGGCAAGGCCGATGTTGTTGTTCTCCGAGAGCACGGCAGCCTGCTTCGCGATGGATGACACTGTCAGGACGAGCGCATTCGGTGTCTCCACCTTTCGCATGTATGATACGAGTGTGTCGATGTCGTCCTTCGCCACGGTCTCGCTCCGTCGCGAGAACAGCACCACATACTTCTTCCCGTCCGGCCGGTGGATCCCTTCTGCGATAGTGAAGTTGCCCTTCGGCTTGCTCCTGGTGACTTTGATCTCCAGGTAGTTCAGGACCGCCTCGACGAGCTTGTTGAACTCGGTGTCGGAGATCTCCCTGACCGCCTTCAGTATGCGGTCGTCCGACCTCTCGCTGAGGATCTTGTCGATCTCTACCATCAGGCCTCGACCCCCGTTATGGCCTTCAACCAGTGCGCGGCCTCCTTGTTGTTCGGGTCGAGGCGCACGCTCTCCTCAAGGCATCTGACAGCCTCGTCTGCGCGACCGAGGGCGTTCAGCGAGATGCCCTTCCTGCCGAGGGAATGCGAGTCGTCTCCGGCCAGGCTCATGTACTTGTCATAGACCTCGATGGCGCGGGCGTACTTCTCCTTCTCGAACAGTATGTCCGCCTTCGTGCGCCAAGCCTCGACGTCGTCGGGCACTAGCTGGGTGTACCTGTCCAGAGACTGTATCGCAGCGCCCCATCGGTTGAGCTGCCTCATGCACTGTGCCTTGCCCGACCATGCCCTGGCGTTGTTCGGGTCGAGCTCGATGGCTTTCGAGAAGCTCTCGTCCGAGCCGTCGACCTTCCCGTGTGCGAGAAGCTCCTCGCCCATCAATATCCACGCATCGATGTAGCCGGGGTCCAGCGAGACCGCCTTGCTCAGGTACTGAATGGACGCTCCCCACCTGCCCTGTTTGCCTGCGAGTGCGCCGCGCCAGTACCATGCCACCGGGTCCTCCCGGTGTTTCTCGTAGAACGAGTGCACCCTTGGCTCGGCAGACTTGAGGTCGCCGCGGCCGATGAGTGCCTCTATGAGCACGAGATTGGCCTCCCTGCTCTCGGGTGTCTCCTCAAGCAGGTGGCTGACAGCCTGGATGGCGCTGTCGTAGTTCCCGGTGTGGAGAACCTTCCTCGCCTCTTCCACGGGTCCCGGGGCCTTCTGAGGCCCGGGCCTCTCCTTCGGAGGCTCCTTCACGTGCCCTATGTGAGGAATCGGTGCGTCCGGCTTTTCCTCATCTGCCACCTTCTTGAACTCGGACATCAGCTCCGCGAGCTTCCGCTCAAGGTCCGGCCTCCTGGCGAGCGATCGCTGGCTCTCCGCCAGTGAGGCCTCCTCCAGCTTCCCCATGTCCCGGAGAGTTCTGATCAGGATATCGTGGGCGGGGATGAACCGTGAATCGAGCGATATCGCCCGGCTGAAGCACTCTACCGCCTCCTTTGGCCTGTCCAGGTCGCGCAGGACCCTGCCCTTCAGGACCCACAGCTCGGCCCGTTCGCCCATGCTTATGACCTCGTCGACCCTCGAGAGCGCCTCCATCTGGTTGCCCAGCATCAGGTGGGCCACCGCCAGCCCCTCGCCGATCTTTGAGTCGTTAGGGAAATGTCTCAGGGCATCGGACAGGTGCTCCTCCGCCTCTGTCCACTCCTCCGCGTCCAAGCATAGCAGGCCTAGGTTCCTGGCGGCAATCGAGAATAGGTCATCACCCGGGGCCACCTTGTAGAAAAACTCCTTGGCCCTCGAGACGGTGTATGCGCGTTTGGCGTCCCGCCACCTCTTCGACGCCGTTCTGACGAGTACGCTGTGGGCAGCGCTCCAGTAAACCACGCCTATGCGGATGTAAAGGTCGCTCTTGCCCTCGTTCGGGAACATCTTCTCGGCCGCGTTCACCTTCTGCACGATAAGAGTGATGGCGTCGACCGCGTCTCCGGTTAGAAGCATCTGAGGGCTGTCCAGCCTGAGCGGGACTCCCAAGTGCGCCAGTATCGCATCCGCCCTCTTGTAGAAGTCCTTCAGTTCCGGGTGCTGGATGGCCTGGACATTGGTGTCCTTGATGGCCTTGAGGAGGTCGGCGGATGGGACCTGCACGACATCGGAGCCTGCGACCGGGCCGAGCACGAACGCCGCAGAGCCGTTCGACCTGAGCCGCGAGAACACGCTCTGGCCGACGAGAACCGGGTTGATGAAGAATCTCGAATCCTGGAAGCACTCGTCCGCGCACTTGTCGCATATGAGCGCCTCTTCATCACACTGCCCTTCGCACTTGAGACAGCCCACTGACAACCTCCGAGTCTATCCGATGATTGTGAACTGATATAATTGTAGCGATAAGGGGACTAGCCAGCGTTAGGAGTCTTCGCCATGTACGGCCCCTTCCTGTCATAGCCGAGGCGCCTGTAGTAGTTCCGCGCGCCGACGCCGCTCGTCACCCAAAGCTCCGGCATGCCCGCTAGGGCCGCCCTCGACTCGCACTCCGACAAGAGCCGCTCGCCGAATCCCCGGTGCTGCCAACCGCCCGTTGACCTCTCGCTGATCGGTACCATCTGCCCGTAGACATGCAGCTCCCGCACGAGCGCTGCCCGTGGTCCCTCGGCGCTCGGGATCCTCAGCCTGGCGTAGCCAATCAGCGAGTCGCTGGACGGGACCTCGAAGGACAGGAACGTCTCCGTCCCACCGGATGCCCTGTAGGTCGTCTCCATCAGCTCGACGTCCTTCTCATTCGGCGACTGCTTCGTCTCGGGCATATGTCCTATCTCGCGGCACCTTATGCACCTGCACCTAGAGCCCCTATCCTCCAGCTCGCGCATCACCAGTTCCCTGAGATGGCTCTTCTTGACACCCGCCTCGATCAGCTGGACCGGGATGTCCCGCTGTATCCTCAATATCCTCATCCACGCGGGAAGAGAGGCCTTTGCGTCCGCGAGAAGGTCGACGGTGTCTTCAAGCGGCATCGGAACATACTTGCCGTCGCACCAGTCACGGTACAGGTCGGTGCCCTGAACCACCAGCGTCGGGTATATCTTCAGCATGTCCGGCTTGAACCTCTCGTCCTCCACCATCCTCCTGAACGACGCGAGGTCTTTCTCCTTGGAGCTGCCTGGTAGGCCGGGCATCATGTGGTAGGCGACCTTGAGCCCGGCGTCTTTGGACCGCTGAGTCGCCTCGGCGACCTCCTTAATGTGGTGACCCCTCTTGACGCCGTCCAATATCGCATCGTCCAGTATCTGGACGCCGAACTCGACCTTGGTGGCCCCGAGACGAAGCGAATGCTCGACCTGCGGAACAGAGAACCAATCAGGGCGCGTCTCGACCGTGAGCCCCACGCACCTCGATCTGGCGACCTCGTTCGCCAACTGAGACTTCTCGAGGTCTTCGGAGTCCGACCCGTTCATCGCGTCGAAACACCGCTTGACGAAACAGTCCTGATACTCCTCCGGCCGAGCTGTGAAAGTCCCGCCCATGATGATGAGGTCTACTTTGTCCGTCTTGTGACCGATTGCGCGCAGCTGCGAGAGCCTGCTCTTGGTCTGCAGGAACGGGTCGTACCCGTGCATGCCCGCCCTCAGCGCCGCCGGCTCCCGACCGGTGTACGACTGTGGGGTGTTGCTCGTCACGCCTCCTGGACAATAGGAGCACCTACCGTGAGGACACTCGCACGGGCTCGTCATGACGGCCACGGGCGCAACGCCGCTGAGAGTCCTCACTGGCTTGTTCCTTAGCATCGGCTCCACGAGTTCTCTGTCCTCGTCCGGGACTCTCTTGAGGATCTCGTAGTTCGGCGGCACGCGGGCCATCCCGTGCTTCTTGCACAGCTTCGTCTTCAGCTTCCTGAGGTCCTCCCGACTCTTGACCTGTCCGAGGACTATCGACTGCACAAGCTCCTCGTAGTAGTCCATCTAGCTGTCAGGAAAACACATGGCGTTATCTAAGTATCGGATGCGCACGCGCGCGCACTTCACCCATACATGATGGAGTCGCCGTCATCGACGCGGCGTTCGGGGCCGCGCCTTCCGTGCTTCTTCTGTTTCGAACCCTTCTCCTTCTCAAGGACCAGCTCGGGCACGAGCAGCCTGATGTACGTCTTGTCCGTCAGCGGCTCAAGCGCCACCACGCCCTTCACCATCAGTGACTTGAGGGCGCGCTCCAGCACCCCGCTTGGGAGCGACAGCTCGTCCTTAAGCTCCCCGACAGTGATGGGATACCAGTCCTTGAGGATCCCGAGTATCCTGGCCTCGAGCGCGTTGACCTGTACCTTCATCTCGCTCAGCCGAAGTAGACGGCGTTGCTCTCCGCTTCCTTCTCCTCTCTCTCCTTCTCTGCCTTGAGCACGTCGATGCTGATGATCATGTGGGACGGGATGAGCCTCAGGCGGCCCTTCTCTTCGGGGAGCGGCCCGTTGAGCTCCATTACAATTGCGGTGTCATGGGCTATCGCAGCGTATCCCTTGAACACGCCGATGGTCTCCATAGGCTTGTCCCTGGCCTCGAGGCTCTTGATCTTGTAGAGCGAGCCGGGTGTCAGGACTATCGCGTCATCTTTTTTTGGCATGCTTCTCCCCCTTCTTGGTCGCTAATTCGTTCAGATGGTCGACTGTCTTCCTGTAGTTCTCCATCGCCACCTGGACATGGGCCTCCGTGAAGTTCCAGGCCTTGCTGAGGTTGCCGTACCTGATCCTGTAACCCTTCCTTGGGTTGCCGTCGGCGTCCTCGACCGTCATCTCCTCCAGTATGTCGAAGCCCTTGAGCTTGTTGATGTGCCTGTAGACCGTGGCCTTCGTGACCCCCAGCGCTGTCGCGAGGTCGTCGACGATCCAGGCCTTCTCCATCCGGTCCAGGAAGTGCTCCACGAAGAGTCTGTATGGCACGCTGTCCCTGATGTCGGTGACGTTGGTCTTCGGGTCGTAGCCCTTCGGGAAGTACCCCACCTGGTTCAGGAAGATGATCGTGACCTCGTCGATGTCGTTCAAGGGCGTCAAAGGAGTGTTTGTCACGACATTTAGCTCGAAGCTCATGCTGGTGAGAATCGAAGCTAGAATAGTTAAGCGTTATCCTAGACTAGTCCGGAGAGAGCTCCTTGGCCCGTGCCTTCTCGAACTCCTCGTCGAGCTCCGCCAGGACCTTGCCCCTGACCGCGATGAACTCCGAGCTCGTCCTGTCCCTTGGCCTTGGCAGGCCGACCTCGATGATCTCCCGAACCCTTCCGGGCCTGGCTGTCATCACCACTATCCTGTCTGCGAGGAACACGGCCTCATCTACGGAATGCGTGACGAACAAGACCGTCTTGCTGGTGGCCGCCCAGATGCGGAGGAGCTCCTTCTGCATGAGGTTCCTGGTCTGTGCGTCGAGAGACCCGAAAGGCTCGTCCATGAGGAGCACCTCAGGCTCGTTGGCCAGGGCCCTTGCGATGGCCACGCGCTGCTTCATGCCTCCCGAGAGCTCGTGCGGATGGGCGTCTGCGAACCCTGACAGGCCCACGAGCTCCAGATACTTGTCTGCGACCTGGGAGCGCGTGGCCTCAGGCACCCCCCTGACCTCGAGGCCGAACTCCACGTTCTTCTTCGAGCTTCGCCAAGGGAACAGCGCGAACTCCTGGAAGACCATGCCTACCCTGGAGCGCGACGTGCCGACCTCCTTGCCCTGCAGAAGGACCGTGCCTGACGTCTTCGTTTCGAGGCCCGCGATGATTCTGAGAACCGTCGTCTTGCCGCACCCGGACGGCCCGAGGAGGCAGACGAACTCCCCCTCCGCAACGTCGAGGTCGAACCCCTCGATGGCCTTCACCTCGCTCTTGTCCTTGGTGAAGGTCTTGCCCAGGCCCCTGACTTCGATTATCACTTCATCCCCATCCTTCTGTAGACAGAGTTCTCGAACAGCCCCGCGATGCCCGTCGTCAGCGCGCTCAGCAGGCCTATCAGCGCCATGCCTGCGTACATCTCGGTGTAGTAGCCGAAGTCGGAGTTGGCGAGAATGAAGTACCCCAGGCCGCCTCCTTCCGCGGCGATGAATTCCGCCGCGACGATGCACATCCAGCCTATTCCTAGGCCGACGGTGATGCCGGTCATCAGGTAAGGCACCGTGTACGGCAGAACGACCTTGGCGAATATGTGCGACCTGCGCGCGCCCAGGGTGCGGGCTGCGTCAATCAGAGTGCGGTCAACGCTCCGCGCGCCGAGCATCACGTTGAACAGGATTGGGAAGAAGACCCCCAGGAAGACGACCGCTACCGGCCCCCAGAAGATCTTGAAGATTATCAGAAACGCAGGCGCCCAGGCGAGTGGAGGGATCGGCCTGAATATCTCCACAATCGGCCTGGTCAGGCTCTCGGCCACCCATGAACGCCCCATCAACAGGCCGGCAGGCAGCGCGAGGGCGAGTGCGAGGACGAACCCCAGGAACACGCGCTCGAGGCTCGTGAACATGTGGTCCTCCACGAGGTAGAGGCCCGTCACCCTGTCCCTGTGGGAGAGGAGCCACCAGAATGCCTCAGCCACTTCGTCAGGAGGAGGCACCAACGACGCTTGGACCGGGTCCCTCGACTCGAGCCACCAAGACACTCCGTACCAGACTACCAGCAGGATGGCGATGGAGATCACGCCAAGCAGGAGCCGCTTCCAGTTCGAGCGAAGCGCCTTCGACAGCCAGGCAAGGGTAGGGTTCATCGGGTATCACGCCTCGAATAGTGCGGGCCGAGATAGAGGTTTTGCAAGTGGTTTATGTCTTGAGCACAAGGTCCAGGCCCTTCCTGTCAAGGGCGATCTTCAGGAGCAGGTGCTGGATCGACGTCTCTCCGGGCGTGGCCACCGTCTTGTTTTCGAGGTCCTCGACCCCCTGGATGTCGCTCCCGGCGCTTACGACGAGTCCGCTGCCCTCGATGTTCGCCTGCGCAACAATCGAGACCTCGGTACCGACCGTGAGGTGCTTGAGGAGTGCGGGGGGCGCGCCGAGATAGCCGATGTCCACGATGCCAGCCGCGATGTAGTCCATCACCACTCCACCGTTGGCATACGGGGCTCCCGATGCGTTGGTGACCGCAACGCCGTACCTGTTGAAGAGGTTCTCCGCACCGCCGAGGACGCGGCTGTCGTTGGCCACGTAGTAGGCGAGCTGATGCAGGTCTCCCCTCAGGTAGCCCACGCGTACGGTGAGCGGGAGTTCCATCAGGTCGGGCGCGACCGAGGCCGCTGCCTCGATGTATGTCTCGTCGACGTAGGTGTCGACGAAGTCAGCGACCGAATCATATCCCCGGTCCTGGACAGCCTCGAGAGTGGTCTGGTTCGTCTCTATGTACATGTCCACAAAGTCTTCGAGGGCGGAAAGGAAGGTCGCATCTGCGACGTACCTGTACTCGAGGTGCTTGAGGGCCTCTTCCACTACCGATGCGTTCCTGGTGGTGAACTCCATAGCGAGTGTCTTGAGAAGAGCGTACTCGTCGCTGCCGTTGTCTGCCATCGCATCGATCATCCAATTCGTCGCCTCGATGTGGGCCTTGAGGAAACGCTTCGCGGCCTCTGCCCCGTCCGGCTGCTCGAGGAATCTATGGGACACGGCTACCACACAGCAAGGGTGCTCTGGCATGATGTCCTCTGACCACAGGAGTACCTCACCGGTCTTGCCCACAATGGCCTCAGACACGAAAGGTTCCCATGCGATGTACGCGTCGACGCTGCCTGCTGAAAGTGACGCGGCCATGGTGGCCGGGGCAATCCTCAGGTAGTAGACCGAACCCCCCTTGTCGCCGCGCATCAGGACCGTTGCGGCGTAGGCCCCCACCACGATGATTGCGGCTACAACTACCACTGCGACAATCACCAACTTCCTGTCCATGGAGTGATCCTCTCCGTATCTCGATGAAGTCGGCCCTATTAATGATTTTCCACATTTGTATCTTCGTAATGATACAATTGTATAAATACATGCGGTTTCATTAGTACATCTAGGCAATTTCATGGACCCAACTAGGACGCTAACGAAGGCTGCGCTCGAATCCGACGACGACTTCAGGAACGCTCTGACCGAGACGCTGAACGAACTGGGGATGACCGTGCAGGACCTAGCCCGGAAAGCCGGGGTGTCGCCGAGCACCCTCTACAAGATAGTCAATGAGGACAGATCTCCGAGTCTCGGTGTTCTCAGGAAGATCGTTAAGGCGGTCTCAGAAGGAGAGGGTGAGAGAACAGGCAACTTCATCGCGATAATCGCAGCAAGACATGTGCTGGATGAGGTGGTCGAGAGGTCAGTGCAGATAGGCAACGAGAGCGTGAGGGTAAGAGACTACCCCGCCTCGACCGTCGAGGACGCGATTGTCGCGGCGATCAGGGCGGAGCGCGAGGGGGCCGTCGCCGTGGTCTGCGCCCCGATTGTGAGCCCCACAATCGAGAAGGTACTCGACATTCCAATCGCCCTGATAGACCCGAAGGACAGCATGATCGACGCCGTGAAGCTCGCAGCCAGGAAGTCGAAGACCTAGGCGAGCATGCGCCTCTTCACTGTCAAGTCCGTGGAGACGGACACGAGCTCTCCCTTGGCCACCTTGGACACATCCCCTGAATAGCCTATGAGCGACTCCTGGAACAACGCCACGTAGCCCCCGCATCTGGCAAGCTGCAGGTCGTAGTAGGACGCCTTCTCTTCGCTCCTGTAGTCGCGGTATCCGAGCAGGGTTCTGCCATCGGACACGAGCAGGATCGCGGCGGAGTAGTCCCGGGCGTCCAGGTCCTCGACCACAAGAGAGGTAAGGGCTCGTTCGATGTCATCTGTCTCGCCGCACCTTTCGGCGAGCAGCAAAGCTAGGACCTCGCTGTCGGACTGCCCTTTGGGTACCAGCTTCTCAGGAGTCCTGCGAAGAGAGTAGACAGTCCCGTTGTGGGCCAACACCGTGCCACCGGCGACGAACGGGTGTGCGTTCTCCATCGTCGCACCTCCCTTGGATGCCGCTCTCGCATGAGCGATGAGGATATTGGGAGTCTGAAGCCTCCCGATGTCTTGGATCGCGGAGTCGAACGACGGGTCGAGGTGCATCGGCCTTGGGCTGCGCCCTATGTACCTCGGAGAGCCGTTCATGAACGAGACGATGCCCCATCCGTCGCGATGGCCGCGCTCGTCCTCGTCCGGCACGGCACCGACCTCGGCTACATGCCTGAGATCGTTGAGGGTGCCTAGCGGGAACTCGCTTCTGAATACAACCCCGACCATTCTGCACATCAGAGCACCTTTGGGACTATGTCCACTTCGAGGTCCATAGAGTTCGTGACGAGGCATTTCCGCTTCGTGACTGCCAGAGCCTTATCGAGGTTGGTCATCTTTGAGCCCGGGGCGAATCTCATCTCTGGATAGAGGGTGATCTTGACGAATTTCTTTGCGCCTTCCACCACCTCGAGGTCGCCCACCGCCCTGCATTTGTACTCGAGCAGTTTCATGCCGAGATCCCGGGCGACATGCTCGAACACGATCTGGTAGCACATGTTGGCCGCGCCCACGAAGGCGTCCTCGGGTGTCATCGGACCAAACGTGCCGTTGAGCTCTACCGGCGGAGAGTAGTCCACGACGAGCCCGTTCTGACCCTGTAGCTTCCCTGGGAACTTCTCGGTCCATGCGACTGTCGTCTCGAAATTCATCAGAACCGGAACAGATGACCGAGATATTGCGATTTATACTTTCCAGCGCACACGTCTCTGGCATACGCTAACCAATGAACAGAAAAAGAAAAAGTATGGGGTGGGTGGGTTGGGGGTTATCTTGAGTTTCAGCCGAGGGCCTTCTTGATCTGCTGTTCGACCATCGACTTCGGTGCCGCGCCGATTGCCTTGTCGACGAGCTTCCCGTCCTTGAAGAACAGGAGAGTTGGGATGCTCATTATCCTGTACTTGCCTGCGATCCCGATGTTCTCATCCGTGTTAACCTTGGCGAAGGCGACCTGCCCCTTCATCTCCTTCGAAATCGCGTCTATCGTCGGCGAGAGCATCCTGCATGGGCCGCACCAGGGCGCCCAGCAGTCCACGACGACCTTCGGGTACTTCTTGATGAATGACTCGAAACTCGAGTCCGTGACATTCACAGGAGCCTCTGGCCAGCCGTTCCCGCCAGACCCTGCGGGGCCGGCACTCTTCATCATCTCGGCCATCTTCCTCTGCCTTATCTCCTCGACCTCAGTTGACATCTCATTCACCATGCTGCGCACGACTGTGCGCCCTTCTTGCATTACCGTACACAGCCGTGGTTAATAAAACTTGTACCTTACCCCTAAGTCCCCCTCAAGACGTAGTCTTGAGCCCGGACGTGCTGGCCATCGCAAAACCTTTTAAGGAGCGGATGGCGATACGGTCGCAGGGATGTCGGATGCCGCTCGAAGAAGCTTCTGAACTCATCGGATTGCAGGTTTACACCAGCCAAGGTATCTACCTCGGCAGCGTTGGGAACCTTGTCGTGGATGTGGACGAGAACAAGGTCCAGGGCCTGTTCATTACAAACACGAACCCGCTCCTGGTCGAGGGCTCGAAGTCGGTCAACGTCCCGTACAGGTGGATCTCCGCCATCGGCGACGTCGTGATCCTGAAGTACTTCCCAAAGAGGGTGGCCGTGAAGCGGTCCCCGAAGCCGAAGGCCGAGAAGCCCGCAGTTGAGGAATAAAGGATTTATCCGGAGTCGGCTCTGTCGTTCACCGTGACAGACCCCAAGGTCGACCCGTCATGCTACGTCGCTCCAGAAGCGGTGATTATCGGTGATGTGGTGGTTGACAGGGGATGCAGCATCTGGCACTACGCGGTCATCCGCGCGGATCTCTCCGAGGTCCGGATCGGTGAAGGCTCGAGCATTCAGGAGCACTGTCAGATACATGGTAACCCAGGGAAGCCGACCGTCATCGGCAAGAACGTCTCCGTGGGCCACGGAGCCATAATACACGCGGCGAAGGTGGGCGACAACGTCGTGGTCGGGATGAACGCATGTCTGCTCGACGGCGCAGAGATAGGCGGCGGCTCGATAATCGGTGCCGGGGCGGTCGTGAAAGAGGGCATGAAGATACCCGAGGGCAGCCTCGTGGTCGGCGTCCCGGCCAAGATAATTCGGCAAGGGGATCCGTCGTTGAAAGAGGCCGCTGAGAGGAACGCGATAGCCTACCACAAGCTGCGAGACGCACACAAGCGGGGCGAGTACAGCAGGCTGAAGCACTGACGCGCATCGGTCTGATCGTTCTTCGACGGAGCCTCGGGAGACCTGCTAGACCCAGTCGAGGTTGGTCTTGCAGACATCGGAGAGTTCCTCGTGGAGCCGCAGGACTTTGAGAGCTGCCTCGTGCTGCCCTTTCCTGGCCAGGTGCGATACCGACTCCTCTATGCCCGTCCTCCTCGTGCCCGAAATCAGGTTGTCGGCGTGCGCGACTATCTTCTCCTCGAGGGTCTGTGGCGTGTAGTCCTTCTTGGGGAGGCCGAGCGAACTGGCCTCCTTCGCGCTTATCCCTCCACCTATGTGTCTCTCGATGATCTTGGCTAGCTCGTCCGAGAGACCGAGCTCCTTTACGAGCTTCGCGCCCTCAACTGCGTGCGTCAAAGTATGGCTCTTGCACCTGCCTATGTCGTGCAGGAGTGCGCCGGCCTCGACCAGGTCCACCCTGACCCTGCACTTCTTCGCGATCCTGACGGCGAGCGCAGCCACGGCCTCGCAGTGGGCGATGACCTCCTGGTCGCAGCCCTGCTCCCTGAGCATCCGGAGGCAGTCATCCCTGCTTGGCGGCTTTACCCCGCTTCGCCCCTGCCCTGTCAATTACGGTCTTCCCCCTCGGATTGGGGACGATCCTCAGCCGCCCCCTCAGGTCCTTCTCGAGAAGTCTGCCACCAGTATGCCTGTCGAGGAATATAGCAAGCGCGGCGACCTCGGAATGGGGCTGGTTCCCGACCGACACATTTCGCGTGGCCAGGTCGTAGACCTCCCTGGGGACCTTCTCAGCTCCGACGACTATCATGAGGTCCTTCCCCTCGATTGTCGGGAGCGCCTTGGACAGCTTCTCACCGTACATGGTCAGGTGGACGATCTCCCCTTTCCAGGCCTTCATGGCCTTACGCCACTCGACGCCTGTCTTAATCATGAACTTCCCGCCGAAGCGCTCGACCACGCCCCGGACGGTCTTCTCGAGACCCTCGTCCTTGGTGGAGACCCAGACCTCGTCCGCGCCCAGCGCGCGGGCGGTCAGCGCCACATGCGTGGTGACTCTCTGGTCCCTCGTCGGGCGATGGCCGAGCCTTAGAACGACAATCATGAGGATCCTTCGGGGGCTATTCCTTCACCCGCTCGATCCTGTGCCCCCGGTAGTCGAGCTTCGTGCTGCGTTTGACCAGGCTCTTCAGCATTGTGAACGTGACCCCCAGGACCTCCGCCACATCGCCTGCGAACTTACCCTGCGGGCCGACCATGTCGAAGATCTGTTTCTCGATCTTCTGGAACTCCTTCTCCTCCATCACCGCCGCCGCGAGCACATCGCTGATCTCGTACACCGGCCACGAGGCGTTGATGTGGAACGAAGTGTAGTACGTGTGATACGCCTTCTCGGGCTGCTGCTCAGGAGAGGTCTGCCACCTGGTCTCCACGAGCTTCATCTTCTCGAAGAACTGCAGGGCCTCCTTTCCAGCGGGTCCGAATTGCTTTTCGATGTCGCGCATGGTGTGCCATTCGAGGGTGACGAGCTTCAGAACCTCTCGTTTGACCTTGGTATCCACCGCCCGGAAAACAGGCACGAGCTCTGCGGGCTCGGTGATTACCTTGATCCTAGTCATGGACAGGCCTTATCCTGTTGTGGGCTTATAAGCCTAATTGGGGTCATAGATGCACACTTTTGCGCGACTGGCTTGCTCATGTTTGTCACGGACAAGGAGGGCCGCCTGGAGTGGAAACGTACCTTTCGAAGCGGGCGCGAGCTTTAAGTACGGCAAGGTTCTACTGCGGCAGCAGGTCGTGCGACAATGATGGCCAAGGATTTGAAGGACAAGGCGAAGGTAGACGAGCTTGTCCTCACGATCATCGAGAAGAAAGAGCCAAGGGAGTTCCAATCCAAGTGGAGCGGGGCTTCGGGCAGGGTATGTGACGCGGTCGGCCAGGACGACAACGGCGACACCGTCGCGGTCACCCTGTGGAACGACGACATAGAGAAGGTCGAGGTCAACTCGAAGATACGCATCGTGAACGGGTGGACCTCCACCTACAAGAACACGCTCCAGGTCAGCACCGGCAAGTTCGGGAAGCTCGAGCTGCTCTGACCCCTTTGGCGGTTTTCCGGCGCTTCACAGCAGCAGCGTGAGCGCCGTCATGCCCAGGGCGGGGACAAGGAGCATCGTGAAATCATCGTCCACGTGGGGGACATCGAACCACTCGGACGGGATCGCGAGGGCCGCCCCAACGGCGGCCAGTGCAGCGCACCCCAACAGCTCGTAGGGGCCGACGACGACCAGCACGAATAGAGCCAGGGCGAAGTACGCCAGCAGGGACACGGAAACAGTCCTGATATCCTTCCCTCCCGAGCGCCTCATCTCTCCGGCCAGCGGGTCCACAAGGGCCATGCCGACGAGCGCCACGGAGGCTATCTCCTGGGGGAAGAGCCAAAGAGTGAGCACTACGCCGGCTGCGGCCCATACGAATGACGCAATCTGAGTCTTCTCATGCGGCCTCAGGCCCATGAAGGTGATGCCTTTTGCCAGCCTGAGGGCCTCGAAGGCTATCATCACCCCGAGGAACGCAATCAGGAGCATCCAACGCTTCACGCCCAGAGGGGAGAGTTCAACCGGGATAAGGTAGTAGAGTGGGGCCAGGGCGATGAGCGCGTGCATGACCCGCCTGACGAGTATCTGCCTCTCCACGAACTCACCTCGGTGAACCTGTCTGCCTGGGCTAGAGTGGCCTCAGGCCTCAAAAGACGTGCGGGCCCACTTGGTCTCGATGCCTTTGTAGAGTATGCGTGTGGTCACCGCCATGGAGCCTAGTACGAGCGCGATGCCAATCACCGCATAGGTCCATGCCGCGAGGAGGCTGAACGACAGAATGGTCAGGCACAGGTCCGGGAGGAATGACAGCACGGTGAACTTCATGAGGACGCTGGTGTCGAATAGGAACGAGTTCGTCTTCAGGCCCGTGAGATAGGCCGTCAGGACCACCATGTACAGGCTAGTCACGAACATGACTATCAGGGCGAGCCAGAGGAGCTCGGTCTCGCCGTTCAGGATGGATATGGCAACCACGAAGAAGGCCGATATCCCCACGGTCAGGATCAGGAACACGGCTATCCTGATCCTCACGAGCTGGGGGACCGTGACCGGCAGCAGCGAGTAGTACTCCGCCAGGTCGACGTTGTTGAGCCAGTTGTACATCATCACGGCCACGAACCCGACCATCGCAGCGTAGAACACCGCGTTGAAGCCCACGGGTATGGCGAGGCCGTAGTTCACGTACCACGTGGTGAACGAGAGGAACAGCAGGGGCAGGACGAACGCAAAGAACATCTTGGCCACGACGCCGCTCCGCCTTAGGTCCAACAGCTCCTTCGCCATCAGGGTCCTGCCGAGACCCTCGGACATCCTGATGCGTCTGTAGTAGGACGGCAGCATGTCCACGTGTTCCTTCGACTGAACGCTTATCCTCACCTGAACCAGAGCGTACGCCAGGACGGTCATGACCGCGGAAATGCCCACGCAACCGAGCGCGTAGTAGTATGCCGCGACCGTGTCGTGACCGAATGGGCGGACACTCATCTGGAACCCCAGCCCGGGCATGAGGGCCTCGAGGGCGGGGACCCCGAACGCGCCGTGGGCGAGGAAGAGGACGGCGACCGCGGCCGTCATCGCCACGAACGCGCGCGTGTTCCGTATGTAGACCACGGACGCGAGGAAGCTCAGGGACATCCCTACCAGGAACGTGAGGACCATCGCGACGAACAGGAGCCCGATGCTGACCAGGGAGAACCCCATGAGCGGCGCGGCTGCGACCAGACCGAGGGTCGCGGGGACGAGCATGAGGACGATGTAGAAGACCACGTCCCGGAGGTAGATGCCCAGGAAGGTCGTCCTGAAGGACAGCGGTAGCAGGTACGGCATCGCGATAAGGTAGTTGTTCCGGCCGTACCGCCGGTCCAGGTACTCCCTGCCCATGATGCCGAACGCGCCGACGCTCAGGCCGTAAAGGAACGCTCCGAGGTGCGCGAAGGTCGCGAAGCGCTCCAGCGGTATCGTCACCAGCATAGTGTCGAGGGTGAGCCCGCTGGCAAAGACCATCACGAACACGAATATGGGGAACGACATGAACCGGGACTTGCCGGAGTAGCTCGAGTGTGTCCTGAACTCCTCCCTCAACATCAGGATGAGGAGGTCCTTCGTGGGGCGTCACCCCCGGACGCCTTGATGCCCACGGACCTGAGGAACAGCCTCTCCAGGTTCTCCCCGTCCTTGAGCAGCTCGTCGATTTGGCCCTGCGCGACGACCCTCCCGAGGTTCACGATGGAGAGCTTGTTGCACAGCCTCTCGGATATCTCGAGGATGTGGGACGCCATGAAGACGGTCCCGCCCTTGGCCACGAACTCCTCCAGGTAGTCCCTCAGAGTCCTCTGGTAGATCGGGTCGAGGTTGATGAACGGCTCATCGAGAAAGAGCAGCTTTGGATCGTGAAGGAACGCGGACGCGAGCATCAGCTTCTGACGCATCCCCTTGGACATGTCCTTGCAGATGGTACCCTTCTTCTCCTCGAGGTCGAAGAAGTCCAGCCAGCGCCCGATCCTGTCCTCGAGCCTGTCCACCTTCCGGACCTTGCCGACGAAGTACAGGTATTCGTAGGCCGTGAGATAGGTCGGGGGGCTCTCGACCTCGGGGACGATGCCAATCAGCTCCTTGGCCTTCATCGGCTCCTTGACGACGTCGACCCCAAGGACGCTCGCCGTGCCCGAAGTCGGCATCAGCTGACCGGTGAGGATCCTGATAAGCGTGGTCTTCCCAGCGCCATTTGGGCCGAAGAAACCGTAGAAGTCACCCGCTTCAACCGTCAGGCTGACGCGGTCGAGGGCCTTCATGGAGCCGTACACCTTGACTATGTCCCTGCCCTCGATCACTGCCATGTGAGCTACGCTATTCGTATGTGGTTATTTCAAGGTTAGCTGGCCACCTCCTACAACCTCGTTTGTTCCCTCTTCCGCATTCAAATATTACCAGTGTTATCATGTAGCACGACAAGGCACTCCAGCGATTTCAGTGACGTAAGGTGTTAACGATGAAGGGCAAGGCAGGCAGGTCCGTCCTCACGAGCAAGATCGAGACCGAAATTGATTTGCTGCAGAGGCATGTTGCGATGCTGAAGGCCATCATGGACAACGAGCCCATCGGCATCATACGCCTATCTGAGATGCTGAAGTACCCGCAGCACAAGGTCAGGTACTCCCTCAGGATTCTCGAGCAGGAGGGGCTCATCGAGCCCTCGCCCGACGGCGCGATGACGACCGAGAAGATACAGGACTTCCTGGACCACCTCAAGGAGATTCTGGAGACCATGAGCAATACGGTCAATGAGCTGCGGGAGTCGATAGAGTAGCCCCGAGCTCCCGCCCCATTGTTCTCTTCTGGATATGCGGCCAAGCTAGCGGAAAGGCTTATCTAAATGGTCACTCTAACTGCGCCCAACCGTGTGCCGTCGTAGCTCAGTCGGTAGAGCGTCCGCCTGTTAAGCGGAAGGTCAACGGT